>Ga0302271_10003708_pt1 | contig 12708 bp, 12 predicted proteins | sample III_Bog_N1_1_FD_198767 | JGI IMG/M metagenome (GOLD analysis project Ga0302271, IMG submission 198767) | Peat permafrost microbial communities from Stordalen Mire near Abisko, Sweden - III_Bog_N1_1 | ecosystem: Environmental > Terrestrial > Soil > Wetlands > Peat | place: Sweden: Abisko... | reverse complement strand
CACTCCTTCTTGGTAATGATTTATTTCCAAAAAACAATCTAACCCCCACAAATTTAAGACGAGAGATTATTTCTTATCAGTTTCAGAACCTTCTCAACAAATCTCTCACTCAAGCCCCTCTGCATTTTTAACTTGATTATTTAAATCTCCCTTCCTTTTTCAAGTATGATCACAACAATCATCAAACTCTCCGCTATGGTGATAATGTTCGCAATGATCATGATAACTGGAAATATTCCATTACGTTCCAAAAGCTTCAAATCCAACCCAGTCGTCTTATCTTTATCATCTGCTTTCTCCGGAGGGTTGTTTCTCTCTGTAGGTGTATTGCACTTAATGCCTGAAGCCAACGATGATATCGAAAACTCATTCGATTCCGAATCAGGGGAACATTTCCCATGGGCGTTTTTCACAACTGTGCTGAGTTTCGCGTTAGTGCTGTTCATCGAGAAAGTAGCAATCGCTCATAAACACCATCACCATGAGCATGCTGTAGGAGAAAATGACGATCCAGAGTAAGAATGTCCGAAACTACCTTAGCTAGGGTAAATTGTCAGCACTGAAACAGCTAACTTCTGTACAAATGGAAACTCCAATAAAGCTACAATGGTATGCGCGTGTCCAGAAGAAGAACAGCAATAAGTATAATAATAACAGTAACTACAACAAATTTAAGAAGAAAAAGAGAAAGAACTTTAAGACTAAACCGTAGCTAAAGATATAATCACAGCAAATCCAAGTAAATCAGCTACAACCATTCTATTAGAAGAACATAACATAACTACCTCCCCATGGACACCGTATATCCTGTAGATTGCTATCGGCATCCACGCAGTGTTTGAAGGTCTTGCTATCGGTCTTGAAACGGAATCCGTCAAAGCCCTGTCGATAGCTGCAGCTGTGGTATGCCATAAATGGGCTGAAGGACTTACCTTAGGCTTAGCGTTTAAGAAAGCGGACACAGACTTAACAACCAGCAGTATTATGATCGCACTCTAAGCTATAATGAACCCTATTGGCGTAGGCATTGGATGGATCCTCTCGAACTAAGGCGATCTCATCACAGGGATATTTATGTCGATCAGCGCTGGAACTTTTATTTACATTGCTACACTGGAGGTTATCATTGAGGAGTTCAATATGAAGAGATACAGATTCTTGAAGTTTTTGTTCTTCCTTGTTGCGGTGGGTTTCATCAGTTCTTTGTGGTTCATCGAGCAAGCTACAGGCGCATGAGAGAAAGAACGGAAATGAGGGAGGATATTGTGTATTTTTGGGAGTGAAAATTACTTAAAAAAAGAAGTATTGTATGTGTAATAATTTATTTGGTTGTGGGAACTTTTCGAAACATATTTGTATATTTTAGTCGATTATTGGTATCAGATGGGGAGAGGGGAGAGAGAGTTAGCATGTGTCTATCTTCTAAGTTATGAATATCTTTTAAAAAATTGAGATAAACTCTTGATTGGTTTTGTAGCAGGTATATTTCCCTCAAGATTTATTCCAAAAATATCAATTTCAGCTGTGAAAAGAAAAGTTGTTTTCTCTAAATTGAAGTTTATTTGGGAATATTGTATGTATGAACATATGTAATAATTGCTTGTCAAAATTTAATGGGGAGGAGGGAGGAGAAAGAAATACACATATATTATTATGCTGATTCCTCTCAGTCGTGATGGTGAAGCATCCCATGAGTGGATGATAATGAACCTGTGGGTGTATTGCTGCTTTCAGGTCTCCCAGCGAGAGCAGATGAAACTCTCGAGAAAAGGAACACATATAAGCTTATTGCTATACCTAATCGCATCGCAAAGGAAACCATGAATAACCCAAATGCTTTCGTGTGCCTGTGGAGGTACTAAATCAAGAAATGAACGACTGTAGCGATTATGAATACTATCAATGCGTAACTCCATCGGTTGAATATGCATTCGATAACAATGCTGCTCATGAGTCCATACATTACTCCGATCAAAAGCGAAGAGGAGAAGTTGCTTGGAAGACTTTTAGGTAAAAATATTCTCCAAAAGGATTCTTCAACTACAGGTAACACAAGCACAAATGTAATGTAGAATAGCACCATGTACGATGAACGATCGACTGATAGAGGTAGTGGTACAGCTAAAGGATCGTTATGGTAGAGATTCAGCAGTTCCTTAGCAGCTGCCATGGTAATAGCAAATGCAGCTCCAAAAGATACTAAGCTTGCAACGATCACTAAGAGAATCTATTCTTTGATGATACCTATCTCCCCAGCGAGATAGTATGTCAGCGCGCTAGTTGAAGTAGGCACAAACAGCATGTACAGCAATGGCGCGATTATCAGACAAATGAATATATACACCATGATATCGACGAGAGCATTTTATGCCCATCCAAGGCAGACCACATGGACTAAGGAGCATAATACCATGCTGAGAAGCAGATATGTTCGAGACAAAGTTGTCTCCCCGAGCAATGGCACATCTTGCGTATCACGCCCTTCTTAGTTTATCATATTTTCTTGTGTGGTACTTAATCTACAGGAGAGTTGTCTTGAAAAGCTAGCTTTCTATGTAAAAACTTTGCTTGATTGTTCTTTTCTCTTGAAGAGCTCTGTGGATATTCTTTCCGCGTTATTGCTTTTTTTATTTTTCCGTTGAAAATACCTTATTTCCTTGCAAAGAAAGATCTTTAAGGGTATTAAAATCTGAAAAAAATATCAGAAAAGTAAGAGTTACGCACTGTCACACACGCATGCACACAAAACTAAAAAAGACTATCTGAAATCGCAGATCTCAAACAAGAGAATATTATTTTTAAACAGAAGTTTTGTGTTCTAAATAAAGTAAACCTCAATTTTTCTAAACAAATGACTGGAAAATTTCGACCCCCCACTACAAAGAGAATGGATTTTATCGATTTTAAAAGAAAAATAAGCAAAATCTTAAAATTAGCATCATTCTAATTCGTCCAAACACAAAAACATCTAAATCCACAACGACTACTTATTGCAATCTCAGCCTCTCTAAACTACTCATTTAGTGACACTGCTATTCATATTACTCTACTATTGTTGCTGCGATGCCTGTGTTAGATAAAGCTCACTTGCTCCTTGGTCTCTCTCTAGCTTGATTTCATTCAGTTTCTTCAAAATTAGCTCTCTGAGTAAAGGTCTGTTTTTGATGATATTGATTCGAATATTCGTGTTTCTGATCACATCGAGTATCGCCCAATCACTCTCATTCAAGTTAAAGCGACTCTCACGGATCGGCTTTTTGGAGATTGGTGTTTCTTAATCTCCTTGAGCTTGTTATTATTCTTTGGATTACTCAGACTCTCCTTCGCCTTGAGATTAGGGTTATTACTATTCCTTGTCTCCTTCTTGCTTCACTTCAGCTGGTTTATCTTCAGTTCCAGCAGGATTATTCCCATTCCCCTCCTCTTCTTTTGCATTTCCTTCTTGCACTTTCATTACAAGATTATCTAACTCCAATCCTTTATTATTCCCTATTACTTTTTCTTTCGCAACTAATTCCTTGTCTTCATCAGTGACGGGTTCTTCCTTCCCAACACAGATCCTTAACTAATGTACTAGCTTCTCTTTCATCGTCTTCAGGAAGGCTTTCACTAAGAGCTGCTTGTCACGCCTTCAAAATCAATCCAAACACACAAAATACATGAAATTCCTTTTGATTTGTGTGTCTGCAAAATGCAAACTATGATCACTTACTTCTTGAGATAATTAGAATAAAAAGATATTTCCGTATTCTCCTTGATGTCTTTGATGAATTGTTTCCTCTTGAAATCTTCATCCTTGAGGTTCTCTAAGATCCCATCCAGCATCTTCGCAGCTATGAACTGCTGCAACGCAACAGTAGCTTTCCTCCTCTTCTGAATTACCACGACTAAAAATTTCACAGTAAATTATGTGATCTATTTAGGAAAAGACATCTAAATCCTCTTTACTTTAAGCTAGATACTACTTGGAGAGTCTGGAGATGGTGTTCATAATGTAATTTTATTTTTAGTTTCTGAAGAAATAGCAGAGCACTTTCGCTGCCATTGTCTTCTTCACCTTCGAAATCAGTTTTGCTTTGACATTCATTCCCCTAGTCGACATAACAAAACAAGATTAAAACCACGCCAGATACCGCTAATCTAATCATTTATTTACATGAGTATGTCATTCATGAGACGCTGTTTGTCATCTAAATAAGGTTTCATTTCGAGTTTCTTGCCTTTAAAGTTCCTAACGAGATCTTCAAATGCTCGCTTCTGTCTGCCTTTGAATATTTGACTCAGTTTCTTCAACTGTTTTGAAGGATTCAAACCGCAACAAAGGATGTAAATTATCCATACAACTAAATAGTATTTTCTTTATCTCTCTTTGTTTGTGATAAATGTAACTAATTTTTTACGTTGATTTTCTCTTAGAAGATCTCTGTGATTTTCACCAAATAAAAGAAAGGCAACCAACCAGCAGACAACGCATTGATTTCCCTTTGAAACTTCTGTCTAGCAACCTATAACAAAACCCAACCAATTATTTTCATTCCTTCCCTTTTGAGCAGTCTATCTCTCTAATTTCCTTACTCTCTGCATTGTGATCCTGTGAGAGATAATCTTATTGACATATTTTGAATATCTTTGTTGATATGTCTCTAGCTGAATACTGATGCTCTTCCTAATGACTTCTTCACATTTGATGTTATGCAGTACAAAATCAAATTCTTTTTTCTTCTGCATCAGCTCAACATTCCCTGCCATTTCCTTGTTTCGATTGACAATTTGCATGTCCACGGATTTGAGTTTCTGCAGTTTCTTGTGCTTTATATCCTCTATTATGAAAAGGGTAACACAAGTTGAGGGTTATGGATTAACAAAACCAATAGAACTGTCTTACACACATCACTTTGGAGTTATTTTTTCTCCTGTTCACTTAGCTCGATTTTAAGTTTTTCCTTTAATGTGACAGCTTCTTTCGCCCAATTCGGCTTCGTTCTAAGTGACTCTTTCGAACGGAATTTCTCAAGATTCGCATCTAAGTTGAGGCATCATTAAATAGCAGTAATTTAGTCAGAGGGATATTGAGATATTCCGTCATCATAAATTCAAATTCTTTAGATGAATTTTTTTATTTTACCTGTGAACCAGACTTTCAGTTGCACTTTAGCATTTTCTTTCGAGGAGATACAGATATACGCCCATTACTAGAATGCTTTCGGCTTATGAAATCTGTAGAGATGATCCTTCCTTTACGGGAATTCCTCTGAAGCCTTATCTTTATTCGGAAACTGATCGAAGAAGGAGAAGAAGAAATCATAAACACCTTCTTCTCCAGTGACTTTGACTTTCATTGGGAAGTTTTTGCCGACAGTGCTGATTTTAGCGTAGAATGCCTTTTTCTCAATGTACAAGTGCGTCTTCAAATCGTCCTGGAGAACTAAACAAAAGAAGGGAATACAATATTGTACAAAGGAAATGATTAGCATAATAAGCAAAGGGAAAATATTAGCTTTTCTGTAATTTTCTAACTTTCTAGATTCTATAATTGAAATGAATCGATTGTTGACACAAACTGCCCAACAAACTTAGAAATAAATGCATATTTTCCCAAGAAAGAACTCACATATTTTATCCTTTTCCTTCATAAAAAAAATCTTACTCATATGTGACGGCTAATTTGACTTATCCTTATCTGTCTTGGAGTTGATGAATCCCAAGAGATCGAAATCAGTTTCTAACTCCGGCGATGTGAGCTTTCTTAGCTCATGGTTGTTTATGTACTCCATCTTCTACGCGATGTCTCTTGCGGTTTCTTCCACAATTAGCGAGTGATCTAGGAAGAATCGCTTGTGTGAACGATGGTTGTTATTCACCATAGAACTCGATAAAATCGAATTGTTTATACTGCTACCACCACCATGCGTCATCGAATACCCACCTCCATACAGCATTGTTTCATCCCCTTAATGCTCCTGTGAAATGTTTGTACTCACCAACTTTGGTAGTTTTACCTCTGATTTGGACTTCGATTTATCTAGCATCTGTCCGTAGGATTTCTCTCTCTTCATGTTTGCTAAAAGCTTCCTAGACTAGTTATGCTTTTTTATGGATCTGCTGTTTTTGAAAAGATTAATAAGAAAAGACTTTGCGAGAGAGAAACAAAAGAGTTGCTTTTTTTGGTTGTGAATGCTTTAATTAGCTTACTTATTGTAAGTTAGTCTTATTGGTTTATTACCATCCTTGTTCACACTTGATTCCTGAATAGAATCAATATCTCTTTATATTCTTTATTTCTTCTTATGTTAAATTCACAATTATTTTATGTTATGCAGAAAAAGAACAAATAATAACTCTGTTTGTGTTTATTTTACTAATTCAACTAAACATAGACAAAATGCTAACGAAAAGGTATAAAAACAAACACCGAATAATTACTTTAAAGCTCTTTTTTCTTTCTCGTGAAGACCCTCAGAAGCTGCGCTTCTCATTTTCTTAATCATGAAGGTGGGATCGGCCCTGTGAACGGACCACCACCAGCTCTGGGCGGTTATTATCTCTGTCTGTTCGCAAGAGCAGGGGAGGATCGTGCACCAAACGGAACTGCAGCTTGTTGTTTCTTCTACTAAGGTGGAGGAGGTCTACCAAAAGTCGGCTCAGAATTATGGTTGCTCGAGCTGTTTTGGAAGACTGTATTGCCATTATTGTTATCTTTTGATGGAGATGATTCCTGTTCTTATTATGGATCAGTTTTAGGGAACTAAGGGGATAACAGCTGTTCTTGAGGGAGCTACTGTTAAGGAACTGGGGAGGATGTTGCAGGGAATGGGCCATTAGTGTTGTTACTAATATTGCTGGTGGGAAAACTTTGTTGTTGAAGAGGAGGAGGTGAAAAAGGGCTGGAGAGTCTAGCATCTTATGGCTATTAGAATTACGCTTACTGCTGAGACTACTACTACTGTTGTTGTACTTGCTACTACTCTTGTAGCTAAGGTTACTGTTGTTGTTATGCATACTATACCTAAGTGTCTTCAATGAGTGAATAGGAGTTATTTTTCTAATTCGACGAATCAAGTCCTCCTGCAGTTCCTGCATCTACAGGGGCAGTCTATCCAATGCTGGTATTATTATTGTTGTTCTTTTTGATCTTACTTATCGAGCCATTATTATTACTGCTACTACTGTTGATCCCTCCTGTTCTAAGCGATGCAATATCGCTAGCTACTTCCCTCTATGACTATAAAATCGATTCCTACAGATCCTATTAGATCTCGACTATCTTCATGAGTCCTTGTTTCAATTATTCAATTCCTTATTGATTCTTATTTAATCTCTACTCGATCTGTGGATCAATACGAAGTGATGCTGGAACTGGCATTGCTGCGTTCTGAGAATATCCTGTGCCTGACTGTGAAGTAACACTCTACCCCTCTAGAACTTGCTATTTCAAGAGACTAACAGCTTCTCTGAGTGATCTTATCTGCTTTTGCATGTTTTACGTGTCTGAAGGGATGTCTTAGAGATTTGAACTGAGTCTAAGCGATTTCTTTCGCTTGAAGATGAAATTGAATGTTCCTAGTGTTTGCATGACAACGACGGTGATGATTAAACTAAATAAACTGTATCTCAAGGTTTCATTGCTTTTGACATAGGCATATGCTGGAAGGAAGTAGTTAAGAATGAGATTCTCTAGCGTTGATAAGGTGATATCAATGAGATCAATGTAGTATGTCAGTAATGTGCTTTTTTATTATTGCTTATTCTGTGTTGCTTAGGCATTTCCTTCATTGTCACCAGTTGCACTTACTGCTAGCACAAGGCATGTTGTTAGCAGAACTAGTAATCCAGATAAGTTCATCTTTGTCTTCATCATCTTCATAAATCTGAAAATCCTGCTATTTTTGAATAAAAATATATCTTTGTCTCTGCTTCTCGTTTTTCTCAGATAAATCGAACGAACAATTATTTCTTTTGTTATTGTTCCTTAATGTTTCTTACCAAAGAAACCTAAATAAGTTGCTTCTTTATTCAAACTCTCTCTGTTTCTTCAAGACTATTCTTGATCTATCTTTTTTTAATTCCCAAAATAATCAATTCATTTTTTTTGTCTTCTCTCTTCGGCTTCTTTCGATAGTATCCATCAACGTGGAAGCATTTTAAATATCTTTTCTTTCTCAAGCGTGATGCTCATTTTTTTGGTTAAATTTGTGAGCAAATAATTTTCGTTCTTCGTTAAGATTTGTTAATTTTTGTTAATTTTAAACCAAACAAAAATACTCCTGAATATCCCACAAGTGTAATCCTGATAGATTAGTTGAATGAAACTCATGGAAAAGCAGGTTTTAAGGCATGCAGAAATAAATAAAAAAATCATTTTAATAATACTAAATTAAGAAACACAGATAATTTCCTTGCTTTATTCTCAGGTAGCGTGGTGAAATAATAAGGTATTTTAGATTTTCTATGGTTTGTAGCATTCTTTCGATACTAATTACGGATGGCTCTGGCAATACAATATTCATTAAAAACTAGAAGTTTCTGTTGAATTAAAAAAAAGCAAAAACTGTATGGTAATGAATCTCCAAAGTGAAATGGAGCGGATTTACAATATTTCTGTCTGTTTATTTATCCAAAGGACAGTTGGGGGGTGGGGGGGAGGGGTTACTCAAAAATATTTCCCCGCTTTTTCTCAAACTCTGTCAATTCTTTTCTTAAAAGAATAAACACTACTACCCCCAACTTTGAAGCAAATTACAAATAAGTGAATGTTTTTTGGGAGTAAATTCAGAATAGGGTAAACCTGAACAAGATTAGATTGGGAAGAATTGAACGGAGTTCAGAGTTGTATTGGACAGTAGATTTAGTGAGAAAAGGATGAAAATTAGCAACTATTTTCGTAACAAAACAAATAACTTTTCTGAATTATCCCCCCCCCACAAAAGTACTAGTTATACCGCGGCACAGGAAAAAAACAAACAAAGAAATAAATTAATCGAGAAAAACAACAAAAACAATAACAACCAGTTGATTATCTTTCACATTACACAGAAGGATTCGTTCACTCTATTTCAGTCATCTCAACGCAGTCAAGTAACATCCTAGAGAAATCCCTCTCGCTTACGCCCTCTTGAACCCAAATATATTGTTCTCACCTTGGAAGTGCAAGGAATGGAAGAAGAAGAATTTACTCCTTCTTCGGAGTGTAGTAATGTAGCAGGATATTAACATCCATTTAATCCAAACCAAGATGATCTTCTTGGAGAGAGAAACAACACGAGTAATGAGTATTGCTAATCTAGCAGGTATGCTGAGAAAAACTACTTTATTATCAATAGTGGGTATCCTCAGCTGCATGCTCATCTCGCTGACAAGAATTAAATTTAATAATAAATAACTCATCCTTCCTCACATCCTATCGACTATTACAAGAAATTGTAGGAAATCATGCAAAAAGGGGAAGAAGAATAATAAACACAACAATAAGATGACAGATCTAATGGCAATCTTATCAAGCAGCGATAGGAGACTCTTCACATGAGATATCCGTGCTAGCAAATCGAAAGAGAAAATGATGGGGAAATTTTAAGGAGAAAGCAGGAACAATTATAATTTTATAATCAGAAGAACTGTGGGAATCTTGGTTCTAATAATCTCTTTAATCCATCGTACAGTGATCCCAGCCAATCAAATAATAATACGGATAATCTAGACGGTTGCTTTAATGTCTAGAAGGCTCAAAAAGCGCAACAAGGTGACAACAATGACAATGACAACGATAGCAACAACAAAAACACCAAAAATAACAAGAACCTCCAAATGATAAGCACTCTTCCCATCACTGAGCACGAGGACATCGGGTAATTGCAGTTCGAAGAATTTGAGTTCTCTGAGCGCGTAGAAGAACCAAACTCCGATGAAAATAAGCATTCCCTTGGGATGAAATATATTCTACCTTATCAGATCCCATAAGTCAAGGCATTCTTACTGAACGGCGAGATCATCGTGAGCTTCGAGTTATTCGAGAAATCCAGCAAAGCAGATTTCAACAAGGTTTCTGTTTGGAACATGTTCCGCCCTATCGCAGCGATCTCCAATATGAAGAATATCATCGAAGTCTCCATGCACAGCAGCTAGCACACGATCTCTGACTTCCAGCCTATTATATCTAGACTCCTAAGCCTCGGGGATCAAGAAGCCTACGCCTCCGCGCGTATGCTATCACAACACCAACTCAGCTTGCAAAAAGAAGAAAGCATAAAATCTCAAGTTTTCGAAATCTACGGTGAAAAGCATCTGCAGCACTTGCAATGGCAACTCGAAGAGAACTTCGTGAAATCCAAGTAACTCGCATACGCCCTAATGGACAAACTTCCTGAAGAATCATTGTTCCTCTATTCCATTCGACGCACTGACCCATCTACTCTCGACAGTATCTTCTGTGGATTAGGGTATTCCAAAGCGCTCATTCGCTTACTAGCAGGTTCTGACAACAACTACCAGCAGTACTGCATGCGCTAAGGATTACCAGAATTCTTCGATAACAAGAGTTTACTTTAGATCCTTATGATGAATTTGCTAGCTAGTAACAAAGCATAAATGACTATAACAACGCTCGATGACATAACTCTGCCGATAGAAATGCGAGTGCATTACTAGAAACTCGCATAAACAGAGATTCTCCCTGGTGTTTTCAAAGAAGATTACATGAAAATATATTAAATCGTTGTGTCCTAAAAATCATTGCATTAGATACATTGTCTACGCGGGTTCTAGCATGGGAGTTCCAATGAACTAGTGACGACAAGGAACTCGCCATGTGAGTTGACTTATTCAATGAAATCACATTCGTTCATATAGAGATATTATCCAGATGATAGGAATGGTAGCTAGAAGATAGCTGGCTAAGTAGATGTCGATCCTGAGGAGTTTTCTAAAGATTTCTAGAGAATATTTGGGAATCAAAATGAAGGATAGAATTTCTTAAATAATGTGTATAACACAACAATTGGGCCAACAAGGAAAGAAGGGAATAAGATCACGAGTGCTAGTTGTATCGACAGTGAAGATAATAAAAGGAATAACCAAGATAAGAGCAGTCATAGTGTGTAGAATAATAAGAATAATACAACAACTAAAACCAAGAAAAGAACCTCTAATAATAAGAAAAATGTTACGAAATCAAATCAGATGCGTTATGATGGAATTGTCTCCAGTGAATCGAGTAGCAATGAATCAATGATCAATGCCTTCATGAGGAATCATACCAGCAATAACAACAATCCAGTAGATCTTAGCCATCTGTCATACATCAATATGCAGAGAGCAACATCAAACAACTCCGAAGATCGAGTTGAAGAAGAAAAAATTGAATCTCAATAATAACAACAAATAAGATCAAATACTTTCGCAGCAGCTCGAATTGAAACCCCTTAGATGCAGGCAACAATTGCAATTTCCCCATCAGCAATAGCAGCAGCAGCGCTAGCATTTCCACCTGAAGATTCATTGTGTATTTCTGATTCTTCGAAAAGTTTTCAGAATCTACAATCTCTTGATAATTCCAGCGTGTTCTATCAGCAAGCAGGCAGACAAACTGCTTCTCCATAGAATAGCAGAGAATGCTCTGATATCTTGCTGCTGCATTGAGAAGCTGAAGCATAATCATACACCGTTGCATTTTAATTAGAACAGAAGTGATAGCATCATATTTGACTGACCTGTTTGGATAAATAAATTGATCTGATTTCGTATTTCATATTGTATCATCCGTATTGTACTCAAAAACAATTGAAAAGACATCGAGAAGTATTTTTAAGAAGTTATTCAAAACTTCAGTGAAATTAACCCTTCCCCCCCCACAACCTCATAACCCGCCCAACATTAATTTGATTTCCACCCCTCTAATCTCTGATTACTCGTTTGTTTTTGCACAAATTCATTTGAAAATCTGGGAGTTAAGAGGGATAAAGAGCAAAGGATACAAGGCGTCAAAAGAAATTTAAGCAATCTACTAAGAAAGTTAATAGGGTATGTTATCCCATCTATTAGATGGGAAAGAATTTATTACTTTTAATCATCAACCTAAAAAAGTTGGTGAGAATTTATTGATACTGTTTAAAAAGAAAGTAGTTAAGAAAGTTAATGGTTTATGCTGTTAAAGGTTTTTCAGTAATGAGATTTAAAGGTCTTTCATTCAATTCGTTTATGAAGTTAGTCTAAGAAATGAATAAAATGAGGTTGATAAGTAATGATTATTAGATTGTTTCTTATGAATAATATTTGAAATTCATTCCGACCTTTTAGGTCGGGTAAAATATCATTTTCAATCGTCCTATGTAAAAGATGGGAGGTTTCAAAGTTAAAAAATATGATAAATGTATTCCAACATTTTAGGTTGGGATCAAAACTGACAGTGTTATTCATTCATTATATTAGTTTATTCGGGGTTTATTCTTCAAGTTTGATTATTGAGGTTAATTCCTTAACGATTTTAATCTATTTAAGTAAATGATTGTCTTACAATAACACACTTTCATAAAGAACATACTTAGTCTCAAGTCGCATTATCAATATTGAAAATGATCACTTAGTTCAAGTCATTAAAAAAAAGGTTGTAAAAGAAAAGGTTTATTTTGTTTTGTTTATGTTTCTATTTTATTCAGAGTTACAACCTGCAACTTTTTAGGTTCCAGGTTTGAGTTAAGAAAACTGACTCGATATTTA
>Ga0302271_10003707_pt1 | contig 12709 bp, 10 predicted proteins | sample III_Bog_N1_1_FD_198767 | JGI IMG/M metagenome (GOLD analysis project Ga0302271, IMG submission 198767) | Peat permafrost microbial communities from Stordalen Mire near Abisko, Sweden - III_Bog_N1_1 | ecosystem: Environmental > Terrestrial > Soil > Wetlands > Peat | place: Sweden: Abisko... | reverse complement strand
AAAGCAGAATTCAAAATCAATAGTATTTCCCATCAGCTTTATGCTCAGTCTTAAATGATCGAAGGAGATCATTTGAGAGCCGTTTATTATTCTCGATGTTATTCACACTCCCAGGATTGCCATCGGATGCATTTGTACTGCTGTTATTATTCATATTATTATTGTTGTTATTATTGTTGTTGGATTATCCGAATCCCAGAGGGTATCCTCTCATCGTGTTCTAACTAATAAATTCTTCCATATCACGCAAGAGCATAGGACTCATATTCGGTGATGGCGAACTCAAAAATGTCTGCAAACCTTAATGAAGATTATTGTTATTATTATTGCTATTCCCATTGTTGTTGTTTTGCTGGAAAGGACCTTAACCACCGCTGCTAGGTGTTGGACTGGGGTAGAGATTAAAAGCCAATCTTGGAGAAACATCTCCTCCGTTAAAGAGTGATGGACTAAACAATCCAGTGCTTGTTAAGTTCTTGGAATTCTGCTACTGCTGGAATAGACTCATAGCCTTTAGGTCAGCATTCTAGTCAAGTCCATCAGTGATCCCAAGTTAAAGCGACAACCCTGCTGAATTATTAGTGTTATTGTTGTTCGCGTTCATTTAATAGTTTAGCAGAGAAACCCCTGGTTATTGTGAACTGCTGCAGAGACGCTTCTAGTTGTTTTCAAATATCGAGATGTTCTGTCTTCCCGAATTCATGGAATTTCCTCCAAGTGTAGAAGAGCCGAACATTCTTTTAGCTTGACTTCCAAGAGCAAATTAATTGACTGCATCTTCAGAAACGGTCATAGTCTTACCATTAAGAATTTATTAGAGGACATTGTAAAGTGCATCAGGGCGTTGCATGCTAGTTAATTCGATGTTCTTGAAGGTTTCTGCAAGATTTTGAATTTTCTTCTAGCAAAGTTAACTCTTTTCTTTTTTTCTCTGGACAAATGGGAGAGGACAAACTGGAATAGTATCCTAAAAGAAGATTAAAAATATTATTAGCAAGGGAAATTTTTCTGATGATTGAATCTAATAGGAAGTTATTTGTAATTTTCTGAAGATTTATAAGTTACTCCATCTTTTCTGAGTTGTTAGACAGCAGCCCAGTCTTATTTCTTGGAGATTCTGTGCTCAACCTGACCAATAGTAATTCCTGCGTTATTTGCATTGTTATTGTTATTGCTAGAGCTGTTCACACTCTCGTTTTCACCCACTAGGAGAGAAAATGATACACAATAATATTAACAAATTGTTGAGTTTCGAATTTTGCAACAACAAAAAAATGATTTGAAGTGATTAATTTACATGAATGAAATGAGGAATTGAGATTCTATTAGTTCAAGGATAATTGCTGTTATTGCTACTGCTACTACTGAGATTACTGCAAAGATGACTGCTGTTACTGATTCAACTAAGTTTACTGCAGAAGATTTTGAGATTGTTAGAAAAAATCAGCATTATTGCCACTAATATTCAGTGATTAAGCAAACTGCTATTACGACTAACTGGTGAAGTTACTGTTGGTATTGCTATTGTTGTTATTGTTTTCTTTTTTGATGTTCACATTACTACCACTGTTTACGTTTTGATAATTCCCTAGATTATGTTGATTTAGTGCAGAATTAGCATTATTGGTGTTATTGTTGTTATTATTGTTGATGTTTTGAGACAGTTTCTTGGAGATGGAGCTAAGTGTAGATTACTCGCTATCTGGCATGTCTTAGTTTGTCAAGAAGTATGATAGAATGTAAAATAATTTCTCAGTTTTCTCATTTTGCTCCTCCCTAATTGATTCCATTCAAAAAATATGTTTGATAAATATGGTGAATCAAAAGCAAAGGATTTAATTGGTTAAGATTGATAATGAGAAGGGAAAATTTTGTATTTATCTAAATGCTGAGTATTTTTATCATAAAATTTTACTTGAATTTGAGAAATTCTCCATCATGCAGTTTCTTTTCAGTATATGCTTTCTCTACACTGGCGACTACTTGGTAGACGATTCTTTCAAGTTCAGTGTATTTTTGCTTGATACTCACAAGCTCAGATAGAAACAAACTGTAGTCTTTTTTGATCCTTTCCATTTCGACCATATCAATTGAAGACATCTAACCTGATTCTTGTTGATCGTCGATACCATTCTCTCCGCTCTTACGTTTTATCTCGATCAGCAGGTTTCTTTTTGGGGATAAACGAAAAAAAAAGAAGAAAAATGAATAAAACAGAAGAAATCAAAACTTGCTTGAAAGACACAAGGATAATAAATATTACTTGTTGCCTCTTTGGAACAGACGATGGCGGAATTCAGTCTCATTATTTTCGTTTCTGATTTTATGGAAATCATACATATTCAACTAAATTTTCAAAAAGGAAAAGAGAATAAAAATGAGAGACGCTTCAATTGAACTTATATTGTTAATTTGTTGTCTTGAATAGCAAAAATAACAAACAAAAAAGCATGAAAAGAGCATTTAAGAGAGATAATAGTTTAAATGAAAAAGTATTTGAGGGTTTAAAGTTAAAAGTAGTAAAAAAAAGTAAGGGAAAATATGAAAATTCTTTTATTTATGAAAAATAATTATTCTGTTATGTTAATGTTTCAACCTGCCGAACGAACGAAGCAAAGTTTTTATGCTTGAAATAGTTAGAAAGAACTTTTTCTGAAAATTCATTGATGTTCTTGATCACGAACGATTATCCGTCGCTGTTCCAGCACACGACATCCTAGCAATCCTTGTTCTACGGAAGTTATTCAAGTAAGTTGAGAAGTTCATAAAAAATATTAAAATTATTCAAGCCATGATAATAATAATCCTCATTTACTTCTATCATTTCGTAGGTTTTAAGAAGGAAAGCAGGCACAGAGAGCCTAGTCTTTTACACCGACAGCTGTTTTTTCTTGTTGGGCAAGGAATTCATTTGTGAAATGGCAGTTTAGGAGATAATTCTGTAATGTTGATGGGAGTATAAAGTGTTGAGATGATCACTAAAGGTATCACTGATGTGCTTGCTCTGCGAGACTTCTGGAAAAAAAGAACTTTTGTGGAAACTAATTTCACCCTTATTTTTCTTCTTCGCTCTCTCCTTTTTCCCCTTGCTTGTTTTTAATTATTTCCTTCGGTCGGATTCTAGATCAATATATTACCTTCTTGACTCAGAAATAATTAGCCTTGGAGAAGGTTATTTTCAAATCTTTACTCAGAGTTGCACATTCGATTCACCCACCTTCTTTATATTGTGGAGTTTTTTCTTCTTTTTATGTATTAAAGAGATTAAAGGAAAAATAAATAAATTTTTGGAAGAAACAAGTCAGAAATATGAATTCTAACAAAAGAAAAATAAACTTTTAATCTTTCTAGTATTATTTAAGGAAAAATGTGTGGCCATCTATTTAAAAAATACACAAAAATATATTTTAGTTCAAATTAACTTTCACTTATCTTTTTTCTGGTTCTTAGGCACGATTTTTGTTTACTTTTAACATTTTTAAATTGAAATTCGATAATCATCACTTAATCTCTCTCTCGTACATTCTAAAAGATTCCCTTCTCTACAATCCTTTCCTCCTTTCAGTTTGCTTCTCCAAAAATCATTGTAAGAGACTACTTGTTCATCCCCCCCTTTTGAAAATAATTACTCTAATCTAAAAAAAATTATTATAATTATTTTTCAGCGCACTTTTGATTCCGAATCTGTTTAGATTTGAATATTTTTTTATCTCGCGCCAAGTCAGTAGGAATAAGTCTGAAAGAATTGATAACATAAATATTTTTGTCAACGAAACAATGAACAAAGTTCAAAAATCAGCATCAGCTGCTACTTCGCAGCTAATTCTGAAAGTCAAAAGATAATAATCTGCAACTGTTTCTTCAACTTCACTAGAGAAACCAATCAAAAAGCAAACATCACTTGGAGATTTCTTCACAGGAGTCAAAAAGAAAGAGATTATTACTGTCCCTACAATCAACGCTGATGTTGGTGGTGATGGAAAATGGGCAGGAAGTAAGTAAATTAAACTTGCTTGCTGGAATGTAAATGGCTTAAGGGCTGTGCTGAAAAGAGAGGATTTGTAGAATTATATGGATAATTCAAAACTCGATGTGTTATGCCTCAATGAGACAAAAATCGATGAAGGAGCATTCATCAAAGAAAAGATTTACGAGATGATCCCAAAAGGCTACTTTTAGTATTGGTAAATACATTGAAAAGACAACTACACAACACAACACAACAAAAAAGAGAGTGTTCCAAACAGCCTTCAAAACAAATAAAGTTCCTTTCGTTTCTTTCATTAATTGAAGTTTTGTTTGTTCTAATGCAATAATATTTCTTATTTTTAATTTTGTTATTTTTTCATACAGGAATTTTTGTATCCCTCCTATCAAGGGATACTCTGGTGTAGCTGTGCTGTCCAAAGAAAAAGCCATATCAGTGAAACAAGGCATTGATATTTACGATCATAGTCAAGAAGGTAGAATTCTAACTGTTGAATACGCAGAGTTCTATCTGGTAGTTGTTTATGTGCCTAATTCTGGAGGAGGGCTTAAACGACTAGACTATCGAGTAAATTCGTTTGATAAAGATTTTTAGAACTACTTGAACAAATTAAAGCTTAGAAAGAATGTTGTACTATGTGGGGATTTAAACGTGGCACACAAGGATATAGACATCACGAACCCCGAATAGAATTAGTCTTCCCCAGGGTTTACATATCAAGAAAAAGCGAGTTTTGGGAATTTCCTTAAATCTGGATGGGTGGATACATTCAGAGATTTCTATCCGTTAAGAGTGAAATACTCCTGGTGGAGTCCGTAAACTGGTGTTAGATAGAAGAATATCGGATGGAGGATTGATTATTTTGTAGTCAACAAGGAGTTTAAGAAATCAATAAAGGACTCGATGATCAATAATGATGTTTATGGAAGTGATCACTGTCCAGTTGAGATTTTAATCGATTTACCTGAAGACGATGATAAAGCTAAAGAAAGTTAGGATAATTACAGTGATTAGGCCACTTAAGAGAAGATTAGTAGTAGTTTGCTTGAGAAGCAATATTAAGAATAAAAAGAGTTATGGCAATAAAAATTGAAAGGATAAGAAATGGCACATAATTGTGGAACGGAATAGTAATTGTTAACTTAAACAGACGGTGAGGATGAAGAAATGTTTTAACACACATAAAAGAATATAATTTGAAACAAAAGAAAAGGTAAAAAGGATTGGGAGAGAGGGCGGATATTATGCATTGTAAAACTAGGCCAAATAAAGCAGAAGTGGTAGGTTAATAATGATATTATTTTTCATATTCTTCGTAGTAGCTTTTATTATTTTGATTGTTATTGTTGTTTATTGAAAATAGTCTTTATTTTATTATTGTTTTAAATTATTTCTGTTATTTTTTGAATAATCTTTCAAAATAGAGCATATTTTATTTCTTGATGAAGCAATTTATCCATTGGGAAAGATTATGAGGGAGATTAATAATTATGCTTATTTTGTTTTCGGATATGCAATTTTTGATAGCTAAGCTAAGCTTAAGATGCTTGGTTAGGGGAAAATCAGTAATATTTTGATGAACTTTAATAAATCTTGGAAAAGTAAAAGATTTAGATAAAAGAAGGAAGATAAATTGCACAAAAGAAATCAAGAATAATACAAGATGAGTGAAAGTGAATCTGATGAATAGGGTTAGTTTGAAACAGCCAAAAAGATGAGACCTTCGAAGAATAACTAGCCTTCTAGTCAAAAGAGCCATTTGACTGACACTGTGAAGCTAAATCAAGGGAAAAAAGAAGCTCCAAAAAAGAAAAATAACAAATAATAGAACAACAACATTACTGAAAAAGAAAATCAAATAGATCCTCCAGCAGCGAAGAAAAAGAGAGTAATTAAGGATTTAAGGCTTTTTATTTAATGGTTTTATTTCTGCTTCAGGGTGCGAATAAGAAAGAGATTGAAGAAAAAGATCAAGAAGCTGATGATAAAAATGAAGGTACCGAGTAAAATGAAGACAATGCAGTGGCTACAACAAATGTGAAAAAACCTGGGAAATAAGCTAAAAAGGATAACAAAGATGCAAACAAGCCTAAATATTCATAAGCAGGTTAAGCATAATTAAATCAAAGATATTATTGTTATTCTCACATTTGTTTTTTTCTCGAAATGTAGATTACAATATTTTAGTTGAGTATCTTCGTGAAACTAACAAACCATATAATGGAACTACTTTGGAGAGTAATCTTAAAGGAAGAACTGGATTTAAGAAAGGAACTACAGAGCTAGCATTGAATCAAGGTGTTGAAGAGGGGAAATTTATCAAGAAAGCGTACGGAGCAACATTTATATTTTGGTATAATCAAGATCTACTACCTGCAGTGCAAAAAGAAGATATTGAGTAGCTCACAGAGGCTACACTGAACAAATAAACTGAATTAGCGGAAGCTAACCAAGCTTTAAGAGCAGTCACGGCATAATTAGCGAAAATTATGCAAGAAAAAACTGATGGATAACTCAAAGCAGAAATTTCAAGATTAGAAAGATTGCTTGAATAGCAAGAATAGCAACTTGAATTCTATTAAAGTGACGCATTCAAGCCAGAAGAATTGAAAACAGTTAATGCTCTTGAAGAGAAACTACAAAAGATAGATGTAATAAGATAGGCAGTTTGCTTGAAGAATAGATAGAACAGGTCGTAAAATTGTTTTATTTTTGATGATGTGAAAATAGGCCATCCACAAAAAGAGACGTAGAACATGTGAAGATGCAGTGAAAGAGCTGATCGAAAATCTGGAGGAAAATAAATCTCTCGCATAGATGTACGAGGTGATTGGGATAGATGCTTCTTGAGATTAGGAGTTAGATAAAGGAGAAAGGGTAAGGAGGGTGTGTGTGTAATTTTAATGATTTTTCATGGACATTTTAATACTTGTAATAAATAAAAATAGTTGTACATTTGCATTTAATTTCAATGGTTTTTTTATTTAAAATTCATAAAACAAAGTGAAATATTTCAAAATAATGAGGGTTAGATCTGATTTGTAACTGGTTTTCCTTTGAAACTTTTCAAGCCAGCACTACTTATTAAGAAATCAAAATCAGTTATAAAATTATTCCTCCACTTAACTTTTGAATTAAGAGAGATAGATTAGATTGCTTCGGTAACAACAATGATGATCTTGCTGTTCTTGAATTGATTTCAGAAAAGAATTATTGAAACTTTAACAAAAGAATTAATCAATATTTTGAAACTGAAGTAAAAACTAGATCGATTTAAACTGTAGAATAACTAAAAACTGACATGCTTTTTAAGCTTATTTAAAAACTGCCCCCTTTTTTTTTGAGTGGATTCTTTAAAAACATGTGTAAGTAATTAATTCAGTTGACAGACAAAACCTTTAGTAAAACTGATATTTATTAAGTAGCTTTCTTTGGTGTTTCAATTAAGGGGTGCTGAGATTCAGAGAAAAAGTTCAAAGGAGAATCATCAAACAAAACACATAATAAAACATTTGACTTTTTGATAAGTGTTAAACTCCTTAATACAAAAAGTTTAGAACTGAAATAGAGTTAAAGGAGAATAGCAGCGTACTTTGAGAAAAACAAACGGAAAGGAAAAATGAACACACCACTTACGATTAGCACTCCAAAAAGTGCAAAGTTCATTAGTTTCTCAAACAGTAATGAACGAAAATAAGCAATTTAAGTGTTTGTTCGGTTGCGTCCTTTTCTTCCTTCTGAAGAGATCGAAGAGACTATAGAAGTCGATTCGCAAGTAAGCAAATGAGAAATTGTCAAAGCTACTTATAACCACACAACAATAAAAAAACCATTTCAAAGTTGAAAAATCACTCATAATTTCAATTTGGATTGTCCTCTTGACACAGGGAAATAAGATTGTGATTAAGGACAGCACTCAATAAATGGAATCAACATTCGACAGAGCATTCGACTAATCCCATACATAAAAAGAAATTTTTGCTTAATTTCTGCCTTCCTTCGCTGATATACTCGATGGGTACAACATGACAATCTTCGCGTACGGACAAACAGGATCAGGTAAGGGGAGAAGAATGAACAAAAACAAAAAGAACAATGAGGAAATAATAAAAACTCCCAAAATATGCAAAGAGATTATTCAGAAAAATAATGAGCTTGTGAAGATATGCAAGAAAAGACAACAAATAAGGGATTGCCTTTAAGTTATCTGAAAAATTGTCAAACTATTCGATTAAAAGCATGATTTTTGCTAGGCAAGACGCACACGATGTTCGGTGCTGATTGGGAGTATTTAGGAACAAATACATAATCACCAGAAGTTCACACTGGAAGATAATAAACGTTCTTTGAATCCATTGAATCTGATCACAATTATGCTGGGATAATACCAAGAGCTATCTATGAAGTTTTTCGATAAATTGCATTGAAAAGGGAGGCCAATCCTGATATGCAGATATCTGTGTATGTCTCATTCATCTAGATCTACAATGAGAAGATTTTCGACTTGCTACAAGTAACGAAAAAAGAAAATTTGCTGCTGTTTTGATAGTTAAATTCTCGCTTTCTTCTAGTGTAAACCTTTTCTGTTTGTAATACCAAAATGAATAGGATAACTAGAAACCTGTAGCTCTGTCAATCCATGAAAACAAAGATTCGGGCACTTATGTTGGTAAACTAGACATGAATTCAAGATTATTTAGTTTTGAATAATGATCTTATCTTGTGAATATTTGACCATAGAGGGTTTAGCAGAGTATTAAGTTGTCATTAGACATGAATTCAAGATTATTTAGTTTTGAATAATGATCTTATCTTGTGAATATTTGACCATAGAGGGTTTAGCAGAGTATTAAGTTGCTCATTATTATGACAGCCTGCAGTTGATGAAGAGAGGGGAGAAAAACAGAGCGACTCGATCAACTTCTATGAATGCAAAGAGCAGCAGATCTCATACAATTTTCTAAATGCAAATCGAGAGGATAGATGACTCCGAATATGCCAAGGAAAAGAAAACGATCAAGGTAATTAATAAGTTCTATTTCATTTTTGAGTTGGTTATGAAAAAAACTGAGACCAATTTCTGTATATCTCAGCGATCAAAGATTAACCTGTGCGATTTAGCTGGATCAGAGAAGATCAACAAAAATGAAATTATGGCAGGAGCACACTTCAATGAGCTTAGGAGTATCAATCTTTCTCTTACTACATTGGGTAAAATCAAAACAAGAAATTTGTTTAAAAACAGCACAAATAACCTCGAAATTTACTTCTTTTATTTCTTAGGCAAGGTGATCCACAGTTTAAGCAGCACTCAAAAGCTGCCTGTGCCTTACAGGGAGTCAAAGCTAACGAGGATACTGTAAGACAGTCTCTCAGGGAACTGCTAGACATTTATTGTTGCAAATATCTCTCCCACTTAAGAAAACATAGATGAAACTCTCTCGACTCTCAAATTCGCTGAAAGAGCACAACATGTACATTTACAATCTAGTTTTCAAAGATTTAAGCTTATTTTTGATCTTGTAGATTACATTGAAAGTAAAGCCAAACGAGATAAATGCATCGGATATTGAAATGATTTAAAAACTGCAAAGAGAAGTAACTTTGTTTTGTTTATATTCCATTTTGTCTTATCTTATTTTCCCTTTGCAGATAAACTACTTAAAGGACTTACTAAACATGAGAAAATTAGGAGTAAATCCTTTTGATGTCCACTCAAGACTTTTGAAACTTCAAGCTGAGAACGATCGATTGAAGAAAACTCACATTTCCCTTAACGAAGTAGAGAAAATAATCCAAGAAAACAGACAAATGAAAATAGAAATATCTAAAATACAATCGAGTTCATCTCAAACGAAATTTGCATTTGCATTTGATAACCCTGAGAAAGACAACACTGTGCGGACACTAGGTGATAATATGTCCACAGGAGAGCCATTCGTATTGAAAGAAAATAAATCTACGAATATGCTAGATATTTTAAACAATTGCCCTAGTAATAAAGAATTAGAAGTATTGCCACCATCTAGGCACAGGCATGTAAGGATTTTTAGTCCTTCAAACACCAAATTAAATGAAAAATAGAAGTATTTTATGGATATTTTGAATTTATTTTCTTGCTTTTAGAGAACCAGTCACAGCGATTTGATCAAGATAACAACTGGTGGTTTAAGCCAATAAACTGATCCTCCTGTAAGTCTCTACAGCTCACCCACTATGGCTAACAACAAAAGCGTATTTTTGAATACTGCACGGTTATTGGTTCGAGATTCTGGACCATAAACGGAATTGCCAATGCGTATTCGAGGGAAATATAATGACTTTAAAATGGAGAAGGGGTTCTTAGAAATGAGCAATGAAGAGTAATTTGTAAGAAACAATTACAGCTTTTTTAAGATTTCATATTAAAAGAAGTCATAAAAAACGACAATTCATCGGTGGATTTAAGACTTAATGTGCTCATATTTTTGTTATTTTTGCAGAGAGCTGAGAAAAGGAAAAAGGAAAAGATGAAGATTATGGAGAGGCTCCATGATTTAGACCGATTACAATAGAATAATAAAGATTCACTGAATCAACAACTGAAAAGATTATAAGATTTTAGTTATAGTTCTCCAAAATTCGTCAAAATGCCGGAATAAAAGTAATAAACTGCAAGCTCAAAGGGATTGTTCGTTAACATATCTTCAGCTTCAACTATCAAGAACTCAACGTCTAGCACAATGAAAGGAAATATATTCTAAGCGACTTCATCAAGAGTAAAGTTTGTTTTGTTTTCCTTATGTAATTTTGTAGTTAGTAATCTCTATTGTATCAACAGCAAATCATCAAATAGGAGCAATCGATCTAAGCATATCACCTAGGGAAATTCTCATAACCAAAGTAGTCTATGTAAACGAAATACAACTCTCCTGAGAAACAGCCTGTTACTCGAGTGAGTCATTCCCTTAACAAGCCTAGTAATATCTCGATTGAATACGAAATGAAAATTAAAAGACTTGAAAAAAAGTTTCTTTCGAAAAGATGAAATTACAATAGGAAAACCAAACCGAAATATTAACAAACTCACAGCTTTTTAAATGGCAAAATACTATTTTATTATTATTATCTACTATTGGTAGTACAATAATTAATTAATTCTCTTTCATTCTCTCTATTTATCTCTCCTCTCTCTTGTCTTTGATAACTCGTTCATATTTTGTTAAAAATCTTTATTTAATATTTTCTCTCTAATAAGAGTAATGTTATCCAACAAAGATCATTATCAGATCGAATTGACATAACAAGAACTTGTTTCTCTTTCTCTAAACATATTTAAATGGCTGATAGCGATTCAAAAAGGATTTAACCACATTTTCTTTTGATTTTCAGCTATGTTTCATTTGAAAAAAACATCGATTTTTTTCTAAAAAATAGAATCAAGAAAAGCTAATTTTTTACATCAAAATATACAATAAACATTTGTTTTTTTCCCGATCAAATGTTCTTGAGACACTTGTCGACATACGATTACAAGAGTTCTTTTGATTAAGTCTTGCAGTTATTTAAATCATTGGGATTCTGTTCAAAGCAGAGAAAGGTTGTATTTTTCCAGAATGCAATGTGATATTCCAGTGTCTTGAATGCTTTAGTGTATGCTTCTTATCTCTTGACCATACATTCCACAAAATCATTTTCTTTGCGCGAAGACTTATTGAGACAGTTCTATTCGATTGCTAGTGCTTGGCTGTTGTACTAAGCCTCTAAAGCGCTTAAGGTGGGTTAGAGTTAACCAATAAAGCTTTCAAGCTTTTTCATTCTTTTCACGTCCATCGAAGCGTAGAAATTTCTAAAAGATATTTTCTAGAGGTTTTTTTGTTTGTAAAAAGTTACTTGAAATTATCTTGATAATCTCCTAAAAGATTTTGAATAAATTTTGCTTTCCTAAGAAATGCTCAGGATTTTTTGTTTAGTTAACAAGTCTCATTTTAGGAAAGAGATATGTTTGATATTAATCTTTTTTAATTTCATAAGTTGTGGGGAATGTTTTAAAGAAACACAGTGAAAGATTACCTATTTCAAATAGATCATTGAGAATTGGAAAAAATCATAAAAAAAGGTCTGAATTAACAATAATATCTAACAAGAATACCCTCTGAGATTGAATGTTTCATAAAATACAAATGGACACTCCAAAATTTTAAGAATCTATTGGGGAAAAGATTTCAATAAACACATAGAATCTAAGATGGCTGATGGAGAAACTACAACAAACACCTAATAAATTAATAGATTCGATTCATTTAAATCACCCTTGGAATTAACTTTATGATAATGATGTAAAGTAGTTAGGAGAAGGAATTACAAAGTGCGTTACTCTCACTTCTTTAGATCTATACCTCTTTGGTAATAGTATTGGTGAGAATGGTGCAAAGTGGTTAGGAGAAGGAATTGCAAAGTGTGTTACTCTCACTTCTTTAAATCTAAATCTCAACGATAATAGTATTGGCAACAATGGTGCAAAGTGGTTAGGAGAAGGGATTGCAAAGTGTGTTACTCTCACTTCACTAAATCTAAATCTCAGTCAGAATGGTATTGGTGAGAATGGTGCAAATTAGTTAGGAGAAGGAATTGCAAAGTGTGTTACTATCACATCTTTAAATCTAATTCTCAACGATAATAGTATTGGCAACAATGGTGCAAAGTGGTTAGGAGAAGGGATTGCAAAGTGTGTTACTCTCA
>Ga0302271_10003706_pt1 | contig 12718 bp, 5 predicted proteins | sample III_Bog_N1_1_FD_198767 | JGI IMG/M metagenome (GOLD analysis project Ga0302271, IMG submission 198767) | Peat permafrost microbial communities from Stordalen Mire near Abisko, Sweden - III_Bog_N1_1 | ecosystem: Environmental > Terrestrial > Soil > Wetlands > Peat | place: Sweden: Abisko... | reverse complement strand
AAAAAATATTATTTTCCTATGACTACAATTAAATATGATTCAAACGGGTTTCTGCTTGTTTTGTTACTGCTATTATTGTTTTTCTTTCTTCTTGGTTTTAGCCTTATCCACAAGTTCTTGGAGTAATCCTTTTCTAGCAGTCTATCTGAATAATTCGATAATGAAAGGGATATAATTGTGTCTTCTCCTGATATTCTCTCGCTGTTAAAATGAGAAAATCATTTTATGAAAAATAATCAACTTTTGAACTTATTAAATTACTGCGTAATGATTGAATTTGTCATCTTCATCAGCTAACAGCATATTTTGATGCGCTATTTGGGTTTTCACTTCTTCAATTTATTATCTTGCTTATTCTTTGCTAACATCGATGATACTTGCTGCTCCTGCTGCTTTTTCTGCTTCATTCAGGCTTTGCTCCTTTTAAAGAATTCAATAATTTCAAATTACCGCTATATTTATCATTGCGTTTTTTATCTTGAAAGTTAGTCTAAATTGAAATGAAAATGCTTTACAAGTGAAGCTATTTCAGTTATCTCTGCTTGATCTAATTCGATATCTCCATCTTTGATTAATTAATACAATGAGTATTTCTTTGCTTCTAATTGTTTAATTGCATTTCTTCCCTTCAAAAATAGCAACAAATAATCAATTTTAACCTCAAAAATAATACCATTTTAAACAAAATGTCTCTAAACCCTGCCGTTCTTCTAATTTGTTAGCCTTTTACATGGAATCGCTTGTCAATCGTGAGAGCTAGAAGATTGAATCGCACTTCATCTTAGCTGTATTTCAAAATTCTTTAATTAATCTCTTGAGTTGCGAGAGGCAGCCAATCATCTCCTTCAAATGAACCAATCAGCACAGGCCCTTTTTGAAGTCCATCAAGCTCGTAAAGTTTATTTTTGAATGGTACAAATGAAACAAAATGGAAAACGTCATCATCTTCAGTTGCAGATCTCTTTGTCTGCACGAACTAAAATGGTTCAGGATGAGCGAAAGAGTTATGAACCTTTTGGATGCCTTCTTGATTCGAAATCGATAAGCCTTTCATTTATGGATCCATCCCAGCAGTAAATGCCTTGAAGTTCTTTAAATCTTCTCCAATATCAATTTAGTCTTCGCAGTTCAGGAGAATTGCTAGAAGTGCTTAAGTTGCACACGCATTCTAAATTACTTGATTCGCGAAGAAAATGTCTTGATCGTAATCTAAAAGACATTCTCGTTTCTCTATTTTATTCGTCCATTTGAAGAGGAATACCAATCCATAGATCGGCTTGATTTGCTCGATAAGTTATGCATCCTCAAGGGAGTAGACTTCTTCAACTTGAACTCCCTTAACTCCGATGCCTTTGATTAACTCACTGAACACACCTGGATCACTCTCAATAGTGCACCAATCACCCATATTAGTTAAATATTAAGTTAGAATAAAGGAATCTTTAATTTGGTTATTTTATTTATTTTGTGAATTGAATAAGGACTCATTCCAAAATATCATTTATCAAGGGGGTTATTTTTCCAAGTATAGAATAGATCTGAAATCATAGAGCCAATATCCTTTATTTTTCTTTAGTTTCACAAGGATATTAGCTTTTATCGATTAAGAATATGATTTTTAGTTTAGAATGAACTTATTTAAGTTTCTGCTTTTTAGAATTCATTTTTCGAAAACAAATTTCCATTAAATTTATTTTTGTGTGTCTGAAAAAGATTCGAAGGGGAACTTAGCCAGATTGTCATTAAAAATCATTCTTCAATCAGCTAGCTAAGTAAAAACAATAAAAGTTCAAAAGAATAATTAAATTTATTTTAGAATTATTACAAATAAAAACTAGTTTAAAATATGAGATCATCTTCAAACACTTAGTTCAAGAATAGAGGTATTTTAGATGTAAAAGGAAGGTTCAAACTTGATCTCAGTAGAATTTCACCAAATGATAATGATCATCAACAACAACAGTTTAGATAATAAAAATCTTAATTCCTTGAGAAACCAGGTAATTTAAGCAATCAGCTACATCAAAAAACAAAAGTTTTTTCAAGTGAGAAATGTCAAAAAAGCACACATTAGCCAATGAATATTTCAATATTCGATGCATTTAACAATAATCTATCAGTGTTTGGTTTTGATACAACATCCAATATTAGTAATCTCTGTAAGACAACTCCTTAGTTTCGAGGAATCCAAAATTCTTTTAACAACTTCAATCACCAGCCATCAGAAAGCATAATTAATCCTGAGAACGAAAATAAGCAACATTTTGATGAAACTTCCTTTGTTAACTCAATTTCAAGAGAGAATCTAGCTTTCCGAGACTTATCTGAAAACTAAATTTCTTTTGAGCAGTTTCTAGAAATGTAAAAAACGGAATAAAAATGTAGAAAAGAAGTTATTGATAACATTCTAAGGTAACGAATTCTTCCAGTTTATTACAATTTTGCTATTTTCTCTAAATTTTATATTTTTCAAGGGATTGTTAGACTGAAAGGTCATTATCCCATTAGGAATCTGCAATGGTAACTCCAAAATAAATTCCTCTAACCATAAAAGACACAAAATTTTAGAATTTGCAACAATAAGACATATCTTTTGATTCCTTTGGTTCACCGAACAAATATTCTCATAGTTAGGGTCTAACAGAAGTATCTCCAATACCTAAGGAAAGAGAAATAACTTAAGAAAATGACACTTCTATGCCAATTAAATATCTTGCAACACCTAGAACTGCAAGAAAAAATATTTTACCAATAACAACAGCACTTGAATACGATGGATTCATAATACCATAATCCCAACAAAAACAATAACAACAACCATAATAATATTCTATGAGACAATAGTCATCAAGGAACTCTTCTTTAAGGGTAGTTGTCTCTGCTACTTCATCTCCTTCTCACAATTCGGAAAAAAGTGATGAGAATTTTTATAAACTCAAGTATAAATCAGGGCATTTTAAGATTAAAGCGATACTCAAAAAATAAGATTCTGAACTTAAAGCAATAGCTCTGAATCTCTTTTCACTGGTTTAGTGATTCTTTGAATAGATTTATTAGAGGCAAAACCAAAAAGGATTATTTTTGAAAAATACAAATAAACTAAATATGTATTTGTACGAAATATGATAAATGATTGTTCATTTTGGTTTAACCAGTTGATTCTTCCAAAACAATCTTTATTTATTATTGTTCTTCATGCAGCAGGATCTGAATCATTGCTCGCCGATGAAGATGAAGACAATGTTTTATATATTTTTTCAATAAAATCTGAGAAATCTGTTTTTTCTGGTTTGTTCTCGATTAGTCTGTAGAATGTTTTGAATGTCCCTTTTTCTTTAAATTCCTTCTAAATATGGTTCTAAAGCGTCTAAACACGTTGTCCATCGAATAAGAATGCAAACAGCAGGACGTAATTCAATTCATCTTGAACTTTTTGTTTCCAGAAATGAGACGCCTTCATCAGAAAACTTTCAATGTGCTCTGGACAGGTATCCTATGAAGGAGAGGAGAATGTTGTTCTTATGTCATCGATTAGCTTTGAAATTGTGTTTTAATCGATGGGACTCATGTCTTCTTCCATCTCACGAGTAAATAAATTAACATTCTCAAGATCTCCATACATGCCAATGAGATGAATCATTTCAATGAATCGAGAATCACTCCAGATTTGAATTACCTTTTTTTGGAGGAAAAATACAACAAAATAAATGAGAAAATATTTAGAGAATCAATCTTTAAAGGAATTCATATTGGAAACGAAGAAATCTATTCTATTTTTCTTCTTAATTGCTCCCTTTCTATTCCTTTCTTTTTACCTTTAGTTTCTTCTTGAGTTCAGGCGGCAACAGATTATTGTGAAGAGGAAATCCTTTAGTTTCTTAGAGTGATTAAAGAGGCCTTCCTTTTCTACCTGCAACTAATTCACTGGGCGGTCTTTTTGTGTTAGGATGCTCGATACCTTTATGCTTATTTTTCGTATGCGTGTAGAGAGCTGCATTAGTACCATATTATTTTCCACAATCAGGCCATCCGCAGACAAAATCTCTGTCGATTTCATTTTTATTTCTGCGATGTTGCTATTTACGTCCACCAGAAGCTGAATCGTTGGAATGATTACTATCTCCTTCGTTTTATTTCATTTCGGAACCCATTTCTTTCTATCCATCATCTGATCCTAGCATGGTTATGTATCTCTCTCTCGATTAGAGCACTTCTTAAAATATATTGAACCTCTTTTTGTATTAATTAATTCTCAAATGTTTGTTTTAGCTAGTATTGCTTTTTCTTAATTAAGATAAAATATACCCCCTTAATTGAGATAAGTCTCGAATAAAATGAACCCCTTTGCTTTTTCATTTGTTATTTCGTGTATTTTCCTAAAAACTTATTCTCTCCTCCCCCCCCCCCCCCAATTCTAATTGTTGGTTTAGTAATTAAAAAAATTATGAAAATACCATAACAAGTAGAAATATTCCAATACACAGTATGTTTTTACTTTTAAGAAAGATAAAAATAGCATTAGATTCATCGTGTCACAAAGCCTCATTGGATGGTTTGAATTTCTTCGACAAAACTGGTTCTGATTCCTTTAAATCAAGTAAAAAAAAAATATATAATCTTTTGGTAAATTGTAATTGTATGTTCTTAATTCTTTACATGGAAGTCAGGTGCTTGGTGAGTGATATTTTGAGGCTAGAAATGCTGTTTGACTTATCCGATAAGTTATTTTGAAAAGCACAGCACTTCCTTCTTGATTTTAAGATTTATATTCAATAACATTCTCGATTTGATCTCGCTCAAAATATCTAAATCACTGGATGACTAATCTAGCTTCGTTGCACTTACTGATACAAGATCTGTCTTTTCGAATAGATTCTCGGGAGTCGATGATTTAGAGAGGAGATTTATTTAGTCATTGAGTCGTGTGATAATCAATTCTTCGATTGATTTGCTATCATATTACTCATCACTCACAAGTAGCTGGAAGAACACATTAATATCATTTTCAGATTACCCCAAACCAACGAAGGAGCCTAAAACAAAGAAAGTAAAAGGATACATTTTAACCAAAAAAGGGAACAATGTTTGTTTCTCTTACAAATAAACGAAATATCTTGAAGAATCTCTGAGATTATCACAATTTCATAGTGAAACTTAGAAGCATGGAGTCTTTATAAAAACTCATAGATATCTCCAGTTTCTGTCTCCAGACTCCCAGAGGTCTTATTGCATGCTCCTGGAGTGTTTGGATTGCAACTTCCTTGCGATTGCTAGGATAATGATCCTTCGAAGCACAAATAATACAAAAATTAGTTTAAAAATGCAGCTATTTTTAGGATATTAATAAGTTTTTTGTTAATATCATTTTTGATAGTCGGCTGTTTCCAATGAAAGAAAGAGAAATCCATTCTATTTGTGCAAGCATATTCCTTATTTGCTTATAAATTTGATTATTTAAGATATTTACTTGCGATTGACTTGTATGGCTAGACATTAGAATTGAGAACATATGCAGCATGGAAGATAGCAGATTGCTAAGTTGATCTTAAGAATGTTTTGACATGTGCTGCTCGTTCCTTTGCGAGTCTATTATCAAGAATAATGTTGCCAAAGATATCTACCACTTTAGCAGATGTTTTCACTGAAGCAATAAGCGCTTCCCTTTCTTCTTATGCGAAATTATCAATGTAGACTTGAGTTGGATCGAATGTAATCGAGCAGCTTCCTTCTTTGAAGTCCAATTTGGAATTATTCACGCCACACAAATGCTAGTATTTATAGCTCATAAAAGGTTAATTTGTAGTTACGTTGACTTTCTCGAGCACAGCTTATGTACCATTTCCTCCTTTATTTAGAACTAACTAAGCGATCTCTTCCTTGAATTTCTATTATTGATCAGTTAACTCAATTATCTTGAACTGCTTGAGTGTTTCAATCTTAATTCTTGGATCTACTACAACTCCATTTTCGTTTTTCAATAGTTTTTGTAACGCCTCATCTAATGAGAATGTTCCAAGACCTTTAACTATTCCAAACTTCAACACTTCAACATTTTGAGATTCTACCCATTGTTTTAGCTCCTATGGTAGCTAAGATAAATCTAAAAGGGAATAACAAAAATTAAGAATAAATTTATGAAACCATTTATGAGGTAGAGTTATGCAGAAATTGATATGAACGAAAGTTGTTATTATTTTTGTTGTCTAATCCTATTTTTTACCTAAATCTACAGACTTATTCAAGAGAAGAATTCTATTATCAAAACTGAGTTGGTTAGGCTCTTTTGCTATTGATTACACACCTTCTTCCTTGATTAAGAAACTGATAGACATCAGAAAAACATAAGATTATTCAAAAAGAAATAAAATAATAAGGATAAACCAATACTAAAATTCAGATTATTTTGTCTTATTTACTCCTATAACTTCACAAGGAATTCTGAGCAACGAGCCATAGGGATCTTAAGTGCAACTGTCTCTGATTCTTCTTCTTTGAACCTTGTAAATCAGTAGAAAAAGCATATTCAGTTTCTTAAAATAAAATAAGATTTTTCATTTTATCATGGAAAATATCTTTCAAAATCAATTTTTCAGCCACTCCTATGAGTCAGTTAACCAACCAATAGATTTCAATTTGTTCATTTATAATAATACATATGCTTAAGTTTAGAGAGACGAGAGGTTAGTCCAGCTTTTAATAAAGAAAGTGCCATTTGTTTTTATGATGATGTTATGTCTAACTGAAGAATCAATATATCTTTCAGAATAATATCCTTTATTCAATGTGTTTTTATGTATCTCGCAAATTAATAATTAATAAGAAGCCCCCTTCCCAACTGTTCTAAGAAGATAAATATGCTCATAACGCGTAGAAAAGAAAAAAATAAATACTTTTTGGTATTAATTAATTTTTTTCTTCTAAAAGTTACCTCCAAATTGATGTCGTCAGAAAGTGTTATTTTTCATTTTTGAAAAAATGGCAAAAACAATAAGTGTTTTAATAGTTTTAGCTTATTTTTGCAGATTCGTATTTAAACAGCAAACACCTAAATGAAAGGATTGCAAATAATTAGTCTTCACGATGAAAAGAAAGTAGGGGTAAGAAAGCTTTTTTGGTCTGATTTATTTATTTAACACATATTTAAACAAGAATAAATAAGAACTTTTAAGAAAATTAAATATGGGGAGTAAGATTTTTATTTTATATACAAAAGAATTAAGATCAAATCATTATCCTCATCACAACTCTTTTAAGCCATCTTCTTCTACAAGAAAACTAATCATTGGATAATCAAGTTTTAAGCTGAGATCACTATGAAACAACCCTAAAATCCATAATTAAAGTAAATTTTAAACCATTACAATTCATATCAAATTTACTTATTTAATTAATTTACCCATAATGAAAGGTGCTTTCCAAACAATAGAATTCTCAGTTGGCGAGGCATTTATCAACCCTAGATCTATTTGAGGATTATAATCGATGCTAAAGAAAACTCTACTTTCTGCCTAGATTGTTTAGTTTTAAAAATAAATAATAAAACTTATTAAAAAAAATTATTTTACATATTTAATTGATTCAATATTGATTTCGGGTATAGAGTGAGCGCTAGCTGAAACACTGACGGAAGGTATCCATAATTCTTTGGAGACCGTTTCATTTGAGTCGCACTTCTAAATCTTGCTTCCTACATACTCAGACAAACGTATTTCTTTATTTTTCAACTTTGACATTGCTTCATCATCATTATCTTTATTTGAATCAAAATTGATAAATTATCTTCAAATATAAGTTACCAAAATATTTACTCAATTTCAATAGAAAAAAATTGACTGCTTCATCGTCTGTTGGGATTAAATACAGAGCTGAGTCATCACTAGAAGGATCTTCTTTTGAAAAAAATCTTCTCACTGAGCTTTCTTAGTCTGTTCCCTATTTGAAAAGAAATGTTAAAAGTTAGGATAAAATAAAGGCACACACACACATAAAAAACAAATGAAAAACCAGATAAATTCATCCAGTCGCAAGAATTAACAATTACATTTTTTATTTTTATGTATTTTTTGTGATTGATTGAAGCAAAGGAGAAATTCTTCCATCTATAGCAGTTATTGGCAATGCATGCAACAGTCTAACATTTATCCCCTTAAGGAGAGGGCTGTAAACTGATTGATGTATCTGGAAACACTTTGGAGCAAAACTCGTTTAATTTAATTGCATTGAAACCTTCTTCTTCAGTACCCTTTTCAAGTATTGCTCCTTTGACTTCAAAATCCTTTTAACAAAATCAAAAAATTAAGATAAAATTATCACAAATTATCTTCAAAATAAATCAATACTTGTCCTCCATAAGCTTTAAGAATCGTATCCTCATTGGAGTGTTTAGCCAGAATCTTTTCAAGTGTTGTTTTATCCTTGATTGCAGCTATAGCTTTAGCGAAATGAAAGGGTGCATCATAATTATATAGATTTTACTCAGGTGAGCTTTACAAAGCTTATTTCTCACTAAGAACAAGGCTACTGCAAAATTAAATAGGTTCATTCATCGAAAATTATTATCCAGCCACTATTTTTTTTTAAGGAGCTGAAATTTTAGATGGTCTTTTGAGTCCAAAAAGCGTTGATCTTTTCCCTGAAGTTGGATCATTGAGTATTTGCTTCCATTTGAACCCTAATCCACCTAGAATATTCTTCGCAAATGGAACAAGTTTTAATTTCGTTATTTTTTCATTTTCTTCTGGAACTTCTTGATGAAAAACTGAGATAGTAGTCTCATCTGCAGAATCATTCTTCCAAATGAAATCTACAAGAGTCTTCAGAATCGAATTGAATGACGATTTCTCTATGCAGCTGACATGCAAAATGCTCGATCTACGAGATTGAAACTGCTCTCTATCAATACATATCACAGCTTTTACAAAAAGAGTACAATGAAATTAAAAAAAATTCTTATTTTATTCTATGATATTTACCTAATCCCTAGAAAGAATCTCCAGTTGTTGCAGTGCCTTTCTATCCAGCTGATTCTATTTTCAAAAAACTAATTTCTTGCTACTCTGAGGCTTATTTCAGCAGGCCTTCAGCATTGTCTGCAAAACAATCTCTTATTTCCCTTTAAATACAAAGTGAGTTTTATGTAGACAAGACTTTTACAGTAAGACATAATTGAAAAATAGAACTCCTAATAATATCTTTATTTATTACTAGGGTATTTATTCGAAGTAACCTGAAATGAAGGAATTCGCAGCTTCTTCAAGGATTTTAAGTGGTGAAATAACATAGTCTCCAAATTATTCTCTGACTCTTCTGAGTAACGATTCCTCAAAAAGAATAAGCTCAGATGCTCTTATTCTTGGAATCAGCTATGCACAATCATGTACGATTTGGATTGCATCTACTTACAATGGATCAGTTTGGGTTTGAGATATTTATGTTGATAAGAGAAAAGGGTCTGAAACTGTAGCTGATAATCTGGCATGATATCGAAGATGTGTCTACGATAGAAACCGTAGATCGTCTCTCATTTTTAGCAGATAATTTCTCTCGGAATAGTAAAATGGAAGTTGAATATCAGCATTCTGCAAATTCTTTTACTTGTGAAATAAAAGTATGCTTTCTCTCCAGCGAAGAATCTATTCAACAGTTTCAAGGGATAATATTCTGAGATCTTTCAACAACTCGCTTAATTCTTCTACGGCTTAGGTTAAAACCTCATCTTTTAATTCACTGAGCCTTTCCACAGATTCTTTTACCTTCGCAAGACAGACTTCACGAGCCGCTATTACTTTACATGAAACTTAAATCGTTGAGCGTTCTTTCTTTAATTATTTGAGCTCCCTGAGAACATGTTCTACAATTTAAATCTTTGGAAGTCCTTTAACACCTGCTGCAAAACTGCGACGATGAAAATGAGGAATTCCTTTAGCCTACCATTCTGCATTGATATCACGCTGTAGTTAATCTAAATGAGCTTCGACAACTTTTGGGTCTTATTCCAATTCACAGATCGATGGACATTTCTCTTGCATTCCAAGATACATCTAAACAACTGGTAAATTCGAATACTTTGTATCTTCATTATCCTTTTCTAATTATTTTCAGTAAAAATCATGAAAACTACTTAATTTCCTTAATTTTACTTGCTTTTAAAGGAGCAAGGAGACATCTCTTGTCTATTGCATTGCTCGCTGAGGAAGGCATTTTTCCTATCTAAATTTTCCTCAGTCTGCCTTAATCTATTGGAATTACTCCTCCTTAAGCCAAGGATTAGTTATCTTGAGATGAAGGAAAATGTGGATTTTTTTTGTCGAAGTTAATTCTTCCATCCCAATCAGGCTTAACTCCCTAAAAATAATCATTTGTCATTCTATATTATGATTTCTAATATCTTTTACTTCTTTCGCAACTGCAGGCTTGATCTTCTTAACTTTACTGATCAATATTTGTTTAACTGGCCTTTCGTTCTTTTCGCTACTTAACCTAAGATGGCGGTCCTAGCCCAGCATACTTTCCCTTTTCTGATTCTTTTCCAGATTGGTTGTTGCTTTTGTTTTTTTCTTTTTGAGGTGTCGAATTAGTTATTTTTTTTGCAATCTAAGAGATGCTTCATAAAGGAGTTTTAATTTTTAGTCGCCACCAATCTTTTTTAGAAAGTACACTTGCAATTTCTCTCTTTCTTTTTCTTCCCCGCTAATTGATTCACAATTTAGCATTAAATATTAAATCTATCAAGAGTTAATTATTGTTTTAAAGACTGGTGTTATGTTGGGGAATTATGTATGTAGTTATTAAGACTTAAAATATATTAAAGAATGCATTTTAGGAACTTTTGGTTTCGGATGAATTTGTGTTCAAATAATTTAAAAATAAGATGAGAAAGAAGGAAAGAATAAGACTACAAAAATAATAAAGATATTGTAGGTTAATAAATATTATGGTTTTTTTTATTTTGATATTTAAATGTAATAAGATGTAAAAGAATAGAACTATTGGAAAATAATAAAAAATATTCATTTTTTCTCTTTAAATATTCTTTGATAATTCATTTCCGATTATCCTTCAATAAATACAAATAACATAGAAACTTTTGAATTAAAATAATTGAACTGATTTAAAATTAATAATTTGTATCTGTTTGCACGTGTTTTGATTATATTTGATGACACCTTTATTTAAAATCCTTCTATTTCATCCCAAAAAAAATAATTAATCTTTTAAAATAACTCGTTTTAAATTAGTATAAAAGTCTCTTCTTTAAAATAAATAGAACTCACCAGTGATCATGTCAATTAGATTGAAACATAGCACATCAATCTATTTTTTAGATATCCAGATTTTGCTATTCAAAAATAATTTTATTTTTTTATACTTTATTGGTATTCAGAAAAGATCCAGACTCCTTTGTAAGAATCGATTTTTTAGATATTTTTTTTTAAATTCAGCGAATTTCAAAGACATGAAGATTAATAGTTCTCTAGATATCTCAATTTTAAGTTAATTAGGTTATCGAAGTAGAAGAATAAACACACTATGATCTTTCTGATGACATTTAAATAGAGTTGATATTTTTAAAAATTTCAGAGGGTAGGGGGATATTTGAGTGAATTTGATTTTTCTTTAGCTCAATTTTAAGTTAATTAGGTTATCGAAGTAGAAATTTAAACGCACTATGATCTTTCTGTTGATATTTAAATAGAGTTTATTTTTTAATATATTTTCAGAGGGTAGGGGGGGGGGGGGGATATTTTAGTTGATTTAATATCAGAAGAACTGATGGTTCTGCAACTTACTTGCTTTTTAAAATAACTTGGATTATTTTTAAAAAGAATCCGCTTTAAAACTAATTAAGCGATCAATTGCGGATTTGATGGATGAGAATAATTATTTTGATTCTAAAAAAAACAGCAATCACTAAAAAAAACAAAGAATACTAGTTACAAATGAAATCAGATTAACCAAACCTATCCAGTAGTGATAATTCAGGGAAGAGTTCCTCTCATGAATCTCCTTCTGTTTCTCCGGTGAGAAATAGCAAATTATATGATCAAGAAATGCTCCAAACACCAAAAAAAAAGGTCAAGTTTAGTAGAAATATTTGTAAAGCCCCCCAAAAAAACCTAAAATAACAAAACCAATCCGTTTATTATCCGGATGTGAGTCCTTTCTTTGAAGAAATAGATACAAATTCCAACCAGCTTCATTTAAAAGCATTTGCCCTTTGACAATTTCTAGGAGTTTTAGAAATTACTTTTTTATTGCAAGTCCAAAGATTTGAGGGAGTAAGAGGTCAAGGAAGAATTTGACTGAGAAATTTGAAATTTCCAATCGTTATGCATCATATTTCTTTTTGATTCCTTTCATTCTTTTCAATTTAACTATTTTTTGTCTGTTTATGTGAATACTTACTTTTTTATTTTTAAAAAGCGCATACACACACAACACTCCTCTCAACTTTTCAATATTGAAGTCATTTTGAGCACCAAAGACAATTTAAAAAAAAGCATGAATATCATATTTTTCTATCTTCGAAATTTAAAGTAGTTATTGTGATTTTTTTTTAAAGTGAAGCTTTCAGGTGAAAAAAAATAAAATAAAAATACGTTTTTATTACTAATGGAATAATTTGGACAAACGGATTTAGAGTTAGTTGTGTGTTTATTTCAATTCTTATTCAAGCTTATTGAGGGGGGGGGGGGGGGGGATTGGTTAAATTGCGCAA
>Ga0302271_10003705_pt1 | contig 12724 bp, 7 predicted proteins | sample III_Bog_N1_1_FD_198767 | JGI IMG/M metagenome (GOLD analysis project Ga0302271, IMG submission 198767) | Peat permafrost microbial communities from Stordalen Mire near Abisko, Sweden - III_Bog_N1_1 | ecosystem: Environmental > Terrestrial > Soil > Wetlands > Peat | place: Sweden: Abisko... | reverse complement strand
AGCCTAAGAGACGCCAGAGATATCATAAGCGAAATGGGCAATTTCTGAGTTAACTACACTTTTAATGAGATTGAGTTTGCTTCAAGAAAATAATGATATTTCATTAACATAGATAAAGTAATATTAGTTGTATTTTCGTAGCAGAGTCGGCTAGATTTCATAGGAACATCTTATGAAAGGAGAAAATCAAAATAATAATAGTAGCAATAACAACGTTAACTCTGAGGAATCATACATAAATTCACTTTAACTCTTACAGCGTTTAGCAATCACATTCTTTGATATTCAAAGATAATGAAACCTAGGAGGAAAAGCCATAAAATGTCTCCTGCTGGATGAAGAAACCATGTTAGTTCGTTCTATTCTTATTTATTAATGAGTTTAAGTATTATTTCTTATTGATTTGTGTATCTGTGCGTTTGGAGTTGCATAAAAAAAAACTAATTAATTGATTAAAAATATCAAGAAAAGCGAGTAAAAATGATAAACAGCAAAGATAAAAAATCAATTTAATAATACTAATAACAATTAAGCTATTTTTTCTAAAAGGGAGGGTTTAAAGTGCTAATACAATAAAAAAAATTTTTATCTTGTTGGTCATTTTTGCTATGGAAATAAGCTTAAGTAATAGGCAGTCAGCAGCTGCCTAAAATATAAAATTAAATTGAGTTATTTGATGTAATCTAGTGCAACTATTATTTATATTTTGCAATCAAAACTCCAAGATCAAGATTAATAATTGTAATCAGATAAAAGAATAAATCCAGAAGGTGCTTTTATTGAACTCTGGGGGAAGAGTTACTTCATTTAAGCCAGCTAAATTTAATAACCTGAACCTCCAATCTCAGAATTTAATAGGCTTTGAAGTGTTTAAAACAAATCCCTCGCAGTGGAGAAAAACTATTAATATTATTTCACTTTAATTAAAATTAAAACAAACAACAAACAAACAGACAGATAAAGAAACAAAAACGATAAAAATGGGAAGCAGCAATTGTAAATCACCACCCAAGAAAAGAACTATCTCTTCTTCAACATCTTCCAACCTAAATATTAACATCCTGAGGCTTCTTGAGAGAGTAAATCAAACAATGATAGTTTAAACATAACAATTTCATTTCATTATTTAAATATTCATTTTTTGTATCTTTTCTTCCAGACAGACACCAAGGACAACGAAAAATCGACAGTCTTAGTGACTGGTGCAAATGGGTTTCTCAGTGGGCACATTATCAGCTAGCTATTAACTTTAGGGTATAATGTTCGTGGAACTGTACGAGATGCTAAGGATAAATCTAAATACTAACATTTCTTTACAATTCTTCCTGCTGAGATGCATCCTCGTCTTTCATTTGTATCCGCTGATTTAACAAAAGAAGAAGGATGGGAGGAAGCTGTTTCTGGATGTGAATATGTTCTTCATGTTGCCTCTCCGTTTCGATACGACGCTAAAACTGAAGATGAGTTAGTTGTCCCTGCTGTGAAAGGCACTTAGTTTGTGCTAAATGCTTGTTTGAAGCATGCATAGACTGTGAAGAAAGTTGTTGTGACTTCCTCTGGAAAAGCTATTTTCGAAGGAAATTACACAATGAACCATTTTAATGAAAATGTTTGGTAAAACCCTGAGAATGCTGGTTTATACGGAAAATCTAAATACTATGCTGAAAAGGAAGCATGGAAAATATATGAAGCTAACAAAGCAAAATTGAATCTCACAGTCTTGAACCCTACTTTAATCTTAGGGCCTTCGTTATCAACGGCTCTTTCATCTAGTCAGACCATCATTTCAAAGTAAAATATTTGAAAGATTTAGGTTAAAAAAGAATAGATTATGCAAATTTTGATTATTTTTTGATTATTTTCAGTTTAATTGGTGGTAAGCTTGTTCCTACTCCTGTGAGCTTAGGGATAGCTGATGTACGTGATGTTGCTGCTGCTCATGTGCTTTGTCTTTAAGCTGATTAACTCGAAATCACGCGAGGCAAGAGGTATATAATTTGTACTTAGACTATGTGGATGAAGGATGTGGCTTGCATTTATGCGGAGTATTACAAGAAAGAACGTCCTGAATTGAATATTTTCACAAAGGAAATGACTCACGAAGAATTTGTAAAGAAGGCTGAGAGTGTACCTATCTTTAAAGAGACTTTGAAGTAAAGTGGGTAGTATTTACTGATGGATAACACTTAGAGTTTAAATGACATTGGGATAACTTATTCAAGTGTGTACAATACTCTCATCGATACAGCGAATGAAATCCTCAAGCTGCAAGCTTAGTAGAAATGATCTTAGAATTGAAAAATTAAATATGATCAATTATTGTGATTTATTTAGTTAAATATGTAAGAGTTTCTCTCTTAATTTCAGTTTTACGCATGTATTTGTATTATCTATTAGCAATTTTGATAAATACTCACCTTCTCAACAACAAAAAATTATCTAAAAAGGTTATTATGAAAAAAGTAGCTTTTTTATTCTTTTGTCCTTTGCTCAAGGACTAAAATTAGATTGAGAAATTATCCCATAAATGGTACAAAGCACTGATGCAACCAGTAAAATAGTATCATATTAATTATTAGAAAATATGCATTCATTTGGTAAGTTTATCTTTACTTGAGAACACACACGCACACACTTATTCATTATTTTTAATCATTCAAGCTTAAGTTGATTGCTTAGTGCTTCCAATACGATTGAAGGCATTTAGGACTACCCAATCATCCAATTGTTGCAAAGTCATTCATTTTTTTTAGGTGTCAAAAAAAGCAGAACTTAAAACTTGAAATATTAGCTCAAAATGACCAAAATACAAGGATGTTAAAAAGTTGCTCAGTTCAAGGCTGTTTGTAAGAAATCATTGATAATTACTTCATTTATCCTTAGAATTTGTCAATCCAGACTTTGAGTTAAGAGCATGTGCATTATTAACTAAGATTTATTTACAATGAAATAATTTTTTATTGCATCAACAATAACTCCCCCTTCTGTTTCTGAGTTTAAAAAGTTAAAAATATCTATCTTTTACTGTTCATTTTTCTCAATTATATTTTAATCTCTTTTGTGTCATTAGCATATGTTTAGATTAAACATAATTCCAAGGTCAATGCAAGCGTTACCATTCATTCTTCTAGACAAAGTAGCATAGTTCACAATGGGTCTGATAAATATACATCTCACTTGAGTTAATTCTTAGATCCCAAAGAAGAGCAAGATAAGCACACAATGTATAATAGTGGTATTAATATTTCCTGTTTCTCTACCTCTTTTGCTCGCGGGGAAAAAAAACTAAACTTTATGTGAATAGATATCTTGATATTTTTAATTAATAATTGTTTTTTGAGATTGTATCTGTGAAAAAAGAAAGAAGAAAAGAAAAAAAAGAGAAGATTAAAATAAAAGTGTGTATGTGTGTATTAAGTGACAGTCGTGTACAGCACATAGATTCCGTTCTCATTTCGGTATAAATATCAAAAAGAGAAAATACAAACAGTATTGCAATTTAATCAAGCTGAACTATTGAGGAGATCAATCTTGGGGACTTCACGGTCGTCGTATTAGTCTTCATCGAAGTTTTGATTGTCAAGGTAGTCATCAGCTCTGTCCTTGAAGGCTTCTTCTTGATTAGCAGTAGAGTCATCATAGAGTCCAATAACTTCTTAGAAAATAGAGATTTCTTCAGAGATATCGTTGTTCTTTTTCTGGTATTTTTGAGTCTCATCAGCAAGTTCCTGGATAGCAGCAGCAAGTTGACCTTCAAGAGTGATTTCTTCAGAGTTGCATTGATCGACATTAGCTTAAGCGGCAGCAACGGCAGCGATGAGATTAGCGACTTTCTTTTCAACGGCGACGAGATCTTTTTTGTAGATTTGGATCTCTTGCTCGAGTTTCAATTTGAAGTCAGCAGCGGCAACGTTAGAGTTGACCTCATCTTCTTGAGCTTAAGCGACCTTAGCCTTAATGGTGGCTTCAAGGTTGTCAAGGAGTTAAAGAAGTTCAGCTTTAACTTGAGCCCATCCTTTTCTTTGTCCGTTTTAGAATGCATCGAGTTCGAGGTCTCCTTGGTTGTTATCAACGTGACCAGAGCCGATTTCATCAGCTAAATGGAATCAAAAGATGAAATTAAAAAATGAATTTTACACTGCAGAAGATTATATCAATTAAATCACACACAGTTAGGTATGATATGAAGGGGGAAAAAAGTTGAGAAATTGAAATTAGAGGTTGCATATTTTTTGCTTTTTTAAAATCGAACTTGTTCAGAAAAAATGAAAAAAATATCTTACATGATCTTCCTTATACATCGGTGTTGACATCAACGCCGTATTGAGAGTCATCAACGAATTGTTTCTCAAGTTGGACGAGCTCAGCGAGGTTACCACGAGCATAGACGGTGAGGAAAGCAGATAACTTAGCCTTGAAAGCAGTGCGCTAGGCCAAAGAGAAATCTTCCTTATTCTGAATTTGGGCTCTGAGGAAGTCAATAAGCTTAAGGGCAATCTTGTCGTTCTTGAGTCCTTCAACGTAGTTGGTGTTCTATTAACATCTCTTCTCGAGGAGAGAGGCAATCAAGGCAGTGTTGGCATCGATTCTGTCATGGAGCCATTTCTCAAAAGCCTAGGTCTTAGCGAGTTCATCTTGCTTGTCAGCGAGGACAACTTGGAGTGCATCACATTCGGCTTCTTTGTTCTTTTCACTCTCGGTGAGGGTATCAATGTTCTGTTGGAGGATGGGTTTCTTATTTCCCCAGTTATTATTAAGATCAGCGAGATTCTTTTGAGCATCATCGAGGAGATTTTTAAGGAGATCAGCAGCTTGATCGATGGCAGTGGCTGCCTCTTCTTCATTCTGGGCAACGGTGAAGGTGCACAGTAAGCCGAACATGGCGAGTAGGAGAAGCTTGTTCATTTTTTTCCTTTTTATTTTTTGCTTTTTCTGTTTTGTTTATTAATTATTGAACTTTTCCTTTCGTTTTTTTATTTTTTATTACCTTTCCCTTCTTCTTATCAAGTCATCCCCTTGTGTTTTTGCAATACTTTACTATCAATCAGATGGATTTTTCTTTATTTTCCATCGCTTTTGAATACAATTCATTCATTTTTCCCATATTTGTTCCCTTAGATTTCGAATTACTTTCCTTTCCTTTGCATGCATGTTTCCTTTTCGTTTGCCTTGTTTTTAGAGATGATATTTTTTGATTATGCGTTTTTGAAACTTTTTATTACCTTGAATGAAGTTATCGTGTTTCCTAAAAACGAATATCTCTCTCTCAACGCCTATTTAGCTCTTTATATCTCTCTCGCAGACACATAATCAATATTTCGTCTAGTTTGCTTACAAAAACATTTTTCAACAACAATCATAGCATATTATTCCTTGAAAATGTTCCACTTTGAGACCATCCTTTTAAATACAAAAATTTCTTAATAAAAAATGCTATTACAGTCTAAAAGTAGTTATTTTCTGCCTTTCCTTTCCGAAGAAATCAACAACTCTGCTGATTTTTGATTACTATTTCTTGATAATTTGTATTTCAAGTATTCATTATTTTCATCTCTTCATCTTAATAAAATCCATTTCAATAACCACTTTTAAGAGCACCACTGACATAGAACTCCCATCATTCCATCATTTTATATTAAATATTACAAATGTACATAAATCCACTCTATAAATTGCATAATAATAGTTAATATTGAACTTATTCCCTCATCCCCCTAACGCATGAGCATATGTATTTCAAATCGAATTGATTCCTTATCTCAAATAAGGAAATCATCAAATTGTGTTGTACTAATATCCTAAACAGAGCATCAAACTCTCCTTAGTATTTCCCTTTCTTAAAATTGTTTTTTTTAGATGCTATAATTTACAATTTCTTGAACTTTCATGTGTTTAACTAATAAACAAATATAAACAACTCTTTTTCATCTATTAAAGCATTTTTTTTTTACATTTTCAAGTAGGGATTGATCTCTTTTTTACTATTAACTTGATGAACTTCTGATAAAAATCTAGGAACTATGATGAATTTTCCTTGAAAATTGACCATATTCTTTTAAGCAAATAGGAGAATTACTGTTGGGAACAATTTGGGAATGCAATTCTAAAGTGTAAACCATCAAAGAGCGTGTTCTTAATTTAGTTTTTTGGGATCGATACGCTTGAGTATTGCCTGCAAAAAATATTCAAAAATGAATAGGGAGTTTACTAAAAATATCAATCCCATTTTAAAACTTACCTCTGCAGGTCCTAGAAGTCTTTAGAAGCTGTACCTATCTAACGCGAGAATCTTACAATTTGTCTGAGTGTTAATAAAACAATTTGGCATTCAAAACAATTCTGATGAGTAGGTTCCAATTATTTCTTTGTTTTTTCTGTATTTACTTTGCAGATGATACTGGCTTGTCTTGGCTAAGTTTTTACTAGAGCCAATTCTCCAAAATGTTATCCTGCTTTATAATTCATGACTTATTCTGGTTCTCCACCTTATTATTTCGATCGAAAAGACAATGAAAATAAAAAAAAACTAAAATGCAGGAGTTTCTAATTTTTAGCCTTTTTACCTGGTGTTTTAACCTTCAAAGCAACGAGTTCTCCTTCTTCAACTTAGTAAAACATATCTCCTTAGTCTCCCTTTTCAATAAAAATTCAAAACAAATGAAATATCCTAAAATCAGTTCTTTCTAAAGAATCCAAACTTGACTCAAAAACACCTCACAAAAATATCAAACTTAATACCTGTCTGACAACATACTCCCCTTTTGCAAATTTGAGATATCTAATTGCATCCATAAGCTTATTTTACTCCTCAGTATTCAACACTTAAAGCAAAGGAATCTACTAAAAAAACGCCTTATACCGCTTTATCTTCGTTTGAGCACTTTCATGAACTAGGTAATAATACGCTGAACGATCAAGTTACCAGACAACAGAGTCATTTTTAGAAGCCACAGAAGTCAATCTAATTCGATTATACAAAAGAGCTAATTCTCCAAAACTCTCACCAACAGTGAACGATCTGATAAATATTGGTTCAATAGTATCTCCAGATTTTGAATAGCTATCAAGTAACCCTGATTCAACAAAATACATGTGCTCTGCAGGATCACCTAGACGAAAAAGGAATTCTCCTGGGCGAAGTCTGCGTTCTTCGAGAATATCAATAAGTAGAGCTCGCTCTTTTTCTTCGAGGCAGGAGAAAATAAAAAGAGAGTTAATTTTTTTGTTAAGTCTTTCTTTTGTTTCGTGTCGTTTGGCTGCTATTTTCGATGGAAGCGTGATTTTTTTGTTGACAGCTTCAGCAGAAACTGACATTCTTCTAGTTTTCTTGAATTATTTAGATTGAATTCGTCTTTCTCTAAGCTTCTCTTCCTCCTCCCAATGCTCTTCATCTTCATCTTCTTCATCGTCACTTTTGGAAACACTCACATCTTCTCCTGGCTTTGTGAGAAAAGTAGATTTATTTTTTGTATTGTTTTATCAAAAGCGAAGGTAGATGGATAACTCAAATAATACTCTATAAGCAGTTGGTAACTCTCTAAGAGAAGGGTTATGGTTTGCTGCACCTTGTGGTTGACGAAATTGACTTCCTTTATCTTGTAGCCATCCAATCATGTACTCAACCTAAACTCCCAAAAAAAGAACAGCAAACAGAAATGATCAATAAAATGAAAAACAAATTCCATTTTTTCATACTAGATCATCTGGCTTAACAAGGAGTAAATCAACCACCATCTTTTCGAAGATCGGATGGACACGAGAGGCAATATAATTTTTGTTTTCTCTCTCTGCCATATCAATACTCTTTTTGGGAAATACTAAATATGTGTTAAATTGATTTATGTAATAAAGGGGAGATTTAATCTGCTGGAAAGGCAATTTAGTTTTCAAAAAAAATAATAAACATAAATATTTGAGTCTAGTTAAGGTCAGTGACTTTTAAGATATTTTGAGAGGGATATGAAGAATAGGAAAAAAAGGAAAATATTTAAAAAAAAAGGAATTATTACAATATCAATAGAATATGAGATGATAATAGAAACAACAAGAATAAAAGAAGGTCTAAACAAATAAATAATTTGTTAAAAATAATGAAATTAATATCATTGCTGAGTGTGCTCTTCTCATGTGTGTTTGAAAGGAGATTTTTGGTAGATTTTAGAGTTTGAATCGAAGAAACTTGGTTTTTAAGAATTGTAAGAAATAATTGAGGTGCATTTTGCTTCTTCGTGATATTCAAATTGAAAGCTACTTGCTAAAAAGCTGTCTGGTTTTTCAGGCTCAAATTACTGTAATATCTCAGTAATAGCGTTTTCATTGAAGAGGATTCGATCAGCTGATTTAAGAATACTATCCCATTAAATTAAATCGTTTCTTCTCTCTAAAGAGTAAGACTATCCAGCTAGTAGAACAAGGACATCTTCAGGTTGTTTTGAAAGGATAATTTTGTCTTCATGAAAGAGAACATATGCTAGAATGAGACGGTAGAAATAGCTCCATCCATCTCTAAAAAGCGAGTCTATGAGAATCATCTGAAAATGAAAAACAAAAAAAGGGAGAAAAAAGAGTGTGTAGAAAGTGTTCCTTGTGATTACCATGTACTTCAGTGGAATAAATGCAGCCCCGAGGGAGAGTATCCATGATGAGAAGAGATCTGAAATCTGAATGTCGTTGTCAACCTAGTTTTGGAAGAATTCAAAATTAAGGTAAAACTAGTAGTAACTCCAACTTCAAAAAAAGATTGGAGAAGAATCAAAACCCAAATAATTTACGAAAATCGAATGTATATATGGAGTGTGCTTGGCCATGAGAAAGTCTATGAGAAACACATGCTTCTGAATCCCTGGAAGATCTACTATAGACGCATTAAGGCAGTGCAGTTCAGTGGAACTAACCTGTCAAAAAGATGTCTCGCATTTCGAGTGATTCGAAAGCCATGCATGTCAGCCAGAAGGCTATGTACTCCTCTGCGTGGTAGAGCATTGTCGCAGCAATCAGATTCATCCCTTGCACGTACCCTTAAATAAAATCCATTTTCAAAAAGGAATCAGGATAATTTTCATTTGTAGATCTTAGAAAAAGGATAAAACCTTACCAACTTGTATATCGTAAACTGAAAATGCATAGAGTACATTCTTGAGTTCTTGTGTGAGAGGGGAAGATTCTTAAAAGAGTGCCGTCTCAGTAAATGTCCTTAGAACATCTTTATCGATTTATTCCTTGAATGGCTAATAGAGATCTTTCATTTTCAGAAGAGATTGATATTGCGCTTTCATATTCTAAATCTCAGAAGGTTTGTATGTCTTATAGATCCATTTGAGTGCTTGTGAGCATGTTTAAGTTGCTGTCAGATGCATATCGCATCTGCACCTTTGCCGATTGAGGAATGTATGATTATACAGTGATTTAGAAGAATCCATCATCCTCAAAGACAGTGAATTGATAGAAGAGAAAATCGATGATTTTGGCTAGATGCTGCTAAAACTGTTTATTTATCCTGAATGTTTATTCTGTTTATCATATATTTAACTGCAGACTCTACTGCTGTGATATTCTTACTGATTACTTACATTACACTCTGTATTGCCGTACTTGATACTGTTATTATTTTTCCATAAATTCCTATTGTTACTGATAACTGTTTCACATCTCTCTATCCTTCTCAATTCCTAATCCTTTTCGCATATGTCAACTCCTCTACCATGGAAAGTAAAGAATGGACTAGACTTTAAACTTAAATTTATTGGGCTCTTTGGTATTTCTTTAGCTATTGTCTTTGATTGATCCTACATCGCATTACATTCATCCTAACCTATTTCACAAAATGCCAGCATCAACCCAATAAATCTACTAATGTTTCACTAACCTGCGATCTCATCACTAATATTCATAGCTGACGAATATGAACTCATGATACTCTCAGAATCGCAAGCCTCCAAGGTGATTTCCAATTACCGACCAGCCTAGCGGAAATCAGAATCCCTTTCTCTTGCAAGTTTTTAGTGATTTTGCTGATGTTACATTCCAACAATATTTGTAAATAGTAAACCAAGAAGAAGAACAGTAACAGCACTGTTGAAGATTGAATTCAAATAAATAAATCAAACTTTTTTGTTATGTGTGTCTGATTATCTTTTTTTCTATTAATTCGTCTTATTCTTGTGATTTCTCAAAACAATTCGCACATACAAAAATTCTCAAAAAATAAATCAATTTCTTATTTCAAATACTCTTTTTTTGATAGCTCTTCTTCTAAGCAATCCAACTGATAGATTGGCTAATACTGACAATTTAGAGATCAAAAGTTGTATCATTGTCTCATGCATTTTGAGCAATTTATGTAGAGAAATAAATCATAAAAGTTTATCTTCTTTTAAAATCCATAAACATTATTTCTGCTAACATTTAGCAGAAGAAAAATAATCTGATTCTATTTGAGAAATATAGTAATTAATCTAAAGCACAATTCATCGAATGAAATGAATTTAAGACTCAACAGGTTATTCAGATTATGAGAGCAAAAAAACACATTTGTGATTAATCGTGATTTTGCTGATATTTAAAAAGTAAGTTATCTGAGTAAAACCTCCCACACAAAGATAGCTAGCTTTAGACTAAGATTAACAATATTACTTTCTTTAATTTCTCTCACTTCACTTCTTCTTTCTCCCCCTCCCCGATGCCTAGAAATAACAACTCCTTTTAAATAATAGATTGATTAGCACAAACATAAACTAAACATATGGATTCATAGCTTGAAGAAGATTTCTCAAATAACCCTCTAATTGGTAAACTCTCTTTCTCTACATCTAACTCAATATTCCGTTTGTTTTCATTCTTCTTTTTATTCTCAAATATCTTTATTCCTGAGAGGTACATCATCATACCCATCAAAATCTTTTCACTTCTCATCTATTCTTTCTTTCTTTAAGAGGAGCAATCACAAGGGAATCTTATTCGAGAAAAGATCTAAAGATGTAGTTCACATGTTGTTTCTCTAACTCAGATGATATCCTCCCAATTATTGAAACAAACATCTCCTTCGAACCCTAATAAACGCAACCCGATGGGAATGCTTGCAAGCTCTCCTCTCCCTGAAATATCCCAATAGAATTCGAGCACAAACGCTAACAATGGTTCCAAAGCAGCAGCCTTTTCGAAATAGCGTCACTCAAATATTTTTGTTGAATAAAACAAAGACTAACAAGATCATAGATTAATGGGCAAACATAGTATTATTACTCCGTTTAGTTTTTCTTCTTAAAACAATTTAAACATCGATTATCAGCCGAAACAACACATTTGCCTCCATGAACCAGTCGAACCATATGAATAGAATGCTGCCTTGGCATTTTAAGAACTACCAGAAAAGTATCTTAGCAAGAATTTAAATGAAAACCAACAATTTCCATAGATTTCTGAAATTGCTGATAAGCTTCTTCTTCTTTCTCCTTCTCCAATCGCATTCAAGGATTCACCCCTCCCAAAGATTAGAAATGTAATTAGAGAAGAATACATCTTATATTATCTTGGCTTTTACTCGAAATTCACTAAAAGAATTAAGACGTTTAACATTTGAAGAAATTCGCACATGAATGGGCATTATTTTCCACAAAGGGATATAATTAAAGGAAATAAGAGGAAAAGTGGTTATTATGTTTGAATTAATTCAACTATAAATCATTCATGCTAGATAAATTAAAAAAGCAAGGTTTAATTGTTATCGAATTTCAATTGTATTTTTAATTTTGACGAAAAGTTATTCTTTTATGAAATATTATAAAAATAACAAAACAGATAGAATTCGAGGCTTCTAAACTAACTTATTCTCTTCTATTTCTTAAATTTATTGAAAACAACAAAAAAACTATTTTAAATAATTCCTCTTCTTAAATCAATAACATTTTTGTGTTTTTCTCAGCTGAGTGTGAGTGAAGAAGGTGATTCTTAATTTACTACAAATTCCTCCTATGCAATAAGCAAATCAGTCTGCCTTTAACATGTAATCTGCCTCTTTATCTTCCGAATGATTCTGATAAATTTGTTTTACCTTTTTTGCAGAAAAAATTTGATGAAGAGAAGCTCCCAACTCTTTCAATGAACGACCATTAAACTGTACACTTACTCAGAATATTTCAAATTATTTGACAATTTTTTCTTTTATTTCTTTTTTCTCTGTTCTTTTAAATCTTCTTGTTACAAAAATTTATTTCATAAAAAGCGAAATTCTCTCTCAAGAGCTCATCGAACGAAGAATGGACTTCACCGAAGCCATTCAAGTTATGTTAGGCCTCGTTCTCCTATGAAAAAGAAAGATAGACTCCAACGCACTTTCTCATATGTGCAGAACTACAAGTGCTCTGAATTTGTCAGATAAAATGTCGAATCCACAGCTTGCTACTTTCCTTAACACTATGGTACTTTACATTATTAAAAAATCACTTTTGGATTATCTTTTTTTGATTGATGGCATACAAAAAATAAAATAGAAGATTTTAATATTCCAGAATAATTTCGCTGTTGTGTCCATTACACTCTATTCTGTTAATTATCATATTTTATTCGGTATTACAATTCCTTCTTCCACTTTCCCAGATTCTTTTTTTGCACCCTACAAAAGATCTTTACTCTGAGCTTGGAAATCAAACAAATTTACTTTCCCATAGAAATTCATTTACACAAAATTGTTTTAAAAATTAACTTAGGTATTATGCTTTCTCTCGGG
>Ga0302271_10003704_pt1 | contig 12727 bp, 14 predicted proteins | sample III_Bog_N1_1_FD_198767 | JGI IMG/M metagenome (GOLD analysis project Ga0302271, IMG submission 198767) | Peat permafrost microbial communities from Stordalen Mire near Abisko, Sweden - III_Bog_N1_1 | ecosystem: Environmental > Terrestrial > Soil > Wetlands > Peat | place: Sweden: Abisko... | reverse complement strand
CTGTCTTGGTTAGGCTCTTTAAATATGTCGCAAGACAGCTGGAACGGCAACCTAATGCAAGAAAATACGTTTTTCTTTTCTATCGGGCCTGATGATATTAAGTTAAACATCGGCTACGATACTATAAGACAGCAGTCTTTTGTAACTATGGCACTGAATCTTGATGCAAAAGGCACAAATATTGAATACAAAAAAATGGTCATAAAAAATCCTGATACAGTCGGCAAAAGTAAAAATGGAAACTCTAGCAATTCATTTGCTCCATCCGCTGTTGAAGACGAAAGTGAAACTGATATGCAAAGAGCAGAAGTTACTGATATAATTAATCCAAAAGAGGCTTTATGATGTTAGAAAATATTAAAAACGAAATAATTAAATATGGAAACATAATTGACCGTAAAAGCTTTTCACCGGGTACATCGGGGAACATTTCAGCCAGATACGGTGATAAAATAATTATAACCGCTTCAGGATCCTCCAATGGAAATTTGAGTAGTGATGATTTAATTTTAATAGACTTTAACGGCAACGAAGTTGGGGACTGTGAAACAGGAAACAGAGAACAAGAAACAGAAGCCAAAAGTAAAAAGCAAAAAGCCAAAAGTGACGAGCATGCCTTTTACCCTTTGCCTTTTGCCTTTTGCCCTAAAAAAGCTTCCAGCGAAAAAATGTTGCACGTTGAATTTTACAAAAAGAGAAAAGATATCAATGCAATAATACACGTCCATCCACCATTTTTAAGCTCTTTTGCAGCTGCGAGGCAAAGCCTTGAAGAGCCGGTGATGGCAGAAAATGTTTTCTATTTTGGCAAAATTCCACTTGCCGATTATGCACTTCCGTCATCTATGGCTTTGGTTTCCAACACTGCAAAATATTTTGATGACTACAATGCCGTTTTAATGGCAAATCACGGGTTTGTCGTTGGAGATACCGATTTGAAACAGGCATATCTAAAACTTGAGCTCGCAGAATCTTACGCTCAAATAGTTTTAAATGCAAAGATTTTGGGTGGGGCTGTCCTATTGAGCGATAAAGAAGTCGCCGAAATTGAAGCTTTGAAAAACTAGCAGCAGTTGGAGCAATAATTGAGTTAAAATGGCACATTCTTTTTTCAACCATTTAAAATCACCACCAGTTCAAGTCAACAATTTTGCATCAGGATCTAAAACGTAGTTCTTTATAAGATTTTTTCTTGCCTGATAAAGATGATCTCTCTTTGGCTGAGAAAAATACTTATAGACCTCTCCGTCTTTGATTTTATTCTGATTTTTTGAAATAAATTTATCCATAATGCCACTCTAATTTATTTTTTTGTAAAAAGCCTTACACAAATTGTTTATTATGAGAATATTTTTTGTTACAATAAAATTTGACTTGGGGTAAAAATTATGATAACAAAACAAAAGATAGTTCTAATAATATCAATAGCCTTAATTTTACTGGCCGGCCTAAGTATTTTTACTTTTTGGACTCCTGAAGAAAAAAATGCCAAAACTTATGCTGAGGCTCTTAATCAATATGATAACAGTGCTTTTTCAGAGGCTTACCATGGTTTTTCGAGTATTTCCAGATTCTCAAAACTAAAATCGGCAGCAATATACAGACAAGCCCTTTGTGCGAACAAATTAGGAGACGACAAAACAGAACTCAAAAAATATAAGGAATTAATAAAGCATTATCCCGATTCTAAGTTTTCAATGAGAGCTCGATATCTAAAAGCTCAACTTTTATACAAATCTAATAATATTAAAAAGGCCAGGAAAGAGTTTAAAGCCATCCTGAAAAAATATCCCAAAACTGATTACGCAATAGCATCTGAATACTTTTTAGGCTCAATAGAAGCAGATTATGTGCCTAAAATAAACAACCCCAAGAAAAAAGCAAGAGTCGCTAATAGAGCCGCCCACTACTTTAGAGCTTACTTAAAAGAAGCACCTTCGGGAAGACTTTCAATTAACGCAATCAAAAAGTGGTCAGGACTGAAAACGAAATTGACAAATGAAGAAAATTTACTCATTGCAAAATCGTACCAGGCAAACCAAGATTACAAAAACGCACAAAAATACTTAAACTATACAAATATCAGCTCTTCATGGCCATATTTTGTAAAAAATACCTATGCATTAAAAGATTATTCAAAAGTAAAATATTATACCGAATTGGGTTTAAAAAGCAACTCAGCTGAAACAATTTCTATAAACGAAGATGCCGACGCTGAAAGTACAAATAAAAATATTTATGAGGCAATCGACACTTATTTAAAAATAAGTGATTCAGCAAAACCCTCTATTTCGTATCTTTTAGACATTTCCAGAAAATCAAAAGGATATGAATACTTGTTTTACAAAAGCTGTAAAAATCTTCCTGCTAATGCTCAAAATGCATGTTATAACACCTTGTATCTAAAATACCCGGAAGGACAATTCGCGGCCGAAGCTCTCGCCGATATTTTCTATGCAAAAGTTAAATCAGGAGACTATTTTACTGCCAAGAAAGTAGGTAAAGCCCATTTGGCGAAATTTGCTGATTCGAAATCCGCACCAAAAGTTATGTTTTGGCTAGCCAAAATTGCAGAAAAAACAAAGAATTACGAAGATGCAAGAAGCTATTATCGAAGCCTAATATCTAAATACCCTGACGATTATTATTCCTACCATGCTTTTTTAAACTTAAATAAATTCAGGCACCTAGAGATAAATCCTAGAGATTTAGAGAACAAACCAGTTTTATTCCCATACAAAAAAACTCCACAAAATGAGATTATTATTAAACTTGCCGAGGTTAAAGATTACGGATTAATCAACGAATTGTGCAAAGATGATGACTTTGTACAAAGTTGGTTAAAATACAAACAAGGAAATTTTTCGACTTCTGCAACCATGGCAAGAGATGCGATGGAAAAACTAAAGAAAAAACCCGACAAAACAGATTTAAGATGGCGGCTTGTTTATCCGGTTCACTATTACAAAGAAATCGAAGAAAACGCACAGCCATACAACAACAGCCCTATTTTAATTCTCTCAATAATTAGAGAAGAAAGTTACTTCAATCCTAAAATCAAAAGTTTTGTAGGAGCATGCGGTCTGATGCAATTAATGCCTTCCACCGCAAAAGAAGTCGGGCGAAAGTACGGAATAGATATCCCAAACGACAACTCATTATTTAATCCTGAAACAAATATCAGATTAGGAAACATGTACTACGCACAATTAAGAAGAGCTCTTTTAAACAGGGATGCACTTGCTGTATTGGCTTACAATGGAGGACTCGGCTCTGTTTTAAGTTGGAAAGAAAATCTTAATTACACAGATATTGATGACTTTGTGGAACAAATTCCATATGGCGAAACTAAAAATTACCTAAAAAAAGTCTACAGAAGTTATTGGAATTATATAAGGATTTACGCTGGAGAATAGCATAAATCCTTACTTTCTAGTTACTTTCTTTTATTTTATATCGACGGAAAGAGAAGAAAGTAACCAAAGAAGAGAAGCCACTCTTTCGCCTGCCGGCGGCCTGCTCGAGTAAGCTCTCGCTAAAAGAGATTCGTTTGATGAGATTCTCATCAAACGAATCTCGGGTTTCAGGGTGAAACCCTACAAATACGTCATTGCGAGACTTGGAACCCCGGCTTAGACAAAGGTAACTCACCGAAGCAATCTCCTTCAAGTCCCACAATAAATCTAAATAATCTTATCCCAAAGATCCGCCCAGTCAGGATTGAATTTGTCAATTAAATCAATCTTTCTCTGTCTGGAGCCTGCTTTAAGACGTTTTTCTCTTAAAATAGCTTGTTCGATATTAGAACAAACTTCGTAATAAACTAATTTTGATAAATTATACTTTTTACTAAAACCTTCAAAGAATTTTTCTTTGTGAGTGAAAATTCTTTGGATTAAATTACTCGTAACTCCAATATATAAAGTGGTATGATGATTATTTGTTAGTATGTAAATATAAGATGAATCAGCCATAAAATATTTTTAACTCAAAAATAGTTTGTATGCGGAGGAGATTGCTTCGGTGGTTTTTTTTCGTCAGAGTACAAGTTCAAAGTCTCGCAATGACGTGTTTTTGTTCGCACAAAAAAAAGCTATGAACTTAGGGGTGCATAGCTGTTGATTAGGGATATGTGTATCGTTTTAATTATTGTCTCTATGGAGTACAGTGTTATATTAGCAATGTTTAATCACAATTAAATCATACGTTTTTACGATTTAATGCTAAAAACTAAAACAATAAGAGGGGTCAAAAAGAGACTGATGCACAAGTTCAAAAAATACAAAAACTTGGCTATTTTGAACTTGTGCTACGTCTCCGACGTCTAGTGTCAAAAAGGCGAAAAAATTTGATTTTCCGCCTTTTCTCACTTTTGTCAGGTCGACCACTGCCCGTCTAAAAAAGGAGCTTTTTAGAGACTTGCAGTGGTCTCAACAATAGCGGGCGGATTTTTCTTTCAGAAAAATCCGCCCGCTATTGTTATTAGATTATTTTATTAAATCAAAAACTTCCCATCTTTATAAACAAGAACATCGTCAGCATATATTTCGCCACCATTCTTCATGTTCTTAATTATATCCCAATGAAGCCCTGAAACGTTCTTTCCGCCTGTTTCGGGGTAAGATGCTCCGACTGCCATATGAATTGAACCGCCGATTTTTTCGTCAAATAAAATATTACCAGTCACGTCTTTGATTCTTTCGTTTGTGCCAACAGCGATCTCACCGACAAACCTTGCTCCTTCATCCATATCGAGCATGGCATTCAAGAACTCCTCGCCTTTGTCGGCTGTAGCCTCTACTACTTTTCCGCCTTTGAGTTTGAGCAGAATTTTATGTGCTTCGTTTCCTCTGTAAATTGCAGGGAAATCAAAATAAATTTCTCCGTTAGCACTATCTTCAACAGGTGAGGTGAAAACTTCACCGTCAGGGTAGTTATTGAGCCCTGAACAACTTATCCATTTTCTGCCTTTTGTAGAGAAGGTTATATCAGTCTTTTCTCCGACAAATCTGATTTTGCTAGTCTTGTCTAAGTATTCGGCCAGCCTTTTTTGCTCTATGTCCATCTCCATAAGTTTTTCAACAGGGTTATCCAAATCCAAGTAGCATGCGTTAATCAAGAATTCACTGTACTCATCAAACGACATTTTCGCTTCTTGTGCCAACCCATGGGTCGGAACATCAGCTATAACCCAGCTCAATTCGCCTTTGGCAGAACGTTCTAACATAAGCTCAGAAAGTCCTCTTGTCGCCTTAGAACGTCTTGCAAGCTTAGTTTTATCCGCTCTTGCCATATTTTTAACGTTCATCGGTGCACCTATAGAAATATATTTATCCGCTATCTCATATTCCATTTTAGACATCGGATCAACATAGTCCAACTGCTCATCTGAAGCGTATTTTATAAACGTGTCAGACATATCACAAATTGAAGTTCGCAAAACAGCGTTCGCACCTTTTTCAATCACTCGTTTATAAACAGCCTTAACAAGATTTTCTGCCATTGGACTTGAGGCTCTTATTATTACCAAGTCACCTTTTTTAACATTGGTTGAATAATCAACAAGTACTGCGGCGTATTTTTCCCAAATATCACTCATAAGATTCTCCTATTTTTATTAGCTTATTAATTTTTATGTTGTTGGGCTGGTAAGCCCAACCTACTGTGCAACTTTGACGTAGTAGTACGGGCATACTTGCCCGACAGCATGGATTTGTTTATTAATCTTCCAAAGATTGATGGCCAGACTTATGGGATTTTAGTGTAACCCCTCTCTTTGAAGTCTGAATAAATTCAACCATAGTATCCACATATTTATTTTGAGGCAATTCATTTTTAATCTTTTCAATCGCCTGAGTAGTATTTAAATCCTCTGCAATCAGCATTTTGAAAGCTTCATTAGCAACAGTTCTTTCCTCTTGAGAGACCCCACGACGTTTAAGTGCTACCACATTTAAACCCCGAGGAATAGGAGGTCTGCCTTCTCCCTTTGAATAAGGTAGAATATCCTGACGAGCTGCAGAAAATCCGCTTATAATTGCCAATTCACCAATTCTTAGATTTTGATGAAAAACGCTCATTCCGCCAATAAAAGCACCATAACCGACATGAATATGCCCACCCAGTGTCACTAAGTTAGCCAAAATTACTTCATCGCCTAAATGGCAATTGTGTGCAACGTGAGAACCAACCATCAACAAGCATTTATTTCCCACAACAGTTGCCGTACCCTCCCCTGAGCCACGGTTTATCGTAACATTTTCCTTGATAAGGCAATTTGAGCCGACAATGGTTTTTGTGGGTTCGTTTTTGTATCCCAAATCCTGAGGAGCTGTCCCGATACTTGCAAATGGGTTTATTATAGTATTTTCACCGATTTCACAATGCTCAAGATAAGCTGTTGCTATAATTTTTACTCCGCTTGCTAATTTAACATTCTCTCCAATAACCACATTTGGTCCTATTATCACATTATCTGCTATCTGTGCAGATGGGTGTATAGTTGCACTCTTGTCTATCATTTCCTTCACGCTTTCTATCTTTCACTGGTGCGTGTGACGCACCCTACTTTACTGGTAAGATCCTGAAACGAGTTCAGGATAAGGCCCTTCTAAAACTCATTTCATTCGTTAAGAATTGCCTTACTTCATGCAAACTGTCATATCTGCTTCCACAACAGGCTTTCCGTCAACATAACCTACTGCATGACATTTTCCTATTGGCCCTTTTAATTTAAGAAGTTCTACTTCCATGTCAAATCTATCACCCGGTCTTACAATGGTTCTAAATCTTACATTCTCTATACTTGCAAACAAGGGTGTCTTACCTTTAAATCTGTCCAGTGTTAAAAGTAATGGTGCAGAGCACTGAGCCATAGCTTCAATTTGCAAAACTCCGGGCATAACAGGATTTCCAGGGAAATGCCCATTGAAAAAGTCTTCGTTCATAGTTACATTTTTGTACCCTTTAACGTATTTTCCAGGAACGCATTCGGTAATTTTATCTACCAATAAAAATGGGTATCTGTGGGGAATCATTGCCATTATCTCCACTATATCCATTCTTAAAATTTCTTCTGTCATTGTTTCTTCTGACATTTTACTTTCTCCTTATTTTTGTATTTCTAAAATTTAATTAATTTATTTTTTAACATTTTTGTGGCTTTTACATGCACGGCATGCCCTGCCTCTTTAACTATTATTTGAGCTTTCAAATTCAACGGACTGACTCCAGCCATATACAAATCTCCGATTAAATCAAGAATTTTATGCTTAATTGGTTCATACTCACTTCTAAGCTCCGTCGTATAACCCTCATCTTTTAGTCCTACAGTATTTTCCAAAGTAACCCCTTTTGCAAATCCAAACATTTGAAACTTTTTCAAATCTTTCAAAAACCCAAAAGTTCTCGCTTCAATTATTTCATCCACATTTTTTTTATTAAAAGAAACCCATTTGCCTTTTAAATCAGGATGTTCATAATTAACACCATAAGTTATATTTAATTCACTGTCAGGAACAATAACAAGATGAGTCTTACCATTCAAATAATATACAGGTTCGGTTACCGTGTAATATTGGTTTACGGGTTTTTCAATTCCCGCCTGCTTGAACAATCTTACCCATTCTTTTGAACTTCCGTCAAAAATCGGCATTTCAGATTCCGACAAATGAACGTCAAGAGAATTAATCCCCAGGAACGCACATGCAGCACTAAAATGTTCTGTCAGCATTACTTTATCTTTTTTATTTCCCAAAACAACACATTGTTCAGTCGAAACAACATTTTCAACATCTAAAACAATCGGGCTTGTAGAAGATTTGACAAAAAATCTTATTATTCCTTCATTTGAAGGCAAAATTTGAACACTACAGTCTTGATTTTTCATCAAGCTTTTTCCTGATATTTCAATTTTGTTTAAAATAGTTGTCATAATTTGTAATCTTTAGTTTATTACTCGCTTGTGCTCTCTTCAAAACTTTTCAAAAGAGGTTCATATTGTTTGAATTTTTTGATTAATTCTTCTACTTCTTTTACTGTTTTAAGCTGTTTGACAAAGTCTTTTCTAGACATTGCAGGAAAGCCCATTACTATTGATTTTTCAGGGAGATTTTTTGAAACCCCTGATTTAGCAGCAATAATTGAATCGCTTCCTATTTTAATGTGATCTGCAAGTCCTGCTTGACCGGCTATAACAACCCTGTCGCCTATTACACAGCTTCCGGCAATCCCAACCTGAGAAATAATCATACAGCCTTTTCCGACTTTACAATTGTGACCAATCATAACCAAATCGTCGATTTTTGTATCTTCACCAATAACCGTATCTTCGATTGTTCCACGGTCAATTGTAGTATTAGCACCGATTTCCACGTTGTTTTCAATCTGAACAGAACCAATTGATACGATTTTAAAAATCTTATGTGAAGTATTTTCTTCTTGAATAGCACCTTCTTTTCTTGCTTTTTCAATGTTATCAGGGTTTTGGGTTACAAAACTAAAGCCATCTGCACCAAGACTTACTCCATGGTGTAATATTACACCATTTCCGATTTTTACTCTGTCCCCAACATTTACCCCCGGATGAAAAAAGCAATTTTCACCGATTTTAACGCCACCGCCGATATAAGAATTTGCCATAATTTTAGTGTTATCACCGATTTCAGCACCACGGGAAACAACCACATTCGGACCAATAGAAACATTCTTACCCATTTTTACATCAGGATAAACGGTTGCCGTTGGATGAATACCTATTTCCGTTTCAGGTGCAGTATAAAACAAATTTAACAACTTCATCATAGCAAGTCTTGGTCTTTCGACTTCGATAGTTGTAAGTCCGTCAAAATTAACTCCCAATGGGACAAGTGCTACTTTTGCTTTGGTTTTTGCAAGATTATGAATTTCTTCTTCACTGAGAGCTAAAGCTAAAGTATTTTCATTAGCCAAAAGAGGTGGCCCTATTATAGAAATTTTAGCATCTTCGACTTTAGTTAAAAGCCCACCAACCACTTGTACTATTTCTTCAATTGAATATGTTTTCATATCTTTCTCCTGTTCAATTACTACTCTTTTTACTATCTTAATACCAATTAGAATAATTATCAATATTTTTACACGATTACACGAGATGATTGTAATATCGCTTACTAAATTATTTTCATTTTACTTTTTTTATTACTTTACTGTTTACAATTTTTCTGCTTCATCGCCTTAATTGTATTTGTAGTCGATTTACCTTCAACAAAGCTTATAAATTCAATTCTTCCACCATTTTTTAAAATAACATCCGCCTCAGGCAAAGTCTCAACTGAATAATCCGCCCCCTTTGTGTGGACATCGGGCTTAATTTCATCCAACAAATCTCTTGGCGAATTTTCGTCAAACAAAACAACATAATCAACACAAGCCAAAGCGTTTAAAACTTCCGCTCTGTCCTGTTCATTATTAATCGGACGGCCTTCGCCCTTGATTTCTCTAACTGATTTATCGGAGTTTAAAAGGACAATTGAAAAATCAGCGAAACTTTTAGTCTTATTCAAATATCTGACATGCCCGACATGCAAGATATCAAAACATCCGTTAGTGGTAACAACCGTTTTACCTTTATCCTGAATCTCTTTTACTATCTGTCTGATATCTTCTCTTTTTACTAATTCGCCCATCAATACCCCTTAAACTAATTTATCATAAAAAATAATATCATACAAGAGATCATTGCACGTCTCTAAAAAGCTCATTTTTTAGACGTGCAATGATCGACCTTACAAAAGTGAAAAAGGCGGAAAATCGCATTTTTCTGCCCTTTTGACACTAGCCGTTGGAGACGTAACACAAGCCGCAATTAGCTAAAATTTATTTTTTTGTTAGGCTTGTGCATCAGTCTCGAAAATAATAGTATATAATTTTAAAAATTATGCTATAATAAATTTCATTAGAAGATTTAAAAACATTGGAGAATTTTTTTGCAGACTCAAGAGGATATTTTTGCACAAATCCACGAATGGCTTGTAACATACAAAAGTTCAGATGATGCAAAACTAAAAAAACAATTACAAAATCTTATTGTTGTAGCATCAATGCCTTTTGTCAAAAGAATTGCCTGCGGACTGGCCAGACGTTCTACCGACCCTATTGATGACCTTATTCAAGTGGGCTCGATAGGATTAATGAAGGCGATTGAACTTTACAATCCTGAGATAAGTAGTAAATTCAAAACATACGCAACCTATTTAATCACAGGTGAAATAAGACATTATCTTAGAGATAAAGCATCCATGATAAAAGCCCCTAGAGAAATTCAGGAGCTTGCCTACAGAATCAATTGTGTTATCAGACAATTAAACGAAGGCGGGATCGAAGAACCAACCTCAGAACAAGTAGCAGAGGCTATGTCTTTGCCTGTAAATAAAATCAACGATATTATAGAAGTCGATAGAAGAAAAAGCACCATTTCGCTTGATCAATCAGTCAGCGTTGAAGATGATACAATGTCTTTAGGAGATAAGATTCCATCCGGCGACTACCAAGAATTTTTGGAGGCTTACGAGGGAAAAATAATGCTTTCTAATGCTATCTCTCAGCTCAGCCCGAAAATGAAAGAAGTTGTTGAATTGAGCTACTACGAAGACTTAAATCAAAGACAAATCGCAGAACGGCTAAACATCTCTCAGATGCAAGTTTCAAGACGAATCAAAAAAGCACTGAGCGATATGTATGAAATAATTACCAAATAAACAAGATAGGAGAGGGCATTGGCTGTGATAAATTCAGATATTTTAACATTTTTTTTAATAATAATGTTTTTTGTGTTCACAACAGGATTATGCATCGGAAGCTTCCTGAACGTTGTCATTTTAAGAGCAATCAGCGAAGAATCAATTTCATATCCGGGGTCAAAATGCCCACTATGCCAAAAGCCATTAAAATGGTATCACAATATCCCGGTTTTATCCTACCTGTTCTTAAGAGGTAAATGTGCTTATTGTGATGAAAAAATCAGCATCCAGTACCCAATTATTGAATTAACAACCGGACTTTTGTTTGTCGCGGTAGTATTAAAATTCGGAATAAATATGAATTCGCTTTTCATGCTAATTTTCACCTCGCTTTTCATCGTTCTTGCGGCCACTGACATAAAAGAAAAAGTAGTATTCGATTTTCACACTTACACTCTAGTGATTTTGGGATTGATTTATAACTTATTCAACTTCGGCCACTTTTATAATGGGACAAAACTTATAACATTAGGAACTTTTCATTTTTCAATAAATAACTCTTTTATTGCCTCCGTTTTAGGACTTTTACTCGGCGTTGTAATAATGGAAGCATTTGCAAGGTTCGGCTATTTGGTTGCAGGCACAAGAGCCTTTGGAGAAGGCGATAGCTACATAGCAGCAGGGTTGGGAGCCATATTTGGTTGGAAATACCTTATAACTGCCTTGGTTTATAGCTTTATAATCCAAATAATTTTCATTATTCCTGTTTTCCTAAAAAAATTGTATTGCAATAAAGATTACAAAACAATGTTTTCATTTATAGCCTTTTTCCTTGTCACCATTGGGTTTAAACTATTCGACAAATTAGGCCTTTTAAGCAACCTAGCTGTTTTCGGAGTTCTTATTTTAATTTTATGTGGACTTGGATTTTATGTTTGCAAAAGAATTTTAAGCGGATTGAAAGACCCGCAAAACATGACTTATCTTCCGTTCGGCCCTGCGATGGTTGTCGGCGGATTCTTTGTAATGTTTCTACTGTAAAATTAATTATTGAACAAATCAATAATATCTACTTCGAAAAAATTGGCAATTTTAGCAATTTTATCTAAAGTGATATTTACTTTAGATTTTTCTAGTTTACTTATATAAGAATTGTCAAATCTAAGTAACAGTGCTAATTCTTCTCTTTTTAGCCTTGCTTTTTCTCTCAATATTTTAACATTTGTTGCTAATCTTGCTCTTAAATCTTGACTCATATTCCCATTTTAGTTTATAATAAAAATAAATACAGGAATGACATTCCATTTTAAGGAGAAGTTATGAACGACAAACAAAGATTGGATTTTATTGCTAAAGAAGTTGAAACAATAACAATGGAAGTTGAACCTCTTTTTCAGCAATTACTACTATTAAATAATTTTATCAAAGACATTTCAAAAGTTGCAAAAGGTGAAGAGCCAACCTACAACCTTAATGAATTTGTTAAAAAAAATAAATAACACGTCATCCTGAACTTGTTTCAGGATCTATCCAGTTTTACAAACGCAATAAAACTAGAAAACCATATCGATAATTGGAATATAATTAAAAAACGTATTTTGATTTTTATGACATATGCGGACAATGGTAAGATCCTGAAACAAGTTCAGGATGACGTGGATGGCAATTTCTGTGATTTACGTCTTTGCGAGGAGCTTTAGCGACACGGCAATCCAAAAAAGAATAGCAAAATTGTGTATATACGGGGAGAGGGTTAATTCTCTTAACTCTTCTCTCTACTTTGCTTTTGTAGGAAACGAGGTGCGAGCGGACAAGCTATAGCAGATAACTATGTTCGTTATCAGAAATATAGCGAGTGCATTAATCTGGTGAGCGACAAAACAAAAAACAAAGGAACATTAAGATTGTCTTGTAAGCGACTAAAAAACAATCTCGTGTAATGGTAAAATCATACCTTTAGATGATACCTATTTTGCCAAAATATGGGACAATCAGAGGGTTAAATAGGG
>Ga0302271_10003703_pt1 | contig 12727 bp, 9 predicted proteins | sample III_Bog_N1_1_FD_198767 | JGI IMG/M metagenome (GOLD analysis project Ga0302271, IMG submission 198767) | Peat permafrost microbial communities from Stordalen Mire near Abisko, Sweden - III_Bog_N1_1 | ecosystem: Environmental > Terrestrial > Soil > Wetlands > Peat | place: Sweden: Abisko... | reverse complement strand
CCAAACCCCAACCCCACCCCCACCCCCACCCCCAACCCCAACCCCTACCCCAACCCCAACCCCAACCCCAACCCCAACCCCAACCCCAACCCCAACCCCAACCCCAACCCCAACCCCAACCCCATGGATATTAAGAAATTAGATTTTTATCATTTCAAAGAAAAGAAGTTAATTTTTTTAAATGTCTGTAGTTGTTTTAATATTATTTCTGCAAAAAACAAAAGTAAAAATACTCAGATATTCTCAATTAATGAACTGACAAAAATGAAATCCCTAAATTGCTCTTTTTTGTTGTGAGCTTCAAATATGTTGTTTTATTTCTTTTTTATTTAATGGCAGATAGATTCACATTGTCTTGTAGCGGCTTGATCCCTTATATCACATTTGTGCTCTTTTTTTTCAACCTTTTTTTAAATGTTGATAAAATTTGACTATTTTAGTTTTTTAACATCTTTGCTATTCAATTAGTAATATTAGTTTTGGAAAGATAGTTAGAAAATAATGTAATTTATCTTACATCTTAAAATAGCAAAACATTTCCATAAATAAACTTTTTAAATGGTTATGAATTCGATTTCAGATCTGCGATTCTAGAGGGAAATAATTAAACACAGCAAAGGGATGTTAAAATACTAATAATTATCAAAAAGAACCATTCATTTCTTGTCAAGCTGCATCTCATGATCTGCATCATTATTTTGATCTTAGTTTATTTCTCTAGGAGCAGACACAGGTACAGAAACAGGAGAAGTGTCAAAATCACTCTAAGCTCTGCCTTGTGCATCTTCCTCGTAATCTAGCTTAAGAGTCTCTCTGATTTGGTAGAGATTTGTTCTTGGTTCGTTTATCAGCAACTTCAACTTAGCATCGAATGTTGAAGCCAAAGGTGAATTCTAATATCGTTCCTTAAATTCAAGCGCTAACTACTGGAAATACATGAAATCCTTGTAGACAACTAAGGAATAGTCAAACAGTAACGTAGTAACCAACACCAAGAGGAAAATGTAGTAGAAATCGGGTGATGAGAATATGCGAGTTAGGATATTGTAGAGATCATAGTTCAAGAAGTAATTTGCGAAAATTTCAAGAATGAAATACAACGAGAGACAGAGGATCTGAATAAAGATGCTCAGGGAATACAAAGTGTTGGAGTGGACGATGACTTTGAAGTTCGCAATGAACACAGCCAGCATGAAGATAACCTATCCGATTTATGTCAAATCAGCGATGTACAGATTGTCGATTTATGAATCCAAAGCGAACATTGTGACTACGTAGATCAATGCTGCATGGAAGAACCCTTAGAAAAACCAAAGCAGTAGCTCCTTGCTGTTCAGGAACGAACCATCCATGCCAGTTTTATACAAATGAGGGCACTTCACAAGGACTTTGGAAGAAAGGTTCTTGTCGAGCACTGCATAGGCAATAATCGGGAAAGCGGTGAACAGCGCGTTGAACATTTAGAAAATATAGATATCGTAAAGATTAGCACCAGAGAAACTAAAATTGTTTCAAAAGAAAATAATAAAAAAATGAGATTATTTTTGAATAATTTTAGTATTTTACCCTGAACTGAATCCGAAATACAGCAATGGTGTGAGATACATCGCATTCTTGTAGAAATTAAACAGTATTACTGTGGAATTTCTTCTGTAGCATTCTCGACCATGGAACAGCAACAATCTTTTCAAGATCTTGAATTCTCCGATCGCATAGTCACTCGATCTAGCTGCTTGCATACCTTCTAACCCTTTTATGCCGACACCAACATGTGCTTCAGTGATCATATTCACGTCATTCGCTCCATCACCGATAGCTAATGTTCTTTTTCCTTTTCCTTCTGGGGAGTTTCTGTAAATCGTGACAACATCTTTCTTTTATTTCGGCGAGACTCGACACGCAATGACACTCTTCGATTTGGAACCGATTCTAATCAGCTAATTGGATAACTCCGTTGATTCCAAGATCTCAGTGAGCATCTCACCAGTCACCACAAGACAAAATATCTCTCCAAACTTTTTTTCATAAATTCTCTTTTCCATTTCGTTCATTTAAGTTGACAGCGGTTCTTCTTTGGAGGAATGGTCGATACTGAGGATTGTGTCTGTTTTATCCAATACCTTTGTTGATAGACCAATGTTAATCGCAGTTTCTTTCTTGTCACCAGTGAGAATCCAAAATAATATTCCTGCTTCCTATTTTAACAAAAAAAAACAAAATCAAAATCTATCCAAATAAGTTAAATTTTAAAAATATTATTATTTTCCGAGCTAAATCCTGCATAGTTTTTCAAGATTTATTCTACCTTCAATATCGAAATAGTCGATTCGACTTCATCTTGCAGTCTATCTTCGATAGCTGTGGCAGCAACGATTTCGAGATTCGATTCCATTTCATTTTAGAGTTCAGCTACTCTTTCTTCTCTGTTGTTCATCGCAGCCAAAGCACTTTTGTATCTCCTATCCCAATCTAGGAACTCCTATTCTGTCAGTGTTTTCTAAGCTAACAATAGAGTTCTCAGTCCAATTTTTGCATACTCATCGAGATTCTGCTGGAGATCAAAAATGAGCCTTTTTCCACTTTCTGTTTTTTTGTATTTTTCCTCGTTAATTCTCCCCAGAATTATTGAATCTGCACCTTTAGTTAAGACGAGTATTTGCCCAGTCTACTTATCCTTAAGGATCACAGACATCCTCTTCCTATCGCTGTTAAATTCCAAAGTATGATACAGCTAGTATTGCAAAATTAAACCAGAATTAGCCATTTCTTAGTCTTTAGTCTGTGGTAAATTATTGAAGTATTTCTTTGTATGCCTGTCGATACTGATGACATCCTTCCCATCAGCTCCTAAATATTCATATCCAGCATATTTCGCGAAATTTACCAATGCTAAATCATCTGGAGAAGCTGCTTAGTATTCGTATTCTTTATGAAGAAATTCTGGAACTTCTAGTTTCTATTATTCAGAGTTATTTGGTCCGTCAGAGCTTGCTGATAGTATACTCTTAGAGTTATTATTTGAGATTCCAGGATAGGAAACTGGCTATTGATTTGTAGGCACAGCAGATTGTTATTATTCTGAGCTGACTTTTTTTTTCCCTTGGATTTTATCAGAGATCATTTGGCTCATTTGCTTTTGCTCTTCTAGAGAATGATCTTTTTCACTTAAGATCACTGAGTGGCAGAGAGAAAGATGGAGTAATGCATTTTTAATAGGAGTGGGTGTTTAATTATGATTGTCTAAATATTCAATAAACTAATCGTCTTGGAAGTTCACATTAGTCACTTAATTCACAATAGCTGTACTCTATTCTTCATTTGATAAGGGTTCTGGTGATTTTTTAGAGGAATTTGATGCAGTTTTGAGTGTTCCATAGGATTTTCCATCAACGTATATGCACTTGAAATTCATTATGTTGCAAGTCAATGTCCCTAAAAGATAACAAAAATAGGTAAGAAAATTGTTTTTTTGTGTGTATGTGAGTGTGAATTTCTACCTGTTTTATCTGAGAAGATGCATTGGATTTATCCAAGATCTTCATTGAGATTGGAGGACTACACTGTTGGGTAGAAACCATTGTAGCTTCTCATCAGTTTCTCATTGGAGATGAGCATCGCTTGGAGGAATCGAATCATCTCTAGCGAGACTAAGAGTGCAATTGGGACAAAGTTCAATATTGCCATTAACCAAATTCCACTTGAAACTAAAATAGACAGAGCCCATTTATTCATAATATCATCGTCCTCAACATACAAATATGGTAACTCGTCTTTCTTCACAGCATACCAGATTGCATCGTACACTGCAGCGAACAAGCAAAAGGCAAACTACAGCGCGCACACGTAGAGAATGTATCTAAAATATGAGAAAAATCCAATAAAAAAGAGTTTTTACTAATAATATCTATTTACCTGCTCATTTTCGATTCCACTGCACTTTGCTTAATATCCGCTGTGTGGGAGTTCAGCATGATCTTCGATTCGTGTCCTGTGTAGACAACCACGCAGTAAGCCCATTTGGTGTTTTTGAGAATGCATCCTCGAAGGAGAAGGTTCTTTTCATCTAATGTGATTTTTTCACCCTTTTGTCCATTGCTTTTCACTTCTTGAATGTTCCCGGTGAAGCTGTACAATTAGGGATTAGGTCCTTCGTAATTGATCACAACTTGCTTTGTCAGCAAACACATATCATTAGAGTACCTGAGAGATTAACAAAAAATATTCAAAATTATCAATGGCTATTGTTAAAAATAATGCAAAATAATATTTGATTAGTTCTTCTCTTGAAATTAAATTGTTAATTTGATTTTTTATGGATAATTACAGCTCATTGAGCACTTGCTTTTGGACATATTTCGGCTTGAGATTTGTCTCTCCGTCTAGATTCTTAGTCTCCACAAAGACAGACCCTTTCGCATCTGAAGATCTTAGCAAAACGACATCCGCTGGGATCATCTCATTCTATCGAATTTTAATCACTGTTCCAACTAACAGACTTTCACTGTAGACATCCAAGAACTTCCCTGATCCACCAAGACTCAATCTAGAAGAGTTTCTCGATTGTGAGTCCGGTATTTTAATCGCTTTGTGGGAGATGGATTGGTTCTCTTGAGAATCAGAGGAATGTCTTTTAAGATCTTCAAGAAGATCTTTCAGAGCAGCGACAAAGAGAATGAAAAGCAACGGCAAATAGACAGTTGGAATGGAAGATGAGTTTGTGATCTACGGAATCATCTGCAGTAGCCCCATGATCAGGAAATACACATTCGATACTTTCGAGAATTGCTCGTATAAGTTTAATGGCAAAAACGACAGCGCTGTGTATCTTGAAGTCTAAATCCTGTTGTTCTTGTAGGTTATATTCTCCTCCGCTACAGTGAGCGTGCGCTGTCCTTAAGCGGATTCCCAATCAACGTCATGTGTGTTCGAGAGCCTTTCTCGAAGTGCTTGATACACTGATTTTCTCCTGTTGAGAGAATTAGATCTTCTCACATGTGTTTCCTAACTATTTCTATTTAACGTCTCCTGGAATCTTACCTGTTGTTACTGTGAATGATTATTATTCTATTCATTAGAACGATCTAAAACTTTATGCTCTTCTTCTTATGAGTTAATACTGCTTTCATTCTGTACTGGTATCAAAGGTTTATTCAGTCCTTCAGCTGGTTTATCATCCATAATATTCATTTTATTCGGGCTAATTCTTGTTTTTCCTCTTTAGATATTCTCTGCTTTTTTCTGAGCAAAAAATAGATATTTTCTTTTATCAAATTATCTTATTATCTTTGCAAGAATGCGATAAACATCTCTGGGTTTTATCTTGATATCCCCCCCTTGTTGTTTAGATAATTACCTCCCCTTCCGAATCTTCTTCTTTGGCATACCCTGATCACTAATCTCCCACTCTTTTCCTTTCTGCTACTGAACTTTTCTTAATTGTATCATATATAAAAACTTACACCTTTCTCCCCAAGGTAAATGAAAAAAGAATGCTTAATCTCTCAATCAAAAATCTTACAAAAGGCTCTTTTTTTCAATTGATTAAAGAGACAAATCAACACCATTTTCTAAGTAAGATGGTTACAATTTCACTCTCACAATGAATTGTGTTGCTGATAGCCAGCAAAGCACAAAGAATTGACATAAAATAACTAATTGTTTTCTCAAGAATTCATACTAAAAATATCAATGAAGAAATAGACAAAAATAATTTTCAACTAATCACAATATTAATAAATTTGGGGGTGGCCTGTCAGGCAGCTGCTCAGGTGGAGGCATGCTATTTTACCTCCCTAATTGCAGTATTTCCCAGATACTTTGCTCCTTTTGATTTAGCTTCCTTCCCTCCAATCTCCCAAAATAAAAAAGTATCCCTCCTCTAAGAGCTTCCTTGATACTTTTTGTTATTCCTGCAAGAGAAGCAGTTCAGTTTATTGTCTTGATTTTTGAAATTATTTTTATTTGGTTTTTAGTGTGGAAAAATAAAAATGAGACTAAGAACTTAAAGAGAAGCAATATTGTGAATGGAGGAATATATGAATTGTATTGACATGCCAAATATGTAAGAAGTATGATTAACGTAAGAAGGAACGATCTCTTTGAAACATTTTCTTTTTCTGGAATTGATCCTCAATGAAAAAATGCAGAATGTGTGTTGTTACCCTTGAAAATACAATCCTTCTTAAATGATAAACTTTTTACCATTGATGGAACTCTAAAGAAAGTTTAATTGGATGACGAAGTTGTTTTCTTCTTATCTCCCCTTTTGCTTCAAGACATTAGTGGATATTTCGAAAAGTTCTGTTTGATTGAGGAATCTGGTTTTTTTAACCCCATTATTTTTTGTTTTACAAGGGATACATTAACTTTGTTTAATTCATGATAACTACATCCATCTTGGTTTGGATTAATGGGCAATAAGACCATGAGGCTATTGTGTATTTCTTGATCAACTAACCTTAAATTTTGTAAAAGAAATCCAACTTATTTGAAAGAATAATAATAAAAATGCAGAAAGATGCCAGCATGGTTTAACAATATTTTTATAATTTCTAGAGCAAACTATTTTTCATTGAATAATAAACTGACCAGTGGATAGCCAACGAACTGGAGCATTCATTCATCTCATTAACATATAATTTCTTTCCAGAATATCACAATAAAGCTAATCTTTTTCAATATCTTAATGCAACACAAAAAATAGATAAAAATTTTTATTATGAAATAAAATGAAAAAAATAATAAAGATATTTCGAAGGCGTTTCATATGAGAAAGAATATTAATTTTATTTGTATTTATTCTTTTTGTTAGATGGTGCTTTTGTGTTGTATTCTAACTATTGAAGAAAGTCTAACTTTTAACATTTAAGAAGAACAAAGATATTTCTTGAATTCTCATTTAAATATTATTAAAACATATTTCTATTTGTTTTATTTTTTAATTGATTTTTTAATACTTAAGAAACACAATAATTCCATATTCAAAAGGGGGTCGACTCTTTCTTTTATCGATTTGTTCGCTAACTTTAAGACAAGCAACTATTAAATCAAGCTGACACTCCCACGCAGAAGGAAATTTTAAAAAAAAACAACAACAAACCCTTCTCCAATCTTTTTCAAATTGATTTATTAAAATACCCTCTATTTTTCTTCTATTTAGTGATTCATGAATGCTCCGAAAAAACTTAGGTAGCTGTTAAAAAGACAAAGAAAAAAACAAGAAGAAACAATTTACTAATTTCTTAAATCCACTCTTCTCTCTTGAAAAAGTAGAAACAAAACCATCAAAAGGCCCTTTCACATGGTACAATCTCAAACAAATACTCGGTTCTACGGGATATTATGGTTGTGCATCTTGCTCATTGGGAATAGCTTTAGTTTCTTTAACGAGCTCAGAATCTTCAGTTTCGAATACAGCAATATTCCTGAGTCATCAAGTTAAGTAACGCCAACTTTAATTGAACTTCTCAACGGATATGACCATTCTTCCTTCTGGCATTACTTCAACTTGACGCTTATCAGCACATTGATCTCATAGCTCATGCTATTCTTGCTGATTTCCTTGCAACTCGCTGAGCACACAAGCACCCATACATACTACTACTGCATATCAGCGTTGGTGTTTCCTGCCTAGCTGTTCTTGATTATGAAGGTACTTTGGCCATTTTCTGCACATAGCTCATATGGATAAGGATTCGAAACTCGCAAAGCAAATGCGAATATTATTTGCCAAGGATAAGAAGAAGTGCTTTAATCCTGCTAGTTTATGGAAACACTGTTCTATGCTCTAGAATGCTTCAAGATCTTGACAATACTTATCTTCATTTGTCTGGCAGGTCTAGCAGCATCCACAATAAATTTGAAAAAATCAAACAACAACAGAAGTAAAACTCTATTGGATAAAATGCCTAGGATCAGCTAGAATGCTATTGCCGAATCTGATAAATACATTGCCAAAAATTCTAGCATTATCGATATTAATAAACTTGACGACAATGTGTATATTGAGCAGAAAATAACTCGAAAGTAAAAGGCTGGCATTGCAGCACTACTCAAGATACAAACACAGGAAAACTAATAGCAGTCTAGTTTGACTAATTCTTTGTTATCACCTGTGAAAGCGGCTGAGAAATGGACTGGGAAAAACTAATCTTCTAAGGGCTTTTGGTCTAACAGTTTCTATTCCACATAGCCTACTAATTCATCTGATTCGAACAGTGATATGGACATATCCAGAGACAGAATTAGGCAAATGAAAAATAATAGAAATAATGTTACAAATTCGCTTAATTCACTTCTCCAAAGTGCTTCAGAAAAAGACATACAAGAAGATGAAAATAAATGGCTGTGATCATTAGACTGGATAAGGTTTGAATGATGGATTGTTAAAAGAATTGTATTCCCTGCTCGAATTAAAAATGCATAGATTTAATTAGCTTATGTTGTCTTGCTTCCAAATTAAAAATATTTGTAACAGAATTAATTTCATTTTTTTTTTTCAATTTCATGGATCAGAAATTGAGTTATTTGCAGAAGGGGCTGCTTGAATAGAAGAGAAAGTATTCAAAAATTCAGATAATTTGATCTTGAATAGCTTAACAAACACAATCATTCTAAGGTAGTAAATAAGCTTAGACTAGTTGGGGGTGGGGGGGATTGAAGAAATTAAGAAAGTGAAATTATGAATTAAGGAAAGATTCTTTTTGAAAATAATTAAATGATTATTTTGGCTAATAAATTAAATAAAAATAAGAAAATAAGTAAAAATGAATGAAATTATTTAGAGAATCTTGCGTCAATAAAGGATCAAAAAAATTAGAAGTTAAATGAAAGAAACATAATCATAGATGAAGAAATTTTTTAAAATACTGAATTATTCTTTTTGTTTTGAATGTAATTTTACCTCCAAAATATTATGTGTTTAGTTCTGAAATTGCAGACTGTGTAAAATTAAAAAGGATCTTTTCTGCTAGCAAATTTTGGAGGGAAATCTAGCACTTAATAAGTTTTAATCAGAATAGACAGCTTTAAGTGTCTAGCTTTGTGTGAGTACTATTAGATATTATTTCATTTAAAGAAAAACAATAAAAAATAAAAACAAAACAAGAAAAGAATATGATGTCATCTAGCAGTTCAGAGAAGAAGACCACTATGGCCACTGAAATTGAGACTCTCGAGCCAGAACTCGTGAAGAAGTTACAGATCTCTAACCCAACTGAGACCAAAGACTGCGTTAAAATCACTACAACAGGCGGCAAGGGAAATCTCAAGTAAAAACAAGAGCATATCATGTAAGAGATCGAAAACGCTAATATCCAATCTTTCGTGGAAGAACAAATGGCTAAGTTTGAGCCACCCTATTGCGACAACTGTCCAAAAAGAAGAGCCGATAGAGTCTGCGTTAATAAGAAATGTGGAAACAAATACATGCAATTGATTTGTGGAAAATGCCACTTCGACATCCACAAGGACGCACAGACAAAACCAGAGATCGATATTGAAGAATATTTCACAAAATTAGCAACATTCCTCAACTCTCAGCAGTACGAGAAGAAGAAACAATCTCAGGCTCGTATCGACACAGAGAATCTCGCATCTGTGTTCAATGTGATCTAGGAAATCCACGAAAAACTCGATAATTTCAAATCCAAACTCACGAACGAAGTCGAAGGCTACCAGTCTCCTTCTGAGATGCATGCTATTTTGTAAAACGGTATCACTAAGGCGCTTACTAAATGCGAGGTCGAGAACATACAGGAGCAGCTCGATATAATCAAAAAGAACATCCTCTTCTAGAACAACAAGTTCTTTTGGAATGATGCTTCCAAGAAATTCGAAACTTTCTCAAAGACAATCAAAGAACTTGAGAAATTCGCTGATACAATGAGTAGGACAATAGCTAAGTCATTCGTTGGAGGGTTTCAAATCGATCTTTCTGAGCTCAAGTGCTTGAATAGTGCTAGTCTTAGTTCGTTTGGATTTGGAGGGTACAATGCAAATAATTATCAAGCCAAATCAAAAGAAGGTGAGATCACGTTGACAAATGGACCTGGAGCATAGATGTAAACTTACTTGGACTACAAACTTGACTTAACGAAAAAGTACAAATTGCGTTTCCGATTCGATACCTAGCCAATGTAGTATGTCATGGTAGGAGTCATGCCATATTCGATGGCTCAAAACTAATGGGTGTACAATATCCCAGGTCAATATTTCTCAAAGCGTTTTTTGAGCAATAGTCCAACTTAAGAATGCTCAAGGATCATTCGAGGAGCGGAGCTCAGTGTCTGCCCATAAAAAGACATGAAAATCGAAATGAGAATTGATTTTGCTGAGCATTACGTTGATTTCGCAGATTATCCAGACTACAAGAATGTAAATGCAAGCCATCAAACGAACAAGTTCTCATCTAATGAATCCTATGTTTTGGCATTTGCTTTCTACTAATAAAATCAAATCACTCTAGAAAGTTTGGAAGAAACCTCCTCTGTTGATTAGTATTGAAATTGTATTTGAAAAAACAAAAGTACAATTATTTATAATAAAACTGTTATTTTTACCTCGAAGAATTTTATTTTTATCAATCTTTTTTTTTCAATTTCTAATTTCTCATACTACTGAAGAATTTCCTAACTATTTAAAGAAGAGTTATTAAAAATAAATTATGAATTTGATTTAATTTTTCTAAGATTAAAAATCTGTTTGGATTCTGATTTCTTTAAGGACAGGAACTTTTTGATTAAAGCAACAACAAATATTTCAGCTTTTTAAATAAATACAGAAAGCATATGAGCAATTTGATGGGCTAAACACAGTTGTGTTAGGGAAACTCTGCAACCACAGTTTAAACATCTCAAGAAAATGATCTTCAAGAGCAAACATGCCTCAACCATCATGATTCAGAGCGTTGTTTATAATTTTTATAATCATTGCATAAGCTATCTTCTTTTGGGGATTACATCAATCTTCAAAGCTTAGTGCTACATCTTAGATTTAAGTCACTTGGAGACGGAGAAGCTAAATATCTTTTATTACCTCTTTCTAATCTGATTAATCTATCAAGCATAAAGCTTAAACTTGGATATAACTTTCTTAAGAATTTAAACAGATAATCTTTTTTATCTCCCCTTGCTTCTCTCCTCAACCTATAGAATTTAAAAATCAATCTGGAGGAAAACTAAATAGAATCCACTGGAGCTTCATCTCTATTATCTCCCCTTGCTGATCTTATAAATCTGCAAAGCCTTTCCTTGAATCTAAATAACAACTCTGTGACCGATGAAGGTGCAAAATCTCTTTTATCACCCCTTGTTAAACTCCTCAACTTATAAAGTATATCCCTTAAACTAGAAAGAAATTCAATCGGAAATATTGGAGCATTATCTCTCTTATGTCCTCTCGCTAATCTTATTAATATATCAAGCGTAGTAGTCAATCTACGATATAATTTAATTGGAAACAAAAAAACTCAATCTCTTTTATCTCCTCTTACAAATCTCATTAATATGTAAAGTCTATCCCTGAATTTTGGTAACCATAGCATCAGAGACATTGGCATTTAATATCTTTTATATCCTCTAGCTAATCTCCTTAATCTATCAAGCATTTCCCTTGATTTACATACGAATGTGATAGGAGAAGTAGGTGCGTAATATCTTTTATCTCTTCTTTCCAATCTGGCCAATCTTTAACATCTAGCTATTTAACTAAACAATAACAAACTCGGAGTGATTGGAGCTTAAAATCTTCTAGCTCCCCTTGAAAAACTGCTTAACTTATCAAGCATATCTCTTAGCTTAGGGTTTAACGAAATTGAAGATCTAGGTGCTTAATCTCTTTTATGTCCTCTAACCAATCTCATTAGCTTATCAAGTATTTCTCTGGATTTAAATCTCAATTTTATCGGAGATCTAGGTGCATAGTCTCTTCTATCTCCTCTTGCCAATCTGATCAATCTCTAAAGCCTAACACTCAATCTAAATAACAACTCACTAGGAGAAATTGGAGCTTAAAGTCTTCTAACTCCAGTTACCAATATGATAAATCTCTCAAGCATATCACTTGATCTTGCTGTCAACAAAATTGGAGACACAGGTGTATAATCTCTTTTTTCCTCCTTCTCCAATATCCATAAGTTGTCAAGTTTATCTCTTAAACTTGGCAGCAATTCGACTTTTAAAAAAGCAGAACACATTTTTAAGCAATACTTAAAACAGGTGAAAGATTTCACAGTTTCTAGTTGATTATATTACAACTCATTCCTCTGCTCTGAATATTTAACACATGTTTTGTTTGATATCCCTTTCCCTGTTTTCTCTCACCAAATATTTAAAAATATTCACGATTCTATTTTATTTTTAGTAAAAGCATGATGCTTATTTCAATCTTATTTGCTTAAAATTTAAAACTTTATAGTTGCTACTAGAGAATTGAGGATGAAAAAAGTTAAACTTCTAATAATAATGCATACATACATTTAATCGCCATATCGACACCTGTTCTTTAATGAATTTATGACATTTTTATTCTTAATAGAACTTATGAATTCCAAAATACTTTGAATGATTTGCTCATTTTAAGTGAAAAAATGGACATATTTATGAATAATATTTCGTGCGGGACTTAATCATTAAGAAAATGATACTTCTGAGAGATATCAAGGAAAAATAATAAGCTCTGCTTTTGTCCATCTAGTTAATTCCATATCAAATGAGATTAAGCGATCAAA
>Ga0302271_10003702_pt1 | contig 12729 bp, 17 predicted proteins | sample III_Bog_N1_1_FD_198767 | JGI IMG/M metagenome (GOLD analysis project Ga0302271, IMG submission 198767) | Peat permafrost microbial communities from Stordalen Mire near Abisko, Sweden - III_Bog_N1_1 | ecosystem: Environmental > Terrestrial > Soil > Wetlands > Peat | place: Sweden: Abisko... | reverse complement strand
GTAGGATTCGAACCTACAGCCATTCCGTACTTAAATCAAAGCAATTACGTACTCGCAATGACTCTTCCCGTTCAGTCTAGCTATCAAAAGTATGTATCCTTCTTAAAATCTTTCTAGAATCTTTTAATATTCTTCATACTCTCAACAAATAGTAATTACCATTGCAATTACCACAGCGTAATCATACACTCTACAATCCGATTTGTGCCCTAAGCAGGGGTCGAACCTGCAACACACATGTAATGATATCCTTAAACATATGTGTCTATCCGCCTTGAATCTTTTTGGCTACTCATGCATTTTCACCAAACGAGTTCTGATGTTAGGACATTTACTAATACGTATGAAGGTACTAAAAGGTTACAAAAAATATCATTTATTTTAAATTATTATTGACGACCTTGTTTATATTTTATCGTATTTATGAAAAAACATTGTATGAATCAATTCTATCCTGTGTTAATTAAGAAAAACGGCACAATTTTACATAACGTATTTGCAACATCACATAAAGACCTTATTGGTAAATATATTAAGCCTGAAGATGATATGAATAAAACATACTTCAGAGCAACATATACACCAACCAGTGATAATAGATTTGATGATTTGGAAAACTATCAATTAATTATTAATGAAACATATATTCCCGAATGGTTTACAGACAAATTAAGAATTAGCACAATAAAAAAGCTTAATTTAATTATTGCATCAATGATTGTCAGAGGACGAAAAGAAATATTATTACACGAAGGCGCAATATTAATTGGAAATGCTTGGGTAGGCGAAGTTAAAAATTCTAAAATATTTGTAATGTATGATAATTCAACGATTGTAAATGTTTCAGAGGGTTCAGTAATAAAACTAATGACTGATGATAGTACTATTAATAATATCTCTGATAATTCTAAGATTGAGGAAATATGCGGATATGCGCAAATCAAAGAAATGCACGATAACGCCAAAATCAATCAAATGTCTCAACAGGCAAAAATAGGTAAAATGTATGGTTATTCACGTATTGAAATGCTTAAAGGCGATGCAAATATAAGTGAAATGTATCAAACTTCTAAAGCTGATAGACTTAAACATATGTCAAAGGTAGATGAAATGCATGGACATTCCATTATTGAAGAAATGCGTGATTGGTCTATAGTTGAAAAAATGTTTGATCAATCTAAAGTTAATCATATGAATGAAGATTCTAAAGTAATTGAAATGTATGGTAATTCAATAATCGAACATATGGAAGGAAATGCTGTTGTTGAAAAACTTTATGAAAACTCATTAGTTCGTAAAATTGAAAGCATGGCAAGAATATTGGAACAGCAGCTAAATAAAAAATCGTAATGGATATTGATAAAATAATACAAGAGGAAATAACAAAACTCTTCGAAGTCAGGTATATTGAACCATATAACGATATTGAAAATAATGTTCCTATTAAAGATAATGAAACAATTATTGTCTTTCACGGATTCAATAACTTTGAAGAAGGACTATTAACTGCAAAGTTTGGACTCTCTGGTAAAGAACGTGCAAGCAGACTCTATAGTTATGAATATGGAAACAACCCTAAAGGATTGTTTGTATCAATAAATTTTGATATCGTACAAAGAAATTTTGCTCATGGTGGCGTTATAATGGAATTTGCAACAAAAGTATCTGAACTGGAAGCACCTGTTTGGGTTGGTGGAAGATCATATTTCGTTCAAGGAGAATATACACAGTCATTTAAAAATGACGATGAACGTCAACAACAACAATTATTAAATAGAGAAAAATATAAAACAAATCAATATCCAGCCATTGCTCAAAGTGATAGACCTGAATTAGCATTTACATTATATGAAAATCCCGAAAAACAAGCATTATATGTTGGTGATTTAAATCCCAATATGATACGTACATTTTGGGTCAACGAGGTATTAAAGAATGAACGAAGAACAAATGGTCGATGGGTTAAAATGACACGTGATGAATTTCTGAGAAAATATTATACTGATGAAAACTTAAAACAAAATTATTCCACCCATAATGGAACAGAGAATAGATACTCCGATAACCATTATGATAAGCAAAATAAAGTATTTCAACCAGCAGAAGATTTTAATATTGATAAGCTAAAAAAATACTTAGCCGATAAAGAATATAATTATGATAACTTCGTAGACTATTACATCAGAGATTGGGATTCATATCTAATAAACACAATGTTCTATCCACGTCAAAGAGAACAATTAAAACAATACTATAACATTCCAAACAATGAATAACATTAATAAAATCATACAAGAAGAAATAAACTATATGTTCGAAAGTATTCACGTATATCACGGAACTGATAGAAAATTCGATGACTTCGATATGAATAAAATAGGAAGTGGCGATGGCAATAGCATAGGTGGTTGGGGAATATATTTCAGCGATAGCGATGCCGTAAGCAAAAGATATTATTTAAAAAAAGGCTTCATTAAAGAATATGACCTGCGTGATGGAAGTTACTTCGATTTAGATGCATCAGCAGAAACAGATGGCTATAAAATCATCAATAGTCTCGAAAAGCTTAATATAGATCAAGACGAAATAGATGAATTGCAAACAGATTACCTTAATAATTACGATGTTACTAATAAACAAGTATATGATTGGCTAACTTATGTACTAGGTGGTGAAAAGCAAGCATCATTATTTTTGAAAAGTATAGGCTACTTAGGAAATACCATAATGGATAAATGGGAAACTGATGCACGTAATTATATTATCTTCGATACTAATGCTATAATCAGTAATTAATTATTATTTTCTCTTGCACTAAATGATAATTATATATATTTTTGTATATAAAATTATCACCAATGGAAGTTTCATCAGACGTTAAACAAGTACAAATAGATTACTTATGTCCTGAATGTAAAATGGGATATATGCTGCCAATAAGCAATGAATTTAATAGTTCATGGAATACTGGAACGGGTGGAATGGGAACATTTAACCCCAATCAGCTTAATTCATATGAATATATGGCTAATAATCAACCTGCACGTTATATGCACGAATGCAATAATCCAGAGTGCAATCACCAACAGTTTTTAGGTAAAACATATCCATATATCGATTATGTTAAAGTCAATAAGCTCGACATGAAAACAATTCATGACTTGGTTACTGGTCATAGTAATACTTGGGTTGCCCCTGCTGGAATAATAAATAAAAAAGAAAAAGATATATAATAATCAACATGATGATAATTAAACTGGATGAAACACATCCATTAGTGGAATTTCAATACGATAACCTAGAAAAATGGCTTAAAATAGGATATGATTATCTGCCATTTTTCTTTTTAAAAAAAGTATATCATGATAATGAAGTTACTGGTGAAATAGACGAAGCAGAATTACCAAGATGGATAAGCAATAGGCATTTCAATACAATCGATGAAGATACTCGTAATCTAATGATGAAACTTAATTGGGAGTAAATTATGGGAATGTTAACACGATATGCTGATCAGCTAAAAAGAAGATTTTTCTTTACTAAACTCTATAAAGTAAAATTAAGCAAAGGAAATGATTGTCATTATTTTACTATTGTAATATTACCATCACTATCGATTCATAGCTGTAGAAGTAATTTCTTAGATCGTGATTGGGAAATCATAATTGAATGGCTCGTTTATCGATTCATATGGCAGATAACATATAAAAGAAGACTAAATAAATAATAATTATCAATGCAAGAATTAGAAAAATCAATTAGAATCTATGGCGTAAAAACCATAAAAGGCTTCCACTATATAGGTAAAACAGAAAAAATGGGAAACCTTTGCAAATCTAAAATATGCCAGCATAAAGAAAATATTGCAAACCTATTTGATAGTGACGATAAACCTGAACTAATTGAACTAAGTACAACAAGTAACGATGGCTGGTATGATGATAAGCTTAAAGAAGTTGTTAAAAAATATGCAGAGAATAATCCATTAGAAAATGCACAATGGATGCTCGATGGAAAACGTGGATATTGGTCAGGTACTAAAGGCTACTGGATTGGCAAAGTTAAAGATAAACACACAATCAATAGACTGTCGGAAAGTAAATATAAAAAGCTATGCCAATATGATAATACTGGTGCATTGACTAAGGTATGGAACTCATATAAAGAAGCTGCAACAATAGTCTTTAAAGATTATAAAATATTAAAAGGTGGCGCTAGCTCTGATTTATATCGAATCATAGGTAATCAATATATAAACAAAAGATTCAAACATAATTCATATTGGTTTAGTGAAAAAGAATTGATTGATAATTTTGGCACAATACCAATTAAACTAAACATCAGTAAAATATTGGCTAATCAAAAAGAAATTCGTAAAGCCAATAAAAAACAATATACAATCACCGAACATAAAAAATATTCTGTAATTCATTATAATCAAGATGGTAGTATTAAAACCACATACGCAAATACATTCGAAGCTGCCTATGCGTTAAAAACTACAATACATATTATTCAAAAACTATGTAGAGGTAGTGTTAAAAATAATAACTATCTGCTAAAGTATGGTGAGAAAACAATTCAACCTGTATATAATAATTATGACGAATACACAATAGAACCACTGGTGAAAGAAAGTAAACCTATTAAGTCAGCAAAAATTATATTGCCTAAACTCACTCGTAGAAATCATACAGTATTATATTATGAAAATAATATATTAATTAAAGAATATCCGTCAGTAAGAATAGCTGCAGATGAATTTAAATTGCGTGTAGATGAAGTAAGATATATTTGTGCCAATAATAGAAAGAAAAGTAAAAATACATTAGACTTGAGACTAGGTGAGAAAAAACAATATATAATAATGTAACTACATGTTAGTTACATAACATCATTATAAACAACTGATTAATAATTATATTACATAGTATATAACATCCGCTTAACTTTGCTTGAACTTCTTTATTACCTTACCGTTTTCATCAATAACATGCATTAACCAACGTAAATGTAACCTTTGTATATTATAACCACTACCTTTTGTTACAAGTAGAAAATTTTTTTTTATAATTTTTTTATATTTGTGATTTTAAGTATGTTATGTGGTGTATGGGAATTAATAATATCCGATCATCAGTACCAGCCATTAATAATAACCAATGACAATTATTTTAGTAACCGATATAAATTTTTTTAGAAAAAAAAATAATGCATTTGTAAATTCGTCACGTAGCACCCCGGGCTCTGGACAGGGGGCAGGGGGGGCATATGAGGGGGGAGGGATACGTAGGGGGCATACATATGTAAGTACATTAGATATTACACTACTACTCTTATTATAGTAATACATATGTAAGTACATTAGATATTACACTACTACTCTTATTATAACAATACATATGTAAATAGCTTAGATATTATATAACATATGGTATTATAGTTATACATATGTTGTTGTTATTAATATGATAGAATTATAGTTAGTGTGAATATAGATATGTTATATTAATAGTTAATTGTATTAATATATTTGTCTTAATCATTAACTAATTGTTATAACAACTAACAATATTCAGTAGTTAATAGTAGACTATTAATAACAGTTAGGCTATAATTTAATGACTTGTATTGAACTATTATTATGAATTGATATATTGATACCATTATTACTATTGCATTCGTTAAAACGCATTAAAATGAATAATTGGTTTTATATAGAATGATTACTAATAAAGCAATAAGGGAATAACTAATTAGCTACTCCCTTATTTAGAATCATTACAGATTAGTTACTTATTGTTTGCCATAAACAAAATCAGTAACGAATGATAATTTATGTTTGGCACGTGTGAAACAAACATACATTAAGTTATATTCCTGTTCAGCCGTCCATGCAATTTTCATTGCTCTTTTTAACAATAATTTCTCTTCACAAATAATATATACATTGTTACTTTCTAATCCCTTGGACTTGTGAATAGTAGATAAACAAATTCCAGTTCGTTCGTTATCTTTAAATATGCTATCAATACGATTAATCACTGCATCACTTGTGACTATTCCATTAGCAATCAACTCAATAGCTTCAATTTTGTCACTCATTGAACTATATGTACTATTTTCCTTAGCTTCGGCAAAGGTGCAATTAGTTTTTGAAACTATTTTACAAGCTAACTTATAAAGTTCAGCATTCAATTTTTTCAAAACATCATCAATATTTCTCCTATTGGTTTTTTTGATCATATTGATAAGGTTTAAACCAATATCTTTGCCCTTTACATATGCTTTTGTCCCTTGTGCAATATATTGCATACATAGAGTTACTAATGGTGCGGTAACTCTACAAAGTATCATATCACCATCACAAATATCTTTTACCTTTGCTTCTCTATCAATTAAGCCATTAGAGCAATTTTCTCTTGCTTCAATTTGTGGAACAATTGTTTTGGCAAGTTCAATAATTGCAATATCACAACGGTAACAAACCGACAACGGTAATACTACTGTATTGGGTAATGATTTTAGTATGTTAAATGACTCAATATCAGCACCTGCGAAGCCATAAATAGCTTGGCGTGGATCGCCTACTGCTATAAATCTACCATCAATTGATAAACATGATAAGAATAATTCTCTTTGACAAGCGTTAAGATCTTGACACTCATCGATTAAGACAAAATTATACTTTGGCATACGTAATTTTTTAACTACTGGCATATAAATCATATCAGTAAAGTCAATAATGTTTGTTTCAGATAGCCCCCATGCAACTATTTTCATAACTTGCTCACACTCATTGTCTAAGATATTAATTTCATACTTTTCAGCAATTTTCTCTATATCTAATATATTGTTACATAGTGTAACTCTATATAAATCAACAAGTTTGTTAATATTTGATCGGTAGTCGTTAATTTCTGATTCATCTAATTGATTTTCAGGTTTTAACGTACCATATTTGATACCATTATTAACATAACTTTTGTATTTATTCATATCTAATTTAGAGCGAAAAGTACCCATAACAGCACCAGCACCGAGTGAATGTAAAGTCTTGACTGTTATGTTATTAACCTGACCAATTTTAATTATTAATTCCTCTACAATTGCTTTATTAAAAGCTAAAAATAGTACCTGACTTGTTGAGGGAATTAATTTAATAGCGTTAACAATTGTTGTGCTTTTACCTGACCCGGCAACTGCATCAATAACGGCATTACCTTTGCCATTACTTGTAAAATCGTAAACTGCTGACTGATAAATGTTTGGAATTAAATTTGCCATTTGTTGTAAGTTTTAAAGGTTAATTAATTACTTTGTTGGTGGCAAAGATAATACATTTTTTAATTAAAAATACATTTAAGTAAAAATAAATATTTAGTAATATAACTACTTTACAACAATTAATAATAGGGTAACTATCATTAACTGGCTATTATTTGATTTAAGCTATAAATCATTAGTTGTATTGAGTTATTATAATAAAGTAATATCAATATGCTATAAAGATATAAAACTGCCTTAAAACGCATTAAAATGAATAATTGATCTTATCTGGAATGATTCTAAATGTAGTGTATAAACAAAAAAAAGAGTTACTATGTTTAGTAACTCTTTTTTTCAGTCAGGTAGTATATTATTGCAATACTATTTTTTCGCCTGCTATATTCACTCCCGATAATTGATCTGGTGAAACAACAAAATTACGGAATTTTGAAGTTGAAAAATCAAAGTATTTTTTGACTGCATTCTGGCAAAGTGTTAATGGTGAACTATTTACAGTTTTATATTCACCTTTGACCAACACTTGTTTTGATACCGATAAGGCATATATATATAGTTGTTGTGTTGCAATACCATAACGTATTGAGTTAGTGATATTTATGTAGGCTTCGGCTTGTGCTTTACTTTGAACTGATTTTGTTTCAGGATTCATATTTTTAATAAAGCTATCTGTTAATTTCTTAATTGCTTGAATAACAAGTTCATATGGAAAACCAGTAGAAGTTACAATTGCTTCAATATCTTTCAAAGTAGCTGACTGTAAGGCTTTTAAGTCTTTTTCGACTGCATTACCATAATTGAAATTTGCAATAACTACATGATTGGAAACCTCACCGGTTGAGGAACTTACATAGTTTTTAATACCAACAAAAGAACTGCCATTAAGATTTGCGAACATTGCAATAATCAATTTGATCATTTTTGCAACTTGTTTTGTCATTTTTGTCATAACGTTAAGATTTTAAGTGTGGTTAAATTGTTTGTTTGTAATCATGCTACAAAGATAGGCTAATAAATATCATTAATTACATAGTGATAGATTATTTTAACATTTATTAACATTTGTTAACATATTAGAATCATTCTAAACAAGGGAATGATCGTAACTTGCTGGCTGGTATGAAGTTAACTGTTATTGCTACATAAAGGTAATTATTATCATGTGTGTAATACGTGTGCATACGCATACATACACACGTGTACGCATCACACGTACATGAGTGCAGGCATATGTACGTTCATTGCATATGATTACATTCGCTTATTTATATACAGTCCAGATAACAATAACATAACGGTTATTTATATACAGTCTAAGTAAGGTTAGCATATCGTTATTTATATTCAGTCTAAGTAAGCATTGTATATGTTTGATTATTTATAACCAGTTTAAATAAAGTTAGTATACTGTTATTTATATTTAATCTAAATTAGTATTGAATATAAACAACTCTATTGTTTAGATACAATTATATTACTATTATCACTACTATATTAATAAGGAATGATATTACAATAGTCATTCAATATTTGCAGCTACATTACAAATTTGTACTCAATCTACATATTTTTGGCACTCGAATTGAGCAATAAATCACAAATAGCAATGTACTGACTTGACAATGTACGGTATATTACTACATTGTACGACTCCGTATCCCCGTAACTCACTGGCTATCTGGAGGATGAAAAAAGTTACAAAATAATTGAAAATAATTCATCAAACACTTGCATAACTTATTTTATTGTTGTAGATTTGTAGAATAAAGAACGACCACTAACCTTTAAAACTTACAACAATGGAAACCAACAAAACAAGTTTAAATATTACTGATGTTTATAACAAGTACTATTCAGAAATTTTGTACTTAGTTACAATGAAAGTTAGAAAAGTTGAACTTGCTGAAGATTTAACTTCAGATGTTTTTATTAGAGCTTATAATCACTTGGCTAGTTTTGATAGCAACAAGTGTACTATAAAGAGCTGGTTAATTGCAATATCAAATAACGCAATTATTGATTATTACAGGTTATCACAAACCAAAACAAATATCAATTTCAGTGACTTGGCAAAGGTTAATAGCGAAAATGAAGTAATTAGTTTTGATAGCGTATCGGATTACAAAACTGATAACCTTATTAATGCTAAGGAATTTAATCACAAAATAGATGCTATCTTTAATAGCATGAAACCAAACTACCAAAAAGTTGCTGAACTATACTTTAAAAAAGATATGAGTTACAATGATATTGCAGCAATTTGTGAAATTCCTTTAGGTAGTGTTAAGGGAATGATTAACAGGTGCAAAGTATTGTTACAAAGTAATTTACAAGCTGAAAAAGCTGAATATGGCATAAAATAAGAAATAGAAAAGTACCTTGTGAATATAGCAAGGTACTTTTTTTTACTATTGTTGTAACTTTTTACAGTTGTTAACCGTATTATGAGTGTTCATTTTTATATTTAAGTTTAATATTATTATTTATCACTTAAAAGCTATCTGTTATTCAGGTAGCTTTTTTGTTTTATATAATGTTCATTTTTTATTTAAAAACTGTAACTTTTTGCCTTGTCAAACGTATTATAGATATAACCACTTATTATAAACCACTTAAAACATAATATCATGAGCACAGTTAAGAGCAATGTACCAGTAGTAGTAAGACCTTTGTACACAATAGCAACTGAAATTCGAAAAGATTGGAGATCGAAAATGTATTTTGGTGCTGTTCCATATATCAATGCAATGTTATCATTGGATAAGCTAACTGATTATTATGGTAGTGATAGTGCCAGAACAATTGTTATTTATTTTTTGGCTAATGCTCAAACATGGAAAGGTGACAAGGCACGTACCATCAAAGCTGAATTAAATTCAATGCTGAAAAAACGCTAATAATCTGGTCAATGTACGTTGCACTGGTATATCATTGGTGCAATGTACATATAATCTATAAAATACAATGTACTATGAGCACAATGCAAACATTTTATTTTAATACAGGTGTTAAGCCAGATATGAATACATATAGGCACAAAGATATAAGAATATCAAATGGTACAATAGAAATTCCAATTAATTGTGAGAATGTTCCTGATGGTGCAAAATTGGAATTTCTATGTGATGATCCTAATCTGTTTATAAATCAAGATTATATTGTTCGTAAAGCATTTAACACTAAAATGCATTCTCAATATGCATACTTTAAATTATAATAACCAATGTACTTATATTAATTAAAAATAAAGCCTATCATTTGTAACATTTGATAGGCTTTATACGTATTATGTATATAACCACTTAACACAATGTACTATGAACAAGGTAGGAGAAATTATCAATGTACAAGAAATAACCAAAGGTTGTCGCCAGATGGATTTGACTGACCTAATGTACGTCTTAAGAAACAATATAAGCCGTTTCTGGTCTTGGGGTAGTCATGCCTTTAGAATTGATCGTAAAGGTAATGTACGCATGTTTAGAATGGCTGTAAATGGTCGTTTTCATAGTGGTCATGTTTATATATTTCTCAATGGCTTGGACTTGTTTGATGTTTATCTTACTTCAAGTAGAGGCACTATTAAACGCATTCAAACAGATTTGTATAATGATATGCTAACTGATTGGATTGATATTGCAGTAGAAAAGATAGGTACATATAAACACTAAACACAATGTACAATGAAAGTTAATACAACAATAAATTATAAATTTACATTCTTTAGTCGTGTTCAAAATGATAGTAAAGTTATTGAATGCAAAAGTACTAAGAGTGCCTATCAAATAGCATATAGTGTATATAAAAAAGCAAGAAAACTTTATCCATCAATATGCTTTGAGGGCATTAAAACCGAAATTATTGAATGACCATTCATTGTATCAATGAATGATTAGACAAATGAGAAGTACAAAGGTTTAATCGAATGATAAAATAAATATCATGAATAAGAAATATAAATTACCACGTAAAAGAAAAAAGGTATACATCAAAAAAGATTGGACTGGCTATTATATTAGTGCTTCACTTTCATCTGATGAGTATAAAAGAAAAGTGAATTATAAATTCCCAAAGGTCTATGATTTTAACCTTAAAACAGGTGTTATATCAAACATTAAATCATATTGGTAGTTTTTAATTAAAAATAGTTATATCTTTTGTAACTTTTTGCCTTGTCAAACGTATTATATGTATAACCACTTAATTAATTCAGTCATGAGCAAGTTAACATACAGTCAGATCGTAAAGCTACAAAAAGCCAATGGCTATGATCAAATACAAGCTAATATCAATTCAGGTTTAGCTTGGAAGCTAGAAGGTTCATATGGTAGAGCAGCAATGAATTTATTAGTGTCAGGTGCTTGTATGCTACCAAAGGTAGTAAGAATTGATGCTTATGGTAATAGAGTACCTGCAAGAGATATGCTTAAAGCAGGCACACAAGGCACGTTTCAAAACAGTCAGGACTTTTGGCAGAAAGTGTATGAAGGTGAAGTAATATTAAATTTTGATAATGATGATAATGAATAACTAATAATTGTTAAGTAGTGTTCATAGGGTAAGAACACCATCGAAAGAGATGGAGGTACTTTGGTTCGATTCCAAAGCTTAACACTAATAAAATACTTTGTTGTAAGTTTGGGGTAATGTTCCGCTTAATCAGATCGGCATTACCCCTGTTTTTTTATTTAAAAATAGTTACTATTTTTGTAACATTTGATGGTAGTTAAACGTATTATAGATATACAGCGGAGCTACACTAGGGGTAACAGTAATCCATACCTGCAATAGAGTGTAAGTTTATATTCAATCTAAATAAGATACGTATATTAGCGACCATTAATTATTTTTAATTAAAATAACATTTTTTATTTAAAACTTGTAACTTTTTGCCTTGTCAAACGTATTATAGATATAACCACTTAATATTAACCATTAAAACTTAAGATCATGAGAACCAAGAAAATTAAAACAGGTGCAATTGAATGCGAAATGAAAGATTTGTTTTTTCCTGTTGAATTGCGTGATGAACTTATGCCCTCTAATAAAGAGTATAGCAAAAGAGTTATTGGCTTAATTAATGGAGCAGACTTTTTGCTTAACCAGTGTAGTGATGTTTATACCTTGGTAAAAAACATTGATATCTTTCCAAAGATCGAAGATGCTTTAAATGCAGCAGGAATCGAATTTTCAGTATCTTACAGGCATATTAATCATGTTCGTTTCTATGCAGACTATAAAATTACTGACAGTCGTTATGCTTACACTATGCAAGGTACTGATGATATGATTTGTCCAATGATATCAGTTCATCACAGCTACAATGGCTTAACCAAGTACAAAATTATCTTTGGCTATTTCAGACTTGTTTGTTCCAATGGCTTAACAATTCCAGTTGCTGAAATGGCACAATTCAATTTGGTTATTGTTGGTAAGCATACT
>Ga0302271_10003700_pt1 | contig 12737 bp, 10 predicted proteins | sample III_Bog_N1_1_FD_198767 | JGI IMG/M metagenome (GOLD analysis project Ga0302271, IMG submission 198767) | Peat permafrost microbial communities from Stordalen Mire near Abisko, Sweden - III_Bog_N1_1 | ecosystem: Environmental > Terrestrial > Soil > Wetlands > Peat | place: Sweden: Abisko... | reverse complement strand
AATAAAGATTTAGTTAGAGAGGTAAAGCATAATGGTAGCAATATTGTTATTATAGGTAATGACAATGATGCGAATCTTTTTGCTGATGTAGTAGTAAATGCTATTATTGGGACGAATTTCAAAAATAATTCCCATTATAAAAATAAGACTTTATATTTAGAGGGAACTCGGTATTTAGCATTAAGAGATGAATTTACTACAAATAGATATTCATATAAATATAAATCAAAGTTACACACTATAGCTCTTTTATTTGGGGGAACAGATCAGTCTAATTTTTCTTATAAAGTACTTAGAGACTTGCTAGATGATGGCAAAGATCTAAATTATGTTTTAGTTTTAGGTTCCGGATATAAATGTGAGGATGAAATAGAAGGCTTGATTAAGGATAGAGGTGTTACAGATAATGTTATTGTTTTGAGAAATGTGACAAATGTTGCTGAAACTTTATTAGACGTAGATTTTTTAATTACATCGCCAGGGACAACTTTATTTGAAGCTTTTTGTTTAGGACTACCCTCTGTTGCATTATTTCAAAATGAAAATCAACAACATGTTTTTGGATCTTTTTTTATGACAAAAAAATATGAGGATATAGACAATATTAGTGATTATATAAACTCCATTTATGATGGATATAATAGCTATGTTAAAAAAGTAAAAGAGTTGGAGGTTGGATTAGGCGAAAATGAAATAGTCGAAAATATAATTAAATTTATAAAGTTATGATAGTAGTAATTGGTGCTTCAGGTTTTATAGGATTTCATCTTGTAAAAAGTTTAATGAATAATGGATATGATGTTTTAGCCACAGGTAGACGTTTGTCATCCATAGAGTATTATAAAGATAACAATATACCTTGCATTGATTTTGATATTACAAATAAGGATGATTTTAAAAAACTTCCAACGGAAAATGTTGAAGCTGTTGTTTTATTAGCTGCTTTATTACCTGCAAACGTAACTGATTATAAGACGAATAAATATGTTGATGTAAATATTTTAGGGACTATAAACGCTCTAGAATATTGTAAGAATAATGGTGTTAAAAAATTAATATCAACAACATCTTATGCAGATGTTTCTGGTGCATGGGAAAAAGATGTAGCTCTAAAAGAAGATACGCCTAGAAATTTTAGCTATAGTGGGGATCATGCATCTTATATAATTTCTAAAAATGCAGCAACAGATTTTATATTACATTATAATGCTGAATTTGGCATGAAAGGAGTTATTTTTAGACTACCTCCGGTATATGGTGTAGGTCCTCATTCCGAGATTTATGTAGATGGTAAAATTTACAAATCAGGATTTCAAATATTTATAGACAAGGCACTTACTGGTCAATCAATAATTATTTACGGAGATAAAAATGTTAGTCGTGATATTGTGTATGTTAAGGATGTTGTTTTGGCAATACTTGGTGTGATCAAATCCGATAAGGCACTAGGATTGTATAACTTATCATCAGGCGTTGCGATAACATTAGAACAACAGGCAAAAGATATCGTTAATGTATTTTCTAAAGAGAATAATAAGTCATCAATTCTTTATCAGGCTGATAAAAATAATAATAGTAAATCTTATCTTTTTGATATATCCAAAGCCAAAAAAGATTTTAACTACATGCCACAATTCTCTAATTTTAAAGAATTGCTTGTTGACTATAAAAATGAATTAAATAATAGCGATACGATTATTTTTTTTAAAGATAGGAAAAAAGACTAAATATGAAGAAGATATTAATTTTGGGTGCAGGGTTAATGCAAATGCCAATAATTAGGAAAGCAAAAGAGCTTGGCGTTTATACTTTAGTTTTGGATTATGATAAAGACGCTCCTGGCTTTGCTTTAGCTGATGAATTTGATTTAATAAGTACAAATGATGTTGAAAGTGTTTTGGAATATTCTACTAAGAATTGTATTGATGGAATTCTTACAACTTCAGATTTTCCTGTAAATGTAGTTGCTTCTGTCGCTAAAAAAATGAACTTACCCGGAATCGATGAGAACCTAGCTAAATTATGCACAGATAAGTACTTACAACGTTCTTTCTTTTCTTCAGTGGGGATTCCTACTCCGAAGTTTATTTGTGTAACGGTTCTAAGTGAACTGAGATTAGTAGATTTTTTTCCATGCATTATAAAACCTGTAGATTCTTCGGCCAGTCGAGGCGTGAAAAAAGTAAGTTCAATGAATGAACTACAAATCCAGTTTCCAATTTCAATGCAATATTCAAAGTCTGGACGTGTAATCGTTGAAGAGTTTGTTTCTGCTGGGCGTGAATTTAGTGTTGAAGCACTTTCACAAAATAATTGTTCTAAAATTATTCAAATAACAGAGAAACTTACAAGAGGTGAGAAAAATGGTTTTTTTGTAGAAGATACTCATATAGAACCTGCAAGATTATCTGAATTAGAGTTAAAACAAATAGAAAGCGCAGTTTCTGATGTTCTTGAGAAAATGCACGTGAACAATTGCCCTACTCATACTGAATTAAAATTAAATAGTGAAGGTGTTACAATTATTGAGATAGCTTGTCGTTTAGGGGGTGATTATATTACATCTGATTTAGTCCCTTTGTCTACAGGAGTAGATATGTTACAAAATCTAATTAAAATATCTTTAGGTCAAGATATTGATATTTGCAAAACTAGGAATTCTGTTTCCACAGTTCAATTCCTTAATCAAGTCAACTATAATAGATGTATTGATTTTATAAGATCTGGAAATGAAAGTATAATTAGAAGTGAAGTTTATCCATATAATAACCAAGAGATTACTAGTTCTTTAGAACGTTTGGGTTATATTATTCTAAATACGGAAAATATGCTACAAATGGAAAATTTATTAAATTTATTAATGTAACTATTTATATGCCATTACCAAGTAAAACTTTCATTATTGCAGAGCTATCAGCTAATCATAATAATAATTTTGATTTAGCTGTAAAAACTATTGAATCTATTGCTAAGACAGGAGCAGATGCTGTAAAGGTTCAAACTTATAGACCAGAATCATTAACAATTAATGTTGTAAATGATTTTTTTCAACAAAGTAAATCCGGATTATGGAAGGGCTATACACCATGGAAATTATTTGAAGAAGCTTCTATGCCCTATGAATGGCAACCTATACTAAAAAAGGTTGCTGAGGATAATGGCTTAATTTTTTTTTCGTCTCCTTTTGATCTTGAAGGTGTTGATTTCCTAGCTAAATTGGATTGTCCAATTTATAAAGTTGCTTCACCAGAAATAAATGATTTGCCACTAATAAAGCATATTGCTAAGCAAGGTAAACCGATAATTATATCAACGGGAATGGCATCATTATCTGATATTGAAGCTGCAATAAATTCTTGCTATGCATTGGGAAATCATGATATTTCTTTGTTAAAATGCACCTCGGAATATCCTGCTCCATATGAAAAAGCAAATTTGTTAACTATTCCAAATATGAAAACAACATTTGGAGTTAGAGTCGGAGTTTCTGATCATACTCTCGGCTGCACAATCCCAATCGCAGCTATAGCATTAGGTGCAACTATTATTGAAAAACATTATATTTTAGATAGATCGTTGGGAGGACCAGATTCTACTTTTTCAATGCAACCGGAAGAGTTTAAAAAGATGGTCGAGGAGATTCGTAATACAGAATTAGCATTAGGTCAGATAGATTATGAACTTCAAAAAGATAAAGTTGGACAACGTCGTTCATTATTTTTTACAAAAAACATGGAGATAGGAGAAATTCTTACAGAGTGTAATGTTAGATCGGTAAGGGGCAACGGATTGATTGAACCAAAAGAATTTTCAAATATATTGGGAAAGCCTCTAACTAAAGTAGTTAAAAAAGGTGATCCTGTTAGTTGGTATGATTTATAATTTTTTTGATATTATGCTACCTTAATTGAAGAATAAATCGTAATATATAATATTAATATATATATATAAATAATGGGGAGAGTTTCTGAAATTTTTAAAGGAATGGCTTTAAATAAGGTATTGAATTATCTAGTTAGCAGGTATGTCATTTATTTTATTCAATTTGTAAATTCTATTTTTATTGCAATTTATTTAGGTCCTCTTTATTTGGGTGTATGGGGCTTTATAAGCCTTGTAGATCAATATATTGGTCAATTCAATTTTGGTATAACCTATTCTGTAAATGCAATTGCATCAATCAATAAGAATAGAGAAACATACATAAAAAAAATAGTAGGAGTGGCAATTTCATTATTGATAATCCTTTCAATAGTTGTAGTTATCTTTTTTATTGCAAATTATATATTTGGGTTCAAAATAGGCGAAAAATTCAATTTCTCTAAATATGTTATTATTGTATGTAGTATTGCAATAATAAATTTTTTTAATAGTTTGTTGTCAAATTTATTTCGCATATATGGAAAACTTTTTGAAATTGCCTTTTACCAATCTATATATCCCATAATAATCCTGATTGCTATTTTCTTTTGGAAAGGAGATGAATTGCTTTGGGCAATGGTCATCATAAATTTTGTATCAACGGTAGCCTCTTTTCTATTATTCTTTGTAAAATCACCTATTCAAATACGTCCACTTTGGAACTTGCGATTGTCAAAGAAAATCTTACACATGGGTTGGCATTTATTTGTATATAACACGTCCTTTTACTTAATAATTATAACTACACGTTCTTTTGTAAGTCAATATTATACAGTACAAGAATTTGGATATTTTACATTTGCTTTTTCATTAGCAAATGCAATACTTTTGTTATTACAGTCACTTTCTTTCCTTATATACCCAAAACTGTTAAATAGATTTGCAACTGCTAGCAAAGAAAGAAGCGCTTTTTTATTAAGTATGGTAAGAGATGCATATATTACAACATCCCATGCTTTAATTCATATTGCAATTTTTATATTTCCACTTTTTTTATTTTTATTTCCTAAATATGAATCTGCAGGAGATGCTTTTAAAATGATAGCACTTGCAGTTGTATTATATAGTAACTCCTTTGGATATCAGGGTCTTATAGTGGCAAAGGGTGGGGAAATACAATTAGGACTGTTTGCTTTTGGAGCTCTTTGTATCAATGTAATTGTTGCCTTTGTGTTAGTTTTAATTTTAAATGTACCTTATTCTTATGTAATTATTTCTACAATGGTGACATATTTAATATATGTATACTGTTTGGGATTTCTTGGGAGGAAAAGAATTGATTTAAAAACAGATTTTTTTTCAATTTTAAAAGATGTGTATCCACACCGATTATTCATCCCCTATTTGACTAGTATTTGTTTAATATTATTCAAATTCTCAAATATCTATTTCATTTTACCTCTAATGATATTTTTATTGTTTAATTATAGAGAATTTTGGAATATCAAAAATGTTACAAAACAAATCATAGTAAATCCAGATTATATCAATATCTAATTTATTAGCACCTTTAAATAGATGACTCTGAAATAACTAAATCAACGAAAAAGATATTATGTCAATTATAAAAGATAATAATGTAAATGCATTCTTCATTCACACACCATTTCAACTACATGTAGCTCAAAATATTATTATCAAAGAAAATCTCCTTTCGAATATTTTAATTTTAGGGTATAATGGATCTCAAAATGATTTGAATTTTTATAAGGCTTACGATTATCTAAAAATTGATAATCTCTGGAGTATGGATTATAAGTTTGGAGATATAAATTTCGTAGATATTAGAAATAATAAAGGTATTTACAAGTACATTATAAAATTATTCAATCGCAATAATCAGATAAAAAAAATAATTTTAGACAATAATGTTTCAAGACTGTATTTTGGAGATATTGGATGTTTAGCATATAATTTTTTTTCGAAACAATACAAAAGTAAGGAAATAATTTATTTTGAAGAAGGTCTATCGCATTATTACAATGTCTATGTAGATTTATCGCTAAAGTATAGGTGTATTATCCCAATAATAAAGCTATTTGTTGACTATATGATTTTCATACCTCTTTTTAATGTAAAAATGGGTTATGAACTTTTTACTTGTAGAGGTAAATTTCCAACCGTCATAGATAAAAGATATAGTATTATACCATTTTATCATGAGTCCTATGATGAAATTCTAAACTTGGATTCTAAAGTCTCTGATAAGGTGAATTTTTTTCTTGATAGAGAAATAGAAAAAATTTCAAAATACAACAATAAAAGAATAAGAGTTCTTTTTTTATCGCAACCCACAGACATATTAGATAAATTTAACGACATTGATGATGAAAGAATAATATTTGATAGGTTTTTTAATGATTTAGATATTGAAAACAGTCTTATACTTATAAAATTTCATCCAAGAGATTCAGAACTAAGAAAAAAAAGAATTTTTGAAATATTTACAAATTTAGATATTCCTTATATAGTAATTTTTGAAAATGTGGTTTTGCCAATTGAAGTTTTATATAACAAACTATCGCTTGATTTAATAGTTGGTTACTCCACTAGTTCTTTATTTTATGCAAAAATAATTATGCCTAAAGTCAAGGTTGTAATAATGTACGACTATTTGATACAGTATTATAAAGAAACAAGACAATTAAATTCTTTTGCAGAAAAAAATCATAGGGAGATTCATGATTTATTTGATATGTTATTTAATGAACAGCTAAAAAAATGAATATATTATACGATTTTATATCAATGCAAGGATTTATAAATGGTGGAGGAGAATATGCAAAAAGAATTCTACAAGAAATCATTATAAGACAAAACAACATTAAAATATATGGTCTTTTCGATTCAAAGATTAAATTTATTGGCAACGATGAAGATTATTATAACTCAATATCCATCAAATTATTAGATGTTCAGAAGAAAAACATTGCTACTTATATTTCAGAATTTTCTATAGATATCTTTTTTATTGGAATTGCTCAAAACTATTTATCTTATGATTTCTGTGGAATCAAATGTAAAACAGTAATAATAATACACGATATAGGAACTATTGAAAGTGCATTTAATAATATTTTTTTCCATTATTCGCCAAGTATTAGAAAATGGGTAAAATTAAATTTGAGTTATTTATTTAGGAGTTCTAAGTTTTCTTGGGGTAATCACTCCAAGAATCTTTTTTCAGCATTTATAAAATATGCTCAACAAGATAATGTTCAAATTATAACAGTATCTAATTATACGTTAGGTTCCCTTAAGTATTATTTTCCGGAATTAGAAAATAAGGAAATAAGAATCTTCTATCCTCCAGAGAAACTTCATGATAACATTGACAATCCGATTAATCCAACTATCAAACACTTAATTGAAAGCTCAATTAAATATTTATTGATTCTTAGTACTGATAGAGAGAATAAAAATGCAAAAATTTTAAATAACGTTTTTCAAATAATAAATGGCAAATATCCTCAATTTTATTTGGTTTCAACAGGAAATCTCTACAAAACAGAACGAAACACAATATCTTTAGGTTATATCTCTGATTCTGATATGGAAATATTATATAAAAATGCGTATGCTTTAGTATATCCATCAACTACTGAAGGATTCGGATATCCACCATTAGAAGCGATGAAGTATGGTGTTCCTGTTTTGTCTTCAAATGTATGTTCAATGCCTGAAGTACTTTCTGATTCTGTTATATATTTTTCTCCATTTTATGAAAATGACTTATATGATAAGCTTATTTATTTATTTAATAATTACGAGGAGTATTCTATGAGAGCACGAAAGCGGTATGATATAGTAAATCAAAGGCAAAGGAAAGATTTAAACGAATTAGTAGATTATATCTTGGAAAGTGATATTGAAAGCATAATCGATTGATATATGAAATTTCATCTGCAACAAAGTCTTTACAATATAATAAATGTTTTATTCTCAATATTTATATTTATTATAATGCTAGACCCTACGAATACCATTTTTAGGTCAAAAGAAATATGTTTTTTTTTATTGATCATGTTATATTTTTTTGTTAAACATAAATATAATTATAACAAGATAGATAGACGAACTACGACAGTTCTTATAATTCTTTTTTTTATAAATACATTTTCATTAGTGTTTGGTGAATTTATGAATTTTAAATTTGATTATTCAATAACTTTAGATTCATTTAAAACGTTTGTTTTTTTTGCTGTTTTATATTTCGTAAGAGATGTTAAAATTGAGTCTTTAGTAGATAAAATCATTATTCCATCAGTTCTTGTTAGTTTAATAACTATAAGCATATTTTCGTTTTTATTCTTACTCCCAATTTCTGCAATTGAAATAATTCCATATGATTTAACGTTTAATCATACAATGATGATCGGAGGAAAAGAGATTTTGGGAATAAATATTAATCAAGTATTCTATAAAACGAGTCCAATATTGGTTTTGACTTTTTCAATTGTGTTTTCACGTGCGCTCAATGTGTTAGATAAACGTAAAAAAAATTTATTATTTTCTTTACTGATATTTGTTGCAATAATAATGTCAGGAACTAGAGCTAATTTATTTTCGGCTTTGTTGATACTTATTGCATTAAGCTTGTTTAAAATGAGCAAAAGCAATATGGGAAGAGTTGCAGTTTATCCATTACTTCTCGTTTTTATCATATTTTCTTTTATTATGACAACTAAACTTTTAAAACAAAAAGATGATTACTCAATCGAAGTTAAAAGTGGGCATATTGAATCTATGAAACTTTTAGTTAAAGAACATCCTTTAATCCTTATTTTTGGTCAAGGACCTGGAAGTTTTTATTACTCTTCCGGGATAAAGAAAGAAATCACATTGTCTGAGCTATCTTATCTCGAAATAATTAGAAACTATGGGATAATATCAGGTAGCTTCATAATCATATTGTTTCTTTTTCCTTTTTATATCATAAGAAAAAATAGAATAAAAAATTCTTTTCCTTTTATTATTGGATATATAGCTTATCTTTTTATTGGTGGAACTAATCCTTTACTTCTTAGCTCGACAGGAATATTAGTGCTGGCAGTCGCTTATTCTTATGCATATAATCAAAATTTAGTAAAAAGTGAAAAAAATAGCAATATTATTAGCAGTTTATAATAGCAGTTTATATTTAAATGAACTTATTAATTCAATTGTGAATCAAAGTTATTTAGATTGGACACTATATATAAGGGATGATGGCTCTACTGATGGTACATTGAATATTGTAAATGATTATTGTAATATCTATTCCTCAAATATAATTTTATTAGAAGATAAAGTAAAAGGACGAGGTTCTAAAAATAGTTTTATGTGGTTGCTTTCTAAAGTGAATTCGGACTATTACATGTTTTGTGATCATGATGATGTTTGGTTACCGAATAAAATAGAAAAGTCAATAAGCCAAATGCTCGTAATTGAAAAAATGCATTTAAATTCTCCAATTATTGTTCACTCAGATTTAGCTGTAACAGACAATCATCTAAATATAATACATTCTTCTTTTTGGTCATTTTCAAGAACCCCCTCTCATTATTCTTCATCTTTTAGTTTTCATTGTGCTTATAATAACGTGACTGGATGCACCATGTTGATTAATTGTTATGCTCGTAATTTATCTATGGATATACCTTCTTCAGCAAAAATGCATGATAGTTGGATTGCATTAGTTGTTCTATTCAATAGGGGATTCATAGAAAGTATTGCCGAACCATTGACTCTTTATAGGCAACACACTGACAATGTAATAGGTGCAAGAAAATCGAGAAGTATTATACAAAAAATGAGAAATATAAAAATTATATTGGGTGAAAATATTCAATTATACCAAACAATTAATTATCTATCTAGAATGAGTTTATTTAACTTTGTCTGTAATAAAACTAAATATTATTTAATATTTGTTATTAGGGGGTTTTTGAGACAGAATTCTTTTTCAGGCTGATGCATTTCTAAATTGTTATCTTAAATGAATTAGTATAAAAAATAAATAACAAACTAGAGCTAACAAAAACATAAATTATATAAGAACTTCATTATGAAATGTAACTTTATTCCAGTTAATTACAACAACTCAAATATAACTATTGATTGTATAAAAACAATTCTAAACCAAAAGGTTCCTGTGAGAATTGTCGTGGTTGATAACAATTCAACACTTGATGAACAACGAAAATTGACTGAATTTACAAAAAAATATAGTGAATGCATTGATGTTCTCTTTTTAAGAAAGAATATAGGGTATTTTCCTGCAATTAATGAGGGTATTTTATATCTTGGCGAATCTTTACATTCTAATTATACAGTTGTTGGAAATAATGATTTAGAATTTCCTTCTGATTTCTTTGAAAAACTAAATGGTATTAGTATAAATGATAAAACTTTTGCAATAGCACCAGATATTATTACACCTTGTGGTGTACATCAGAATCCATTATTAATGAATAAATATAGTGCGTTCAGGAAAATTATGTATGATATTTTTTATTCAAATTACTTATTTGCTCAAATAATATTATTTCTGACACAAAAGCTATCTATTGCAAAATCTAAAAAGAATAGAATAGGTTTTGATGTACAGCAAAATATTGCAATACCACACGGAGCATGTATTATTCTTACAGAGAAATTTTTTGAAAATTTTAATTTGTTAGATGATACATCTTTTTTATTTGGTGAAGAGATTCTATTTGCTAATCAGATAAAAAAATGTGCTGGAGAAGTACTGTATATACCAAAATTGAAAGTTTTACATAATGAACATTCAACAATAAATAATATGCCTTCTAAAACAAGTTATCTGTTAGAAAGAAAAGCTTATCAAGTATTTAAAGAATATATTTAAGTATAATGCTAATTTTAGGGCTATATATATGATAATTAAATTTTCAAGTTAGCTAAATGGAGAATACTACAACAGTTTCTGTAATTATCCCAACATTAAATGAAGAGAGATACATTGAAGCTTGTCTTAATTCAATTTTTCTTCAGACTTATCCCGCACATCTTATTGAGATATTTATTATCGATGGCGGGAGTACCGATAAGACAGTTTCAATTGTGAATGAATTAATTCCAAAACACCCAAATATATCTATACTTATAAATCCGAAACGTATCCAAGCAGCAGCATTCAATATTGGCGTGAAAAAATCTAAAAATGAAATTATTTTCAGATTTGATGGGCATTGTACTTATGATACAAGATATATTTATTATTGCGTGCTGAATTTTCTAGAAGTTCAGTATGGTAATGTTGGTGGTTGTTGGATTGTAAAACCAGGAGCCAATACACTTATGGGCAAATCTATCGCATATATAAACTCTTCATTATTCGGATTGGGTGGTGCCACTTATCGCATTGGAACAGAAAAGAAACTAGTAGATAGTGTTCCTTTTGGTGCTTTCCCTAAACAAGTGTTGAAATCGATTGGAGAAATGAATGAAGAACTTAATAGAGGTGAAGATAATGAATTTAATTTAAGAATTCGGAAGGCTGGCTATAAAATACTATTTGATCCTAATATTATTTCTTACTATTATGCTAGACCTACATTTTATAGTTTTATGAAACAGATGCATGATAATGGAATTTCAATTGGTATTTTAATCCGTAAGGATATTTCTACAATAAATTTAAGGCATTTTATTCCATTAGCTTTTGTCCTTTTTCTCATTGTAGGGGGAGTACTATCATTTGTAAATATTTCTATTTTTATTTGTTTTTGTTGTATTCTGATTTTGTATTTTATTCTTGACTTAATTTCAAGTCTTTTAGCAATGCATAAAGATATCAGAATATTATTATTAATATTTTGTACGACATTTTTTTCTCATATAATCTATGGTCTAGGAACTATAGTTGGACTGTATAAAGGTCAATATAAAAACTGAATAATTATGAAAATAAGTTTTTCTCCCCCTTACGTAGATGAATCTGTTATTAAAGAAGTTGTAGACTCCTTAAACTCCGGTTGGATTACTACCGGTCCTAAAGTAAAGGCTTTAGAAGATGAAATAAAATCATTATGTTCAGCTCAAGAAGTGTTATGTGTAAATTCATGGACTTCGGGAGCTATCATGATACTTAAATGGTTGGGCGTTAAAGAAGGGGATGAGGTTATTGTTCCTGCTTATACTTATGCTGCTACAGCATTGGCTGTTTTGCATGCAGGAGCGGTGCCTGTGATGGTTGATTCGTGCGAGGACTTTAATATCTCAGTGGAAGCTATTCGTGCCGCAATAACTCCCAAAACAAAAGCAATCATACCAGTTGATATTGCAGGATTTCCTTGTGATTATGATGAAATCATGGAGGTAGTTACAGAAAAAGAAGTACTATCAATGTTTCAACCAAGTTCTATTGTTCAACATAAATTAGGGCGCATATTGGTAATGAATGATGCAGCACATTCTTTGGGTGCATATTATCGAAAAGATAAGCGCACTGGGTGTGAAACAGATATTGCAATCTTTTCACTTCATGCTGTAAAGAATATTACTACTGCTGAAGGAGGAGCTATTTGTTTAAATTTGCCTGAACCATTTGATAATTCAGCTTTATACGTAGAGTTACGTCAAATGACTTTAAACTGTCAAACAAAAGATGCATTGTCGAAAAGCAAAGCCGGTGGATGGCGATATGATATAGTTGATTTTGGAATGAAGATTAATATGCCGGATGTGAATGCAGCTATTGGATTAGCTCAGATTCGTCAATATTCTGACTTACTTGCTTCACGTAAACGAATTTTCGGACAATATGATACCGCATTTCGTAACTATACATGGGCTATTTTACCACCTTC
>Ga0302271_10003699_pt1 | contig 12737 bp, 9 predicted proteins | sample III_Bog_N1_1_FD_198767 | JGI IMG/M metagenome (GOLD analysis project Ga0302271, IMG submission 198767) | Peat permafrost microbial communities from Stordalen Mire near Abisko, Sweden - III_Bog_N1_1 | ecosystem: Environmental > Terrestrial > Soil > Wetlands > Peat | place: Sweden: Abisko... | reverse complement strand
ACTCCCCGTCGACAACGGCTCAAACAAAACTAAAAAACTTAAAGCAGTCCTCCCCGAATGGGTTCTCCCCAAGGCTGGCAAGGCTATCCAAGCTTGAGTTAGGCAATTTATTTTTGTAAATGTTGTTAAACAGATCATTGCGTAATGTTACTAAACAAATTGGTAGCTTTTCAGTTTGTGTTGTTTAGCATTCCAAACAAATTTCAATTTAAATATTATTTTTTTACAATCTATGATTCTTTAATGTTTCTTTTTTCACTTGTACATTCAATTGTTATGAGTTCCTTTTGTGATGATGATTATTAATGATTTCCAGGAGAATAGAAGAAGAATCAATTTCTTGGGAAGTTAAAATTAAAGGATCAAAGAGCGTGCTGAATGAAACTAAGCTACTGACGAGTCGTTCCCGAAAGGGAAATATATAAAAAATTAAAAACAAAAGGAACATAAAAGATAGATAGGAGCAGAATACACAAATGAAAACCCACGTCGGTAAACCTTTTATCAAGAAAAAAATAATGGAGGGGGCTAGAAAAGAATACTTTGGGATAGTGTGTCGATAGAGATGTATGGATAGGATAACTAAAGTAGATTTCAGCAGGACCTACAACAATCCATGGATATCGATCTATGGGATAAATATTGATATTTTTTGTATCAAGATAGTTAAAAAGAATCTAGAATATCCTTGGCATTTGATATTTGTTTTCAAATACTTCAGAATCATTTATTCTATGATCTTAATAAGGAGTTGTTTTATGATTTTTTAGAAGTCACTTCATCCAGAAGAAAACAAAGAAAGGCCCACTTCGCCTCTCCTTCTCACATCAGATAGACTCTCATGTCAGGTCACCTCTCTAAGGAACTCAGAGCTAAGTACTCCGTTAGATCTCTCCCTATCAGAAAAGACGACGAAGTACTCATCGTTAGAGGTAGATGAGATAAAATTGGATATTAAAGGAATTTCTAAAACTTACATAATAGCTATGATGAATTCAACAAAAAAAATAGTTAAATAAAAAGAGCAATTTTTCAATTTTTTTTCTTCAAAAATATTCAAAGGATAAAATTGTATTTTTTATGGCAAGACAATCTAACTTTCTTATTTGAAATTCTAAAGGCAAGTTCAAAGGCAACAAGGGTAAAGTCACTCAAGTCTACAGAAAGAAATGGGCCATCCATGTTGAGAAAATCTCCAAGAACAAACTCAATGGTAAGAGAAAATTCAAATTAAATAGGATAAAATTGTTATGATCATTCATCAAATAGAATCTACATTTTCAGGCCTTTTCAGAAAGCAAATATTGCCAGCATTTTCAATCCAAAATGCAACCGATATTAATTATTTTTCATATTTTTCTTAGGTGCTCCATACTAGATTCCTTTGGCAGCTTCTCAACTCGTCCTCACTAAGATCAAGCTTGATAAGTGCAGACAAAGCCTTCTCGATAGAAAGGCTGCCAGCCTTAAGACCAAGGGAGAGAAGCACACTGTTGCTTGAGTTAATTTACTCTTTCTTTCGTTGTATGCTTTGGAAACTATTCGATATATAGTTGTTGTTTTGCACTATTTAAACAGTTATCTCCAGCTATTCATTTACTTAAGGGAAGAGGGATAAAATAGAAATATTTAAATAAAAAATGTTTGAGTTCATTTAGGTTCACAAAGAGAGCTTATTTTTTGCTAAAAGCATGAGTTTCTTATTAATCTCGTGTCATGCTTTTCCTATCACTTTTCACTCATAGCTTCTCCCCCATTTCATGTGTTCTTATTGAATACAAAAAGAAAGGTTTTTGTTTTTGTAGAAAAAATGCTGTTTTTTCTTTTTCAATTTCGTTGTCTCGTTCTTTGGATTGTTGTTGAGGTAAAAAAAATATCTTGTAATTAGTATTTTTTGTTAAAATTCACGTTTTTATTTCTAAGATCTTGATTGATCGAAATCAAGAGAATTCTGAATTGCTTTGAATCATAAACATACAATATGAAAAAACAGTAAAAGTAAAAAGGCTTTTCTCAGCAATAATAATCATGCTGCAAGTGGTTCCGAATACATCTTGGCAAGTTAAACCTTGAAAACTTCTCTAGCGTTGTGACGTTGAATCTTCATGGTGTTAGTCATGCAATTAAGATTCGCCATGGATTCAGGATGGAGATAAAGTTTCTTAACAAGCTCAAAACCAGCTAGCTTATCACTTCTTCCTTGTTTTTCAAGTAAAGCAAGGAATGCTTTAACGATTTAAGGGTTTTAGCAAAGTTCCTCGAAAGTGCCTTGAATATTCATTTCTTTTCCTAATCCTTCAAGGAATGGCTTGTCTGGTACAACGACAGCGATGGTGTAGCTTTGCAAGGAATCTCCGTGGACAAAAACTTCAGTAACACCTCTTACCTTGAGATAGCAGTTTTCAACTTTTTCTGGAGCAACATACTCACCTTGTTGTAGTTTAAAGATATTTTTCTTTCTATCAACAATCTTGAGTGCCTTATTATGAGCAAGAATAACTCCTACGTCTCCTGAGTGCAACCAGCCATCGTTATCTATAACTTCCTTTGTTTTCACAGGATCCTTATAATAACCCATGAAAACACCAGCTCCTCCAAAGCAAATCTCACCTCGAGGCTAATCTTCACCTTTCTCATTCTAACAATAAATTGTTAAATATTTAATATTTTTTATAAAATCCAACCAAAGACTTCAACTAAATTTACCTTATCAGTAGAGAGATAATTCATTTCTGGAACATCAACTAATTTATACTCTACGGATGCACAAGGGCCACCTGTATGACCAGTTTCTGGATCTTCGTAAACTGTAGCAAAGGAAGCACCAGTAGATTCTGTCTGGCCATATCCTTCAACCATTGGAGAGCATGATATGACTTTCATGAAATCAATAACATCCTTTGAAATCGGAGCTGATGATGTGATCAAGAAACGACAACGACCACCAAAAATAGCCTTAGTTTGTTTGAAGACCAAATTATCATAGATCACATGAGTATATTTTCCTTCTTTGAGATTCTCCAATTTTGTGCTCATTGCGTGATTCAAAAGGATTTTCTTCACACCAGTAACCTTATCGAAATTCTACCTGATCAAATCGTAGAACCTATTGTAAAGTCTAGGCACAGAGATGAAAAAGGTAGGTCGAACCATAGCGAGATCATCTTTTAATTTTGTCACATCACCAGAGTAGAAACTAATTTTTTTTAGATTTTTAAAAGGTCAATTATTTATCTTTGAAATTCGTTAATTAAGCTAATCTATTACTATATTTTAGCTGCTTATGAGAGACAGGCATAGATGAAGACTCTCTCGAAGACATGTGGCATTGGTAGATAACTTCAAAACACAACAAAATAACATTTAATTAATATAATCAAAAATAACTCAATTTATGAGAAAATAAACATAGAATTTATTTTGTTTTACCTCAAATGGATATCTTATGGATAAAGCTTAATACTAGGGTGATACTTAAGTGTAGCTAAGACTGAGATAAAATTAGCATGGGACATCATAGCAGCTTTGGGATCACCAGTTGTTCCAGAAGTATAAGAGAATGTCAAACAATCTTTTTTCATCACCATAGCGAAATCCTATTAATTAGCCCTTCCAATTGTGACTAATTCATTCCAAGTCATGAACCGAAGACCCTTAGCAACAAGGGTTTCTTTATCTTAAGGATTTGGATCTCCAATTGTGATAATTGTCTTCAAGCTGGCGATATCTGGAGTCTTCGCTAATTGAGCTACAGAAGGAGCAGTAGCGAAAATAGAAGTTATTCCTGAGTGTTTCAAGCAGTAGGTAATGTTTTATGGTCCAAGAGTATCATAAAGAGGGATCATAACGCTGCCATATCTTGTTTTTTTTAGCATAAAAATTATTTCAAAAAACTATCAAAAAAACCACAATTTATTACAGCATATTGGAAACATCAACGATAGTCCATTCTTCACAGTTTTTAGCAAAAATACCAATCATCTTAACGTGAGGGAATCTGGGATCTTCGTTTCCATCATGCAAGAGTTTTTCATGGATCAGACCAGATCCAATCGCTCTAGCTAACTCGTGTACCTCAAGATATGTCTTTCCTTCGTAGACGTTAGTCACTGGATTTTTAGTGAAGAGAGCCATTTACTTGCCATTGAGCTTGATCGTTTTCAACCAAGCATCCTGCATTGTTGCAATATCTTCTTCAGGTGTTGTTATGACTCCAGAAGCTGCTACCTATGCCCTTCTGATACTAGTCTCACCTTCTTTTTTCTAAGAACACTCAACGGAGTATGTTATCTTTGGAGCTGAGTTACCCATTTATTAGATCTTCTTTGCTTTTTTATTGTTACTCTTCTGTGTGTTTTTTTTGTTTTTTTTAAATCAAGAATCAATTTCTTTTTGGTTTTGGATGAATTTCAGTTGATAAAGATCAGCCTGCACTCAGATTTAAAGTGAGTCAGGTTTATTTTTTTGAGACAACCATCCAAAGAAAAATCTGCCCTTACCAATTTGATTAACTCACGCAAGCCAGATCAGATACTATGACCTACGTATCTTCAATCTCCTTATTTCTATTCTAGTCTACAGATAATCTACCAAATAAGCTAATACATTCTCATGACACACTGATGCGATGTTTATTCATTCCTTATTTTTCCTTTCATTTTTCTTGTTTTTTCTAGTGATTTCTTATCTCTTTCATAGATTTTACGTCATTGAGATGAACAATGCATAGATAAATTTAAATTTGTCTGATTATTTCTTGTGCTTACTTCACTTAGATCTGCTTCGGTATATTTTTTCTTAATTCAATTTTGAGACTATCTTTCTTTTTTCCCCACCCACGTCACTTGTAATCTCGCTTAGTAAATTTGGAAAAAAGAATAATTCATAAATCACATTATTTTTAAGATGCCTTCAAAAGTTAGATTTGGGAATCTTCCTCTTATCAACACTTCAAAATAAGAGTTTTTTAAGAAATCATTAGTGTTGAGATTTTCTATTTTTTGTGAAAATGGTATTTATTCATGAAGAAAACGAAGAAATAATCATCAATCTATTCTAAAATAAAAGTTAAAAATAGGTATTCATATTTAGTGTCATGGCTGACTGGAAATTAAGGTAATTTACATCTCAAATGTTCTCCCCAGATTGCATTCTGCTTACGTATCATGCATAACTAAATACGTAAGATTTATTTAATGAGTCATTTTCAGTATCAATACATAGTTTTAATTATTGTTTTTTTTTCTGTATTGTGATCTCATTCAATCTTCTTCCAAACCACCCATAGCATTCAGCTCTTTAAGTTACATGGTTCAATAACAAAAATTGTTACATATTCTGAAATTGAAAGACCTTTTAAACCAGCTGAACTTAGGAATAATAAGGCTAATTTTCAGGAATTTACATTCAATCTCTTCTTATTTTTAAACAATTGTTCGATTAAAAATACCTATGTTTCGAGCCAAGCTAGCAAGATAGTAAATCAAAAACTCTCATAACAACCATAGCCAAATAAAGTAAAACTTGGTACTAGGTTAAGACTTTTCAGTCAAAATCAAGGGAAATCTATTCTATTTCTAACAATCAATCCATTAACATATCGAAGTTTTTCTTACAAGAAACAAAACTTCAACTGTGGGAAGTATTTTAGTCATGGAAGGCTTTACTTAAATTAAAAGGGACTTGAAGCAAGGGTAAATTACTCTAATTATCAGATCAACCCTGATGAAAATAAAACGAATAGCTAATACAAAGCATGAATGTTAATTAATGATTTCCTTCAAAAAGGACATTAAAAAATACTCATTTTCTGAATTATCCTGCGAATCATAAACTGAAAAATTGATAATTTGATTGTTTATTTGGAATCACTCCACAATTACTATTAATTTGATAATTCTTCTTGTTGATTCCGAGTTGCTTCAAACCTTAAAAGCAACTAAAATATAATAATTTCCCTATGAAATTTAATGTTTCTAAATTCTAATCATGTGAGGATTAATTAATTATCTTTCACAATTTCAAGCATAATTTAATGTTATCCTTGTCAAACATTGTTAAATAAGATGAATTTATTTTGATTGTTTGAGTTTTTTATTTATTAAATGTTTAATATCATAATAAGAAAAATCTGCTAGTTTTTATGTTTAGATTTGTTGTTTTTGGTTATTTTAGGCAGCATTTCGATTTGCTTAAAAATCTACTATTTTATTGATCTTACTTTTTATTCTAAATACCATTTGTGTTCCTGTTTTTTCCCTTTAGAAATGAACAATTTCATTTTATATTCTAAGTTTTTTGAAAAAGGTAACAAAAAAGAAAAAAATGACTCAAAGAAACAAAGAGGAAAATCCTATTATTACAAATTAATAATAAAAAATAAAATGAATGTTTTAAATGGAGTAATAAAAATGAGAAGTAGGACGATAAAGAGCATGAGATAATATGAAATGGTGGTTAACACATACATTCATATTGAAGAAATTTTTAATAAATGGTTTTAATCGGAAGTTATTAAGTGGGGGAAAAACAAAGGAGAACCTAATAGAGAGAGAACAGATAGCTTAGCCTTTTTGATGTTATTGAAAGAAATTAATAGAAATCACAAAAGAAAATAGAAAGAGATACCCACTCTAAAAAATACAAATACATAACCAACAACAAGAGCAGAAACTTAAAAAAAGGAAGAAGCATTAAAAAAGAAGGAGATCAAGTTCGAAAACAACATACCAATCTAATCATCTATCCATATATCTATCTTTAAAAAAGAACTTATTTCCCTAACAACACTTCAACCCTGAAAAAGACTTCTACAATCGCATCATCATTTTTTTATGAGTATTTTTAAAAACGCGTTTGTAAATTTGTATGAGGGGCTAGTTGACTTGATTCCATCTTTCAACCCTATCATCGAGTCAATCGTGAAAAACCTCATCAGAAAGCAGCTAGGTCAATACATCGATATTCCTTAGTTCCAGCTGAAATCCTTCAAAAATGTTGAACTTGAAAATGTAAAAATAGGTTTAATTTTTCTAGTTTATGATCTTTTTTCTATCATCACTCTCTCCTTGTCTTCCTGTTTGTTTACTTTAAATGTGAATTTCCTTCCTAGGTGAGGCTTAAAATCGAGGAGATAAATGAGAAATTTTTATCAATTTCACCTTTCATTATCACATACGGCCAAATTGGCAAGATGAAAATCAACGTTCCCTTGCAAGACATTCTTTCGATGCCTTCTTCTATCGAGATCGATTAGGTTTAAATCAATCTTCGACCAAACGGGAATAATATTTCCCATGAGTCTTTTGTATAGCGTTTTCAAAATCTTCTGAAAGAAAAAAAACCTCAGCATAAAGAAGATGAAGAACAGTACGATGCTGATAAAATGAATGAGCTGAAAACATTTCTCTTACATGTTCTCTTCAATGTTCGTGCTACTGTTAAAAACATCGTAATTAAGATTTTTCTCTAGCCAGAAATGAGCAAAGGAGTTGAAGAGCCATATTTCATGGTGCGGATCAATCAACTTAAGACAATTGACTAAAATAGTTCTAAACAGTAATAACCTTCTTAGTTAGATTGCAGTGTGTTCGGATCTGTTTCGGATACGGAATAATTCTAAAAAAGTTAAATGTCAGTATTAGATTAATAATCTACAATAAAAGGCGTAAATTAATAGATAAATGAGTAAATTGCGAATATCAGTTTGTAAGTGAAAAGAGTTGATGTTTTTCTACTCAAAAACTCTAGCCTCTCGCCTGAAGAATTCAGCAGTAAAAAATATTTAAATTTCTTTAAAATGCATGTGTATTTTGATTATCTTATTCAATTTTTTTCCCCCAAGACTAATCCTCCGTAGGAACTTACCCTTTCAGCTATCCGAAATCAAATCACCCAACGAATCTCCTGCATATTCCTGTAATTCACTTGTCAACAGAATATCCAGTGAGAACATAAAACCTAAATCCGAAGATTTTTTGCTCTATCGACATGGATTCTTTTGAAATCATGATTGAACCATATTAGCTGAAGTTCCTAAAAGTCCTCATAGATATTTTAGAATCATGGAAGAAATAAACATCTTGTTTGAATCTTCTGCTGTTCACTAAAGACTAATAAATGAGAGAATTAATCATCTAAAACAATCTAGAATAAACTCAACAATTGGAGAAGCGCTTTTAGACTAATTAAAAGCCATCAGATTCAAGAATAAAAGAAAATGAAACCGATAGTGACATGGATGATATGATATTCCAATCAATAGCAGAATTCAAAGCAGAATTTCGCAAAAAACCAAAAAAAGAAACTAAAATTAATCAATAAGAAGAAGAGAACTTCTTTAACAAATCAATTATGGATGGAGGAGTATTTGCAAGCAAGAATAAAGCTCCATTTGATTAAAGTGTATTTTTTGACAATTAAACCATGGGAAATTTGATCTGCAATGACATGAAAAAACGAGTAGAAGAAGAAAAGCTTGGCAGTAGTGGTGCAGGTGAGCAAGGGAATAAAAGTTAAAATCCAGCATCTTCTCTCGATTTAAGTTTTTTAGTTAGAAAACTTGGGATTTATGTGCTCAAAGATAGTGTTCGAGGATGGAAAGCCCCTGGTGATGATGGAAAAGGAGAAAAAGCAAGTGGATCGATAATTGAATATGAACGAGTATGGAGTAGTAGTTAAAGTAGTAGTAATGCTAGGAAAAATAGTATTAATACTATCAATAAACCCAACGAAAATGCAAGTAAAGACTAAGTTCGTAACCAGATTCCTTGCAGCTATTTTGCAGCTAAAATCAGCAGATTCTAATGTCGACTCAATACAGAACAATCTAAGCTTCACGTTGAAGCTGATCTCAAGTCCTTTAAAATCCTTGATCTTTCGCTGAACAAGGGTAATTCCAAGAACAATTAATTTCTAAAATAAGCGAAAATAAATGAGCTTAACAAATAATAAACTTCTACTTCAGCTACGTCAAGAAGCACATTTTGGAAAGAAACCAAATTACCTCATATCTTGCAGCCATTTTAGCTCCAAGAAGGATAGCATTTCTGTGCGAATCCAATAATTATCTACAAAGTTAACCACAAACATAGCTCAAAAGATAATTCTACTAATCCGTTCTTCAAAGCTCATTCTATTCCAGCAACTCTCTTCAAAGAGAAAACTACTAAAAAAGATCAATTCGGAAATAAAAATGTTAATAATGACACGAAAACCCAAGAATCAAATGAAAGTGCTTATGAGAAAGAAATTAAAAAGTGTTTTCCGCTTGAATATGGCAATTTCAAAGCTCATGAAGGACATCAACATTTTAATATGAAAGATTAATAAAGGTACCCACTTCTTAAGATGACACTCAGCAAGCAAACTGCTTCGAAGGGGAAAGTAGATAAGAACAACGAGGGGTTATTAAATAAATCTGAGAAATCTAATTTCGATGAAGAAGAAAGCAAAGAAAGTCCCCGATTCGGTGAAGACATGAAAAGCAATGAAAAACCAAAGGGACAGGAATCTAAAGCATCATGTGAATCAAAAGACTCCTTACTGGAAGAGCAAATGACAGTCGTGGATTTAAAAATCAAAGCTGGAGGTTTAACAAATATCTGCGTTGATTTACGAATCTTGCTGGATTTAGTTGCTATTTCCAGTCCATCTGAGAAATATTCTGAATATCAAGCTGATAAAATGCACAAGGAATTACTTGAAAAAGCTCCAAAATATGTAGCTCCATCGCAAGCATTAAAACTTATCAAATCCTTAGACAGAAAAGATGTCAAAGCTGATGTAGAAGTTGCTAAAATAACATGGATGGTGTTGTCTTATCAATTTGAGGAATTCTTCATTGCTTCAAAGGATGTGAGTGGTATCTATGAAAAGTCACCGTGTTACAGCTGTTTATGTAGTAATATTGCGAATATGAATAATATTGACTCCAATAAGGTATAAAAAACTACCTAGAACAAACCTTAAAAATCAATTGGAAAGTACTCTAATTAATCGTTAGCTGGAGTGATTTCTGGGTTTGCTTTAATTCAAGAAAAAAAAGGAGAAGTCAAAGTCAGCTTTGAAGAGTTAAATGGGTTTATTCTTGACATTAGTACACACAGAATAGGGAAGATCTTCCATATTGGTAAAAATCTTGTTCTCTCAACTCTTGAAAACTCTCAGATAACCACTTTATCTGTTGTCTATCCTTCGATTGTCTGCTGCCCAATAAAACCTAGTAGACTAGTAGAAGACAATAATAAAAATAATTACTTTGATTATACCTAACCACACTAAGAACCTCTCAGACTTAACCAGAAAATAGTCCACATAAGTTCAGAAGAATAGGAATAGCAAAATCAATCAGGAACTAATTAGATTCCAGATTAAACGAGATGTAAAACTGCATCTCTACCTGAGGATACATTCTACAAGGAAAATGAATAGGAAGCTACTCTTGAGAAAGTCAAAAAAGTGATTAAAATGGGCTTTCCTGTGATGGAATTGTATTTATTCGAGAAGGATTTGGTGTCTCTTGGAGAAGTCGTTTTCAATATAAAGTCAATGATTGACATCGTAGATTAGTACAAGTTTAGGATTTAAGATGTGCAAGCTTTCTATGATGGAACTGATTCTACAGCTGTAGTTTCTAATTAAATGAATATTTTACTTGATCTACAGCTTTATGAGGTAAATTGTTACTATGCAGCTGTTTTATCACAGAAATCAGAAGAATCAGCTAATTAACAACCTCAACAATCACAAGATCCATTTAGAAATGTTCAAGGTCCTTTAATAAGCGAAAGTCTAGTCCTCCATATGAAGTCCGTTGATGCTCAGATTATTCTCAATAAAGAAATTAAAAAGGAAGGGAAAGCAAAGAATTTCAAACTTACCTTAGATTTATTTCTTATGGTAGAAGAGATCATGATTGCGGACAATTCTTTGAAAGTTTTGCTGTGTAGAAATTCAAATGATGCGTTACTCGATAAAAGAATGTAGACCCTCTAAGCATACCCGAATGGAGGCTAGCAATATCAGCAACAATTTGGTCAACAAAGAATGCAAACTTTGGATGTGAATATCAGAAAATCGAGCGAGCAATTCTCCAAACAAATGCTTGAGGAATAGTAAAATGACTTATTTAATCCTAGTAGAAAACACAGCTAGCAATACAACAAGACTTAGCCTACATCTGATCAAACAAATCGCTTGAATGATTTCACAAATCCTCCTTCTCAGAGTTTACCAAAATAATAGTAAAAAACAGAATAAACTCCTAGATTTCTAAGCTTTCAAAATGATTTGTCCAATTTAAACAATTTTTCTCCTTTCGAATACTTCATATCTCAGTCTTATCCTCTGTTTCGTATCAAGAGCTTGTTTCTCCGCAAGCAGCCTTCCTCCAAAGTTTTTTTATACAAAATGAACCTAAGATCATCGTTGAACTCTCAAATAGCATACTTAACCTAATTCTCAACCAAAAAAAGAACAAATCAAAATAATCCTATTAGCAGCTTAAAACCTAACTCCAGATTGATTCTGAGTGTCAACAATCTTAGATACCATCAATATCCCACAATTACATAAGATAAATAGATACTCTTGAACGTTGTAATCAAGAAAAAAGAATAATTACAAACTCAATTCACTTCTTCAAAATGCAAATCGCAACTTAATATCAAGAAAATGACTCTTTCTCAAAGTGTCTTTGGAATTTCACCTATTTTACTATCAAAGCAGCTTATTGGATTCATTACAGAACTATAATATTTCATGGCTATGGAAAAACTCAGTAGTGATGTGTTCCCTAAGATTGAGTTCAAGGAAATTATTTTCAATCCAAGTGATTCAGGCTTACTGAATGATGTCATGCTGGATGTGTTCATGAGCTACGATCTTTAGATGCTGATTAACTCCCCGACGCTGATAATCTCAGATAAAACCATCTAGCATCTTCAAAGTTTACCACTGAATGATCTAAATCAACGATTTATGGGACCATTTAGAGAAGTTATTGCAATTGATAGTGTGAATTTGTAGTTTAAAAACAGAACTCAACTTGCTCATAGAACTAATAATGCTGATAAGACTGTTTTTGAACTTACTAAATAAAAGTTATCCAGTGAATTTAAAGTCGAAATTGAAAAAATTACTATTGATTTCTTGCAATAGAGTAATTTTGACTGCGGAATAGACCCATTTCAGCTTGATTTCTTTTTCACTGAGACCTCTTCGACGATTTTACCATATCTAGGTTTATCGAGATTCGCTACGCTTTTTAATTTAAGCTGCTGGTAGAGTTTAGAATAATAGATGAATGTAAATCTACATAGATTGCAGATAGCACTTTATTCTGATACATTCAATGTTCTACCGAATTTGTTATCTGCTACAGGTGTTTTCTTAAAGAATTCTTCTGAACAGTTAGAATAAGAGAAAAAATTACTAAGTGATGCATAAAAATATCAGTAAGATGCTGAAAACAGATTAACAAAAGCAATTGGTAAGGGTGTTCAACAAAAAGGTGACAATTTGTTTGCTTAACAATATTAAATTGAAATTCTCAGTGAATCTGAAGGAGAAGAAGAAAGTGAAGAATCGATTTTTTAAGATAAAAATACCTTGTAAAACAATGTCAAAACAAGTGAAACTCAACAGTTATTATAAAATACAATGACAACACTTAAGAAAAGTGGTAATCAGCTAATTCAAAAGCTATAAGATAATAATAAGGCAGTTCATGAAAAAGA
>Ga0302271_10003698_pt1 | contig 12737 bp, 7 predicted proteins | sample III_Bog_N1_1_FD_198767 | JGI IMG/M metagenome (GOLD analysis project Ga0302271, IMG submission 198767) | Peat permafrost microbial communities from Stordalen Mire near Abisko, Sweden - III_Bog_N1_1 | ecosystem: Environmental > Terrestrial > Soil > Wetlands > Peat | place: Sweden: Abisko... | reverse complement strand
AGTCATTTCTTTCATATGAGCTTCATTTTCATACTAAATCTTTAAATTCTCATATTTTTTCCATGCATCTGACACACTTTCTTTGCCAAGCCAATCTTTATCATTCAGCTGTGTCTTTGCTTATCCAGTCTAAGCTGATTAGTGAGTTGATTGTTGATGAGACTCTTGTTCTTATTTAGAGCTCTAATGTTGCTGTTAGCTAAATATATTACCAGATTCTTAAGATTTTCTTAAGATACCGCTGCTATTGTTTTGTATTGCAGAAGACAACATTTATTATTCTCCTTGTTTTTCTCCAAACCTTACTGATTTCTTCTTTTACTAATAGTTTTGATTAACCAAGCTACTTCTAAGGTGACTATCCTAACTAGCCCCTGCTAGATCTTCACTAATAATTGATTCACCTTTCATACTCTTATCATTGAGATCTTCTGATATGCTCTCAAACTTTTCATCTCCATAGCCGTCGTCTTCTAAGCTTGTATGAATAATATCTTCTTAAATCGAATTATCCCTATGAATATTCTTCTTCTTTCCTCCAGCTATCATTGAATCTTCCATGATTGAGTTATCCTGTTGAATAGACTCTCCTATTTGTAAAAATATCAATTTTAATAAATATTAAGCACTATCAATTAATTACCTATTGCGCTTTCTTCATGGATATTAATCTTGATGGATTCTGAGATGACTGATGAGTTTTAAAAGCGCTAAGATTCTTTATGAAAAGACTCTTTAATCGACTCATTGAAAGAATCCTTAGATAATTCAACATCAAAGGATTCTTTCATGTAATCTTCTTCTGATTCTCCCAAGGAATGACGCCTTTTATTATTATGATTAATGTCCTTTTAAGCTTTTTCTAAAGTTTGCTTGGTTTGTTTTGTTTCATCTTGAGTCTGAGGATTCAAATGGAACATTTATTTTCTTTTCAGACTGAACTATTCAGGAAGACGAAAGACAGGTTATCCATCAAATGTTGAGCTCTTTTTAAGTGAAAGAGGAATATTATTTCTGTTTCTTCTAATGAAGTTCTCAATTAGAGAATCTGATTTCTGATTGTCGAAATCGTTGTTCAGAGGTATCTTCATCGGTACATGTCTCTTCCTTTTAATTTTCTCTCTCCTTTAATTGAACAACTTATAAGTTTTCGCTGCCTTCTGATCTTCATCGAGAAGATCATCTCCATCTTCTTCATTTTCCTCTGGATTCTCTTGTAAATTCGCTCTTTCTTTTCTCGCAGCATTTGCTTCTGCTATTTTTAAAGGATCGTTCATAAGTTCGAGATGACCATGAGTTGCAAGAGTCTGCAAAAGCACTGGGTAAAATACATTTGTCTGCAGATTCTCAGATCCAGGAATATTCAGACCAGGGAAAGATATTTTATATCGAGGTTTAGCGTCAACAGAAAATCCTCCTCTACCCATCTCATAGAGTTCTTACCCAACTGCTTCTTAGTAGTCATCCAGATCTTTGTTCATCTGATGCTCTCTGAATAGCAATTCAACTCTTTTTTTCTCTTTCAGGTATTTCTTTCTTTCTAAACACATGCGAATTGTAGACTAAATCTTTATGCAGCACTTTATTCTTTCTTTCAGTGTATGGATCCTTCTCCGGTTCGGTTCTTTGCGCTAAACAGGCTCAACATTTGATGATTCCATCCCTTGTGGCAATTCAAGAGGTAATGGAGCTTCGAGTTCTTCTTTTGTCATGAAATTATTTTGCAATACATCTGCTAGTCCATTGACGACTCTAACAGGAGCAGCATTCTTCCCAATCGTTTTTTTCTCTGTCTCAACTTATTGTACTTAATTGCCAACAGTGTCTTGGAGATTTGCAGCAGCTGCTAAATAGGTTGGTAGATCATCTTTTTTAAGTGTTATTGAATTTGATAATTACTCATTTCCTTCAATACCTGTTTTGCTTATTTCTACTGCTTTATTCACTCTTTCTTCTTATTTTTGAACTTGCTTTTGAAATTCCTTCATTGCACTTTCTTTTTGCAGATATTCAAACTCCTCTTCGCTGCTGTCTCCTAACTCTTCTTGTAAAGTCTCCTACTCTCCTTTGAGTAGCTTGTTGATGCGCTTTAATTTCTCCTTCTTCTCCTCAAACGAACTATTCAACTTGGACTGAGATTTATTCTTGTTGAGACTGCTTTTACCAAATCTACTTTCTTACATTGAAGATTATGAAAACGTTGATTCATTAGCCATTTAAGATGGTCCATGTTTCTTAAAAGATTATTAATCACTATGAGAAGATGAATTTGCACTTCTTGGCCTTTTTCCTGGTAGATCCTTCTAAGGAGGCTTATACGGAGGTAACAAAAGTGCTTTTTTACCTAAAGCAGCCTTTTTCATTCAACCCTAGAAAATTGATATTTGTTTTTCACTTTACAAATAATAATAACACCAAGCAATTATCTTTATCCACTTTTACTCTTCAAACGCTGCTTGCTATTTTTAAAATTTAAATTTATATTTTTTTTTTTAAAATTAAATTTTATTTTCCCCCCCCCCCCCCCCCTACAACTGCCCAGTCTTTTATTTTTTTAGCCAACTTCAAAGGCGAATTAATAACTTTTGCTTCTTGGCTGACAAAGTGGGAAATAATGCAATATAAAATACTTGAGTTGCATTCACAATCAATGGGGAATAGAATGTTTGAAAGACAGCATTGATTGAATCTAATATTTAGAAAAGAAAAAACTAATTAATATAAAACCACACCATTAGAAAACTTAAAAAGAGAAAGGACAAAATACTTGAAAACAAATAATTTCCAATTGAAACACAAACTTGGCCAAAATGGGTTAAGCTAAATCAACAAACACTCCAAAGCATCTTTGTGACGAATTGCTTGATTTAAATATGTGAAGAACAAATTGAGTTGCCGAAATTAACAAAATGGACTTTGTGGTGGAAAGGGCTATTTATCTTTCGATTAATTCTTCAAGTAGAAGTAAAATTAAAAATTAAAAATTGACGTCCATGAGATAAACAAGTAATAGCTTCCAAAACGAAGAAGATATCTAGCTTCCTCTTTTGAAACCAACCAAATCAAGAGGATCCTGCATTTCAGCTAATGCGATGGATATTTCTCAAAAAATCAGCGATATCTAGACTGATCCTGCTTAGCAAGAATAAAATGACATAATTACCCAAGATTTGATGGATGATGAGTAAATAGATTCTTTTGAAGATATGAGAAAATATTAGCTAACTTCAATGAGAAAGAAAGCAAAGACATGCTTGATCTCTGTAAATTAAAGAATTTGGGGAAAAAATGAGAGTTTCTCTGGTTCTGACTATGAAAATGAGATGGAGTCAATATGCATTAGCCCTATTCCAATCAAAGAAGAAGGAATCAAAGATATTCCAGAATTGTCATTAAAATATGAAGAAATTCTTTGTTCTGAAAATGTTAGCCTTAAAAACTATGAGCACTCAGAAGTAAAAAGCAAAGATAATTTGGACATTCAAAAGCTAATTAACTTGTATTTTTCTTCAAGATAACTTTGCGAATCTTGAAAAAAATAGCGAAGTCAAGGAAAGAAAAAGAGTTTTTATTGAAGGTACTTTATTCTTTAAGTATTTTTCAAAAGAGACCAGAACTCATCGCTGATTAGAAGACTGCCCTTCCTCTTGTCGACTAGTTTTCCTACTAATATATGCAGAGAAATCAAATTGTCTTTAATATGGGTATAACTTTAGAAAAATAGTTTTTCTCTTTAAAAATTTTTCCTTTTATTTGTAGGTGAGTACGGGAATACTTATTACATTGTCCTCAAAGGTAAGCCTTAAAACATCTCTTATTGAGTTACTTTTCTTTATATTTTCATTGATAAGGACAAGTAATTTGCATGATCCCTGATCCTGATTTCAAATCAACGAAAGAAAAGTATGTTCCAGATTCACTAACAAAAAGAAAAGCCTTTTTTAAATCGAATCCATACACTCAATAAGAGATCGAAGTCGAAAGCTAAGATAACTCTCAGAGTCCTCAGCCAACTAGAAAGTAAGATGATTTAGCTCTCATCTGTTTAGTTGATGGATGGAGAAAGAAATTTGACTCATAAGAATTATGATCACTTCCAAAAAGATATTTACATATTTAACTTTTAAAAGAAATCAAAATTAGTTTATTAGCTGAATTGAAATGTGTTAAAAGTAGGAATAAAACTCTCTAATTGCAAAGTTGGAACACAAAACGAAGTGAAAAAGAGTAAACCTAAAATCTATTGGAAGCTTTTCCTCAGTTAAAAATTGTTCATGTCTTTGAATCTGGCGAGAGTTTTGGAGATATTGCACTTATAACAAATGAAAGAAGGTAAGGGGATACACTCTATCTATCTTGTTATAATATTTATTTAATGTAGTGATTTAATTTTATGGTTACTTCAATCCAGTAATTTATTCCTGTTTGATTTACAGGACAGCAACTCTAATATGCAAGGAAGACACTCATTTCTTAACTCTAACTAAATAAGGATATGAATAGATGATAGGAGTCCATGAAGAACGGGTTTTAGATGAGACTTTGAATTTTCTAAGGCAATTTTCATTTTTTCGTCTCATAGTTCGATCTCGATTGATGTAGATCTTATGTTGGATGAAAGAGCTACATCTGAATAAAAATAATATTGTCTATAAAGAGGGAGATTAAAGCAATGCAATTTACTTCATAAGATCTGGAGAAATAGAGATATCTTAACGCACTCAATGTGAAGAGCAATCTGATAAAAGAATTGAAACAAACAGCAACAAAACTGGAGAACATAAAAAAAATTTAGAACTTAATGGAATTGAAAATATTAAAAAAGCAAAATAAAAGTAAAAAAAAGTATTGCTAAGTATCCTTGGGCCGAATTAGTATTTCGGGGAAGATGAGATACTAGAGAATATCTCCTTTCGTTTATAACAAGCCAAATGTTCTTCTTAAAATCTTCATCTTTACTCTCTGTCTAAACAAGTATGATTTGTATAGATTCCATTAAATATTTATTGTTTTACATCTATTTTTTTTCAGAGATTTCATGACGTAGTGACTCTATTCCATCACGGGATGGAAAAAATACGATCAGATGAAAGATAAAAGAAAAATTGGAAAAAGGAACGTCTTCAAAAACTGACATAAATTCAGAATAACTGCAATGAATAGCACTTAACATAATTTCCAGCTGATAATATTCTTCATGGCACTCATTCTTCATCATTCGACAACTTATCCCATATTATAACTCCCTCACTCCTAACAAGTTCATTCAAAACCAATAATGATGATCCTTTAAGAGATTCTATTATTGAAGAAAAAAGAGGTTCGATTTCAAATGCAGAACAAAAACGAAAATCGTATTTCAGACAAAAGAGTAAATTTGGAAGAACATCGATATCCTCTTATTCATAATACTAACCTTTAGGTAAATCTTCTGTTGGTTCTTTCTGTTTCGAGTAAGAACAATCTATTTTGAGTGAGTTACCTTCACCTTAACTTGAAGCTTCTTATTCGTACTAAACTAGCCCTTCAAAGAGTAAAGGGTTTCTATCTAGTATCTTTGAGAATACTTCAGTAACTCGTAATACAACGCAATCAAGCTCTCCCTAGCCTTTAGATAAAAGCAACAAACTAAACTAATCAAGTTCAGAAAGGAGCTTAAATTCTATTTTTAAGTTAAAAAAATCCCACATTTCTATTATGCAGCCAAAAAAATGTCTTACCAATACGGAATATTTGGAGTCTGCTTCTTTTGAGCCCAACACTTAAGACAGGCAAAGTAGAATGAGCAGTCCGCTTCGACCTTAAAAACTTTCTTTAGAATTCCCTAAAATTTATCCAGAAAATACTCTTTAAAATAGCCATCCTTAGAATATCTCACAGAATGAAATGTAAAATAAATATTTTCATTATTCTTTTATTTCTTTAATTTCCCATACTTTTCTAACAGCCGTGAGGAGATTTACCAGCAATTTGTCCCATCCTTGCACTCGAAATACTTAGAAATGATGGATAAAACTCTATTAGCGAAAAAAATGATTTTATAATAATTATAAGAAAAAAGAGATCCTTCGCCATTAATGACTCACTCAGCATTCAATCAAAAACAGGAATAATCTCCACTTTATTATACCCACAACCATCATCATTGTGCTTCTCCTATGAAAAATAATCCATTTTCTTAGGCTAACAACATTAAAAATCCATCAGGAAATCAAAAACGCCAATCAAAATCACTTGAAAAGATTGTTGTCAACACAAATTCCCCAAAGAAGCAATTATTGAATGACAGTTTGCATCTAAAAGACAACAAATCCTTAGATGCTAGTTATTTGTCTACCCCTTAATTAGGAGTTACCTCGTATTCTTCTTTTATTAGAACTTCATCTCCCAAAAAGATTTTATCATCTTTCTCAACTAGCTCTCCGACACAGGCCAGTAAGCATAAAACCAATATTGATAAGATTAATTTATGGTTTTTAATTTAATACTGATTACTTGATTTGAAAATAATAAAAAGAATAAAATACCATGACATAAACAAAAGGAGATTAGCAACATGTTACGCCACTAAAGCAGAATTCTTTTGATATCAAAGAGGCTCGAAAGAAATTTTTTAGTAACAGAAAAATGAATTTTCTTTAGATTTCTCGATCTTAAGTTGATTCAAAAAGAGGCCATTAACTTCGTCTTGAGAGAGAACTTGAAGAAAGTTTGAAATTAGAGTTACCATTATCTAAAGTTTTAACTCATTCTAAGGCAAATTAGTATCCTTCTCCTCTTTCTTACGCTTAAATAATTAAAGATACCTCTGAATATTCCCCTATTTGCTAGAATTTATCATCTATCATTAAAGGAGTTAACCCATTGATGATGAATTAAACCAATTATCCAAAAAGGGAAGTTATCAAGGATATTTTTAGACCGACTCAATAATCTCCTAAGCAACGTTTCATAATTCCATCATCGCTAAAATAGGAGAAGGCAGAATTAAATAGAAATCTTGAAGGAAATGATACTTTATTTGAAGGGATTCCCTAATGAATTTGTAATTTTGTATGATATTCTATTCATATCCTCCTAAATAGATAATCCCTTCTTGAAAGATTCGATGTAAAAGTGTAGAATGAGATAATCATTATTAAATAAAAGGAAAAAGAATGAATTGTTACATATTTTAAACGAAGAAAAAAGTAATTGAAATTTATTAAAGAATACATGGCTTGTATCCAGTCTTGAGAAGGTGGGGATTTCCCATTTAAATGTATTGAATTCGATAATTTTGTTTTAAATTATTCAACACAAAATACAAGCTGTCAGATCATTGTCTGTCCTTAATAATCAATATGCACTTTGCTAATACTGGCGAGATTTGTTTAAATTTACTATACAACAACAGAAAATTTCTCCATTTTATGAAAAAAATGGCTTGAAAAAAAGAAGTCATTTTTTTAAGAGAATAGAGAAAAGTTAAAAAGGTTTATTTCAATAGAAAAACTGGTAATTTTATCTTTTTTTTGTGTTAAATTTGTTCTTACATGTGTATGTGCAATATTAATATTAAAATTTAGATATTTTATCTTGATAGTAAATGCTGACTGTAAATCACATAATTACTGAAAGCACTCGCAAATTAGTAGCTTACTACGTCTTAAATCCTGACTACGCAATGCTCTTCCCCTTAGTAATAAACAAGCTCAAGATCATTGTGATTATTTAAATGCAATGTGAAACGAATAGGCTTTTTAAGCATTAATGATATTTTTCTTTCTCTGAAAAAAAGTTATAATTGATTGCAATTAAATGCATAAAATTGAATTGTTGAAGTATTTTACATATCTGAGAAAGATAAGGATCAACAATACTAGACTGCCATGAAAAAGGAAATGAATCTGAGTTTGTTAGAAAGGGTAGACTCTTAAAAGGAGCTAAAAATAATTATATTTGAGTTGTATTTAAAGTTACATGAAGAGATGCGTTTATCAAGGATAAATGAGAGTAGAACAGGTGGTACGTCAGCTATTAAAGTATTGAATCATGCAAAGTTAGGTGGGAGACAGATGAAATGACAAAATTAGTGCTTATTCCTTGAATGAGATAGGCTAAGTTAATCAAAGGTAGATCAAGTCGTATTAAAATGTGAGTAGTTAAATTACGGAGTTTGCTAGAGTGCGCAATAATTCTCACGTATTTTAATCTTCAAACAAAGACTTTTTTCGAAATGAACAAAGGGGATTTCCTCCCCAGTGATAAATATTTTTTTACAAATTATTATAAAGCTCATAAATCTAGTAAAATATGGGTGTTTCGGTCAGGCATCGCTTGATATTCTTGAAAACCATTTGTTTATTTGCATTACTTGCACTTTCCCAAGCTCAAACTACTTCCTTTGGTAGTATTTCTTTGACATGCTCTTCTACAGGACAATCCACTGCTGCCTTTAGTACCATAATACCTTATTCATCTCTGTCTTTCATAATTATCGAGGCTGAAGCATCTAATACTCTACCTCTTGAAGTTCTCTTGCTGGCTACAATCGAAGATTAAACTTTCTTTCTTTTTTCTTCTGTTCTGATAAAGAATAACCGAGCCTATACTGTTATTGACACAACTAAGATACCTCCCCAATATTCTTCTAAATTATTTAATGTCTAATGCATTAATTCTTCAGGTTTATCAATCCCAATTAACTTCAATTTCAAAGGTTCCAACTCTATGATATCAGACACAGATATTTCCTGCCTTTTCAACTGTTCCAATGACATTGGTAATGGCGAATGTTCAGCTTCTAGCGTGTGCTAATGTTCTGAAGGTAATTATTATTTCTATTAAATCTACTTAATAATGAACACTTATTGTTTTAAAATAATAAATATAATTTATTTTTGTTTCAGGATTCTTTGGGATTGATTGTGGGATACAAGGACAGAATATCCAGCCATATTTGGACAATCCGAGTTTATCTTCTGCTAGCTTCTAAGGTTCCAAACTCTTCTTCTTATAAATCTCTTCATTAGATTTCAATGTAAGCTCAGAAATTAATTACATTTTGTTTTAATTATTTTTTAATCTTTCCCAGAGTAAATTCATTCAAATGAATAGCATAGTTAGCTAAAGCCTGAAGCTTTACACTTACCATGGATCTTAATCGTCGTTTCTTATCGACAACTCATATGATTTAAATTCTTCTTCAGTTATTCAAAGCTAAGAGCTAGTCTTTGATTAGTCATCAACATCTGACTATGTTTTTGTAATTCTCCAAGATCTTACAAGCGAATCGGTCATTTCTATTTAACTAGCATTCTCCGTTGGAACCATTGATACAGATGATTATGGTTTCTTAAGTGGCAGGAATGTTTTTGGCATAATAATTATCTGCTTGATCAGTCTATTTTCTTTACTCATTTTGATTGCAATTCTATTCTCGATTCGCAGTCTATATAATTACTGTCATCGTACTTAGATAGCTCTCTAGAAAAATAATTAGATGCAGATTCAAATTGAATAGAAAATGCCTTCTCAAACTCATGGTCAGCTTTTGTAGCATTTTCCGAATCTTTCCGAAATACCAGAGTGCAATATTTGCCTAGAAGAATTTGTTCCAAATGATAAAGTAAGATTAACACATTGCTTTCATGTCTTCCACACATCATGTCTGACTGAATGGATGCTATCACGTCACTCTCTTCTTTGTCCTCTCTGCCGAAAGAGTTGCTAAGAAAGTGATGCCGAAGCCTGCACTCTTTATAAACTCAAAATGAGAAGTGAAAATAACTCACCTCATGAATTAACTTTGGCTGATACAATTCCACATAAAGCAGACAAAAATACCAATTCAGAAAAGAAAAAACTACAAAATGAAGGAAAAAGCCGCTAAGCAAATACTCCCACAGATACAGCTGAAACAATAAAAGAGAAAATTACCATAAATACTTAAGAAATACCAGATTCTCCTGACAAAATTTCTAATAAATTACCTCAAGCTGTAAACAAATCAACGAATGACCACTAGGCAATCTGCATCACCCCAAGAACGGAGACCGACTAAGAACATTTTTTCAGTAAATAACCATTTTTCAAGGAAACGAATCAGGCAGAATAACCTCAAAGTCTATAAATATTAACAAAATAGCAGCCTCTTCAGAGTCAGCAAGCAAATATTCCAAAATATCGCTCTGAATGAAATTACAAATCCTTCAATCTACTTTTTTTATCTACTTACTAATCTCAAGATAATTTATTTTATTGCCTGTCTTTGTAACTAGTCTCATATCCCTTCTTTTATTGTAAAAAACTAATAAAACTTTAATTGTATTTCCTAATCATTGCATTTATCAAAAGAATCTTTCTCTTATCTAAGACCATGCTCCAATCTGAATTAAGTAGCGGCTATTTTATACAATAATTTGATTAAAAAAAGAAAATAATTGACTGATTAAATTTATTAATATAATAACAATAATTTCAAGCAATTTGCCTTGCCAAAAATTCAACTAATTCTATTTAGTTCAAGATGGGAAACTGTTAAGACAATAAAAATCATGTCCTGTAAGCAAACTAAGAAGGACAATACCCTCAATAACCTCCTAATCTAGCTGCAGCTCAACAATTACAGTAGCAAGAGCAGTCTGACGCTTATTATAGATAATCAGCAAATCCACGCAATGATTTAACTCGTCAGCAAGATTAGAATGCATTTATGCAGTCAAGATCGACTTACCAAACGGGGCGACAATAAGGAAGAAATATAGACTTTGAAAACTTAGGAAGCAACTTTATGTTTGTAGATGACGCTAGGAAACTGTTTGATGACAGTCCTTGGCAGAGAGATGAAAATGATAGTTCCAATAGACCAAGCACCCTAGCATTTGGAGCAAGTAACAACAGATAACCTCCCCCAAATGGATTAGCAACTGCTGCTAGAACATCCACTGATTTCTCTATGAACCAAAACCAAATGCTAAACCTCAGCATGAACAGATTATCTGACAAAGGATATTCCCAATCGATCCTCACTTCAAACAGAAAAAAGCAAAACATTTTCTACGAGAGTTCCACATATAATCAGAACCCCTACGTCAAAACTGTAAACAACTAGCTACATCCACATCGCTATCAAGATAATTCTTTACTCGTCTCCGAAGTTATCAATGGAAGATCAATGAACAGATGAAAAACAAATCTTTTCCAAAAATAAAATGAAGTTGCTACGATTCTAAAATAAAATTTATTGTTTGAGTAAGTAATTTGTACATAATTTATCAATAAATATCAATTATCTTTTGTTCATTTTAAAGGAAAAACCCTAATTTTTTAATCTATTCATTTACTCTTCTTTGATAGCATGATAGTTAATATTAAAATCTCTTTTCCAATCCCCTTAGATAAAAGCAATTTTTCTTAATTATTCGCTGGATCTTTTTACTTAGGATTAATTGTAAGCTTAAAATGCCTGAATTACCTTTAATCTTTCTTTCCCTTACATTCTAATACCTCACTTTCATTGCAGTTTTTTCAAAATTTATCTTGAAGTGCGAGAAATAATCTTCTTTTCATTTTTTCAAACAAAAATAAACTCTTTTGCTGAGAAAATTAAAAATCATTCTTTATCTCAGAAAAAGTTCTTAACAGCTCCTTAAGCTCCTTTCTTGACGGCTTCTTCGACAATCTTCTGAATGTTGTTTTAGAGCTGAATCAAAAACATAACAAGATTTTACTTCTAAATGTTATTCAATCACTTCAAAATGATTTCTTACATCATCAATTTTCGATTGAAATCCATCAACTTTAGAAATAATAGATTTATACTTATCTACGACCTCTGTTGTAGCAGTTGTGACATCTTTAAGACTCGTTTTTAAGGTCTCTTGAGCTCCTTGAGTTGCCTGTTTCATAACATTAGTATTTGTTTAGATTAATTTATTTACAACAACAATGAAATCTCACCGCCATCAATTCTTAGAGTTGTTTGATAGATTTTTGCATGTCTTCCATTTCCTTTTGCTGAGAGGTGATCTTTTCACAAGCTTATCCCATTTTATTTGTATCTTCTTTTTTTTTTTGAGTTAACAGATTTCTTTTTATTTATTCAATTAATTTCAATCAATGTATTGCTTCACGCGAATCAAATAGTCACCTTCCTTGAATTCAAGCGGATTCAGTTTCTAAATGTCATAGCCATATAAAATATTGGTCTAGGATTTCCTTTATTTATGGATAATTTACAAATAATCAAGTGTTTAAGAATGAAGGAAATAAATATTCTCTTTGGATTCAAGAGTAAGAGAAAGAATGTAATTAGGAGAAGAAAAGGTTTATTTTGTGATAATTTCCCTTTGGATCCAATTTGAATATCAAGAAAATATTTAATTCCAGTAGATATCTCAAAAAAGAGTCTATTGATATTCAGTAGAAAGCAATTCAAATTATCTTATTAGACAAATTTGAATTTAAAGACTATTAATAATTATGCAAATTTTTGATATGTATCCCAAAAAAACCAAAAAGAGCTTTTCTTAAATATTAAAAACTACTCCATCTAAAGGTTTGTTGTTATTTGGATTTTGATTTTCTTATGGATACTTTTTAGCTGTATTTTTACAATGTCTAACAAAACATGAAATAATCTTCCCGATTTGATTTGGCTCTCTTAATATAAAAAAGAAAAGCTGATATTGTTAAACTCCCCAAATATCTCCGTAAGCACAACTCTTTAATTTACACAATACAGTTCAAGTATT
>Ga0302271_10003697_pt1 | contig 12744 bp, 8 predicted proteins | sample III_Bog_N1_1_FD_198767 | JGI IMG/M metagenome (GOLD analysis project Ga0302271, IMG submission 198767) | Peat permafrost microbial communities from Stordalen Mire near Abisko, Sweden - III_Bog_N1_1 | ecosystem: Environmental > Terrestrial > Soil > Wetlands > Peat | place: Sweden: Abisko... | reverse complement strand
GATAATATTTGAATGAGTTTAAATAACTTGGCTGCATTGGGTAGAGAGACAGAAATACGAAAAAATTGCTATTTTAACATTTATTAAAAATTAGGTAGAAACTAATATTTCTCTTGATAATGAATAATAAACTAATACAATTACATTTATTTTGCATTATTAATAAATCAAGCAAAAAATCAAAGTTCAATAGAAGATAAAAGAAGAAAAAAAGAAGGATAAAAGCTTCATTTGATTATTATTAAACTGCGAGGTAATCTAATATTTATTTTCTGATGGATTTGAGATCAATCTTATCTTTTTTTAAAATTGCCTTTTTTGAAGAACCTTTCTCCAGCCATAACACATTTCGAATACTTCTAGGCAAAACTACACCCATTTAAGTAGCTTGCTTTTAATGCTGCTCCTATTGATTTTCTTCAAGGATTAAATATTCCCTATTATCAAATCATTTCAGAGAAAAAATGTGAGAAAGTTATTCTTATGCTAGAATAAATTTTTTAAAATGAAAATCTGCCATAAAACTGTTATTTAATAACTACTTCATAATTATTCCCCTTTATTTTCAAGCATAAAACAAAATCTTCTCACCTTAACAAGTTTGACGCTGCCTAAAGTTAAGCCAACAGCCTAGAAAATAAAACACCAAAAAAGAGATTAATTTCCACAATTACATATTGCTTTGTATGTTTTAATACTAAAAAAATGCCGAAGAAACCAACTATTATTTTGTAATGAAACTCTGAGAGCCAGCTTTCTTATTAAGTAGTGTCTTTATCGTCGATCGGAGCAAGCTTAGTATCAATAGGTGCTTTATTTCCTTCCATCCCTCTTTTTTGTTTGTTTTGATGATTTCTTAACAATATTATTTTTTTTGGAATTTCATTTGAAAACAAATCGAACACTTAATTAAACAATTTTTTGTTTTTTTCTTCAATTTGAGTAATCAAAATAGTTATGATGTTCTCTTGCATTTAATTATTCTTAGAGATCAACCATTTTTATTCAAGAATAGATTTCCCATAATGGAAATGACTCCAATCGTCAGAGCAACAGCCTTGAATACATTAAGTAAGTTAGATAAAGAGATATAAATAAATATAATAAAGTCATACTATTGCAGAACCCAAGGTGCCAAAGATGATTTTGAATTGCGTTTCGGTGAAAATTGGAGGCTTCTAATTTGAACCTTGCACTTTCAAAGTGGTATTCACTTAGCTTCCACTCTCTTAGTTTATGTTGCTCTGTTCCATTTTGAAGATCTAGCAAAGGAGTTTAAGAAATAGGAGGGAATCTTTATGGAGTTTTTCTAAGTTTGTTGGTTTGTTTTAAAATAATATTTAATACTAATATTACAGCTTTATTACACACTCTGAATCTCTTTGCACTAATTAATTGCTTTTAGACTCTGACAACACAGATTTATTTTTAAGTAGAGCCAATATTTTTTAATTACCAAACACTAAAATTTTGGATCCAAAGAATCAATTTATTTTCTCAAAAAATAACAAAAGCAGACATTGGAGTTTTTCTATGGAAGGAATAAAAAAAGTACTTAAACCTTCTCCTGTTAAATCGGTTGCGTCTCAGGCAAAGAGAGGAGTTATTGACTCATGTCAACTATGTCAAAAACGATTTAGCCCATTGAGATAGGAACATCAATGCAAAAGATGCGCGAGAGCTGTCTGCAGTGATTGTTCAAAAACAAAAGCTAAGGTAAAAATAAATAGATTGAATTTGGTTTTAAAATTGATGTGAGTTTCAAATCTGTTCAGATTATTAGCTATGAAGTCAAACCAAATGATGCGCATAGAGTTTGTAAACTGTGCAAAGACGAAATAGAATTTTAATAAGATTTCAGGACAAAGGTATACAAATAGAATAAACCTATTTCATTGCTTTATCTCTTTGTTGTTGTAAGAACTCTTTATCTTTCGGAGAAAACAGCGAGATCGGTCTAAAATGGGCAAGGCTCTTTGGAATAATTGGGTAAAAAGAATAGATTTTTAGGGATAAAAATAATTTCCTTTATTTTTATTAGATAAGAGACTCAAGTTGAAGATTTACAGCGTCTTGAGAAAATGTATAAGGAAGAAGGAGAAAAGAACATTGAATTGCTCTATCAGCTGGACAAAACAAAAAGATTGCTCAACTATTCCTAGCTTGAATTTGTGTACTACGTCACGCAGAAGGAAAAGGAAAAAAACATAAACGATGTGATCAACTAGCTGATCAGAAAACTGTCCAATTATTTAATGTGGGAGAAATAGCCACCCAAAATAGATATGCTCTGTCTTTATATCCTTGGATTTTGCAAGGATTGGCTAGCTTTTGCTGTTATTGCATATATTTACATGCAGTTGCTTCCAGAATATGCACTTGAGTTTCTCACAAGAAAGGAAGATCTTAGCGAAAGCGAGGTATGGAATAGCGCCCGCTAGTTACTCAATTAGACTTGCAAGTAGACTTTTAAACTCAGCGAGGAAGAATCTAAATTAGCGAATGCATTCATACTAAATGAAGGGAGAGAGATGCTTTCTACTTTCCTTATCAAAGATGTTAACTTTCAATGTTTTCATCATATATTTGAAGAAATGGCATCAGTTTAAAGAGTAATATTAACTAAATTAGGTTTTAAAACAATGTTTTTGATTATTTAAATAAAACAAATTGTTGATAAACCTTTTAAAATTTAACATCCTTAACATTTGATAGTTTGAGGAATGGGAGAAATCATTCATGGCTCTGATAAAGCTCAATATCGGATTGTTAAAGACTCCTCAGAGTAACATTCATCTTGAGATCTTGAGGCACACAGGAATCTTTTCATTGAAAAAGATAAAGACTGAATATGAACCCTAATTACTTCGTGCATCTTAACTGATTGAACAATAAAGAAGCTCGTAACTATTATTTGATAAGCAAGTTTAAAAGGTATTTATTGTTATATACATTTTATTTTTCTAAATAAAGAAGCAAATTTGAGCTATCTGAAGTTGAGAGATTGCGAGAAGAATTGCAGAGAACCAAGGAAGAGTTAGAGATGAAAAACAAAGAAATAGAGCAAAGAAGTGAAAGCTTTTAACCCAAGAATAACTCAGTTGATGGTCAAGAAAGTAACAGCTAAATAAGTCAACTTATTGGAGAAACTTAGGAAAATACTATTGAGACTAGCATCGAAGGTGATGCTGAAAAGTTGAAAACTCAATTAGAAGAGGCTGAATAGTTAAATCAGCAAAGAGAAGAAGATATTAATGCTTTGAAGGAATAGCTGTAGACAAAAAAGGATGAAATAAGCACTTTGCAACTGGAATTAGAAAAAGCAAAATCATCCACTCAAGAAGCTGAATTGGTGAATCAAAAATGGGCTGATAAATCTAAAACACAAGAAATTGAATTAGATTAAGAAAGACAAAGAGCTATTGAATATAAACAACAACTCGATGAGACATAGAAGGTGTAAAAAGAGACTACAGAAACTGAAGAAAAGGAGAACAATGCTAAATTTATGTATGATAAACAAATAAAAGAGATTGAATAGGCAAATAATGATGCAATTTCTCTGAGAATTAAAGAAGAGACTGAGAAAGAAAAGATGGCACAGGAATAGATTGATAGCTTAAACACATAAATCATAGAACTTAAGATGAATAAATAGTAAGAAGAATAACGAATAATCTAAATGTAGTCTGAATTCTAAAGTTAGAACAGCTCATTGAGGGAATTATTGGAGACAGAGAGATAATCCAATGAAAGAAACAAGTAAGAGCTACAAGTGAAAATAGATAACGCTGAGGAGTAGGTTTCTGCTTCTTAAGAAAAAATCAAGATTATTGAGCAAACCCTAAATGAAATTGAAAATCAGTTGAAAAATGAGAAAGAAGAAAGGTAAAAAGAAGGAAACTTAAGGGAAGAAGCCTAAAGAGAAGTAGAAGTTTATAAAACAAAGATTTAAGAGGTTGAAATAGCTAAAGAAATGAATATTAAATCCTTCGAAGAGAAAATCAATGACTTGGAAAGAGTTGTTATGGAAAATCAGCAACAGAAAGACTAAGAAAGAATCACAAAGGAAGAATTGTTAAATAGTAAAAATGAAGAAATCAATAAAAAAGGGGAAATGATTAAGAAATATGATGCTGAACTTAGAAAAATGGGGGAAGAAATCTAAAGAAAAAACATCGATATTGCAAGATAAGAGGAATGGATTAGGATGAAAGATGAAGAACTGAAAAAAGCAGAAGAAGAGATTCAGACAATTAGAAACTCAATGGCAGAAGTGCAAATAAAGCAAAAAGAGGAACATGAAGTTGTGGTTTCTTAAATTAAGGAAGAATACGAGAGAAAAATGAAGTTGCTAGTTGAATAGTTGGAGAATAATTCTGATAAAAAACCCATAGAATTGTTGAGAGAACAATATGAGGCTGAGATCAAAGAATGTAAGTCTCAAATCGATTAGGTACAAGAAGAGTTAAGAAGCAGTGGATAGAAACATTAAAATGACTTGGATGCTTTGAATAAGGACTTGAATGAGAGAAAAGAGCAAGTCAGTTAATAAGAAAGTATGATTGCTAAGCTCACAGAATAAAATGCAGAAAGGGCAAGATAATTCAAAGAAATCAATGAATTAAAATAATAAATTGAGGAAGATAATAAGAACACACTAGCTGAAAAAGAGACAGAAATTCAAAGGATTAAGCTAGAACATACTCAAGTTAACTAAGAAATAGATAGCAAAACAAACGAACATAGAAACTAAATCGAGGAATTAAAAGAACAGATAGCTTAATTTGAAAGGACTATCGCTGAGACTTAAGTAGAAAAAGAGTAATTTGAAAGTATTTTGAATGAAACGAAGATGACCAATTAAGAAAAGGAAGAATAGTTAAAGAGTATACTATCTGAAAAGGAAGCTGAAATATTAGTGTTAAAATAAGAAAAATCAAAAGAGACTAATGAAATGGCTTAATAACTAGCTGATAAGAATCTTCAAAGAGACTAGTTGTTAGAGAAGATAAGTTAATATGAAAACTAATTGCTAAATATTGAAGCTGAGAGGAAATCAATCGAAAGCATGTAGTAGGAAAATAGCTTAGCAATGCTTCAAAAAGAGGATGCCATTGCTAGATTAAAAAAAGAAAAAGATGCTGAAATAGAACTGTTGTAAATAGAGAATATCAAAGTCAATGAAGAGATTTCAAAGAAGTTCAATGAACATAATATTGTAATGGAAGAGTCTAAGAGAGAAATATAATTAGAAGCTGATAAAGTAAAGTAGAAAAAATAAGCTCTTTAAAATGACTTTGAGTAGCTGCAAACCGATTGCAGAAAATAAAAGGAGGAATGGGAATAAAAGTAAGTTGAATAAAATCAGAATTTTGAGCTAAAGGTGTAACAATATGAAATAAGAGAATAAAATTATAAGAATGACCTTCTCTAAAAAGAGTAACTTGTCTAAAATATAGAAAGAGAGCGCTAACTTGTTGCTGAAGAGACTCTAGCTAATTCTAACCTTTTAAAGGAAACAACACTTAGATTATCAGAAGCAGAAGCAAAGCTGATTAACACTGAACAAAGTTTTAACACAAATCAAGAAATATTAAAATCCGTGCAGGATAATTGTAAGTAAGTTGAAGATAGTTTAAAAAGAGAATAGCTGATTGCAAAAGAACTACAAGAAGAAAAAGAAAAGATAGAATTAGAGTTAATTAAAACATAAGAGTAAATAAAGGAACTTAAAATTGAAAACAATGTGTTAAGATAAGAAATTGAAAAGAAAGAAGAAGAAAAAGCTGTGAATCTGACAAATCAAGGTACTCATAAATTAGAGGAAATAATAAGTCAAGAAGATTCATAAGAAGTAGGAAATGCTGAAACTTTTGAGGCTTCAAAAAAATCAGAACAATAAATAAATTCTTAAAAGGAATCAAGCACTGAAAATCACATTGAAATAGCGGGCAATCAACTGCAGCAACCAGCTGATAGCTTTGATCCCATCAGACAAGCAAACCTGCCTTCAAAAGAAGAATAGACGTAATGTGAGAAATAAAATAATTAATTACCTTTCGAAGAACAATAACTAGCAGTGACTTTGATTAACACTCAGTCAGACCCATCACAAGCTACTCTTCCTAGAAAACCACAAGTTATTATTCCTCCTTTTAAAAATTTCCCTCCAAAATCATACGAGACTAGCCCAGAAAGTGATGCCATAAACAAAAGTGAATCTGAATTCTAAAAGCTAGAGTCAGCGAAAGGAGAAGTCAATCAAATGTTCTTTTCCCCTCGAGATTTAAACTAACACAAGTCAACGATAGAGCTCTAGCTGCAAGTAAAATCTTTAGAAAAAAAGAATTCTCAGCTTCGGGAAAGCATTGTGTCTTTGAAAGATTTGTCTAAAGTCAATGGAGAGCTTTAGAAGTTATTAGGAGAAAAAGAAACAAAAATAAACATCTTGCGGGCAGCTAATAAGGAAGTAGAGTAGGAATTAGCATAGACTAAATCTAGCGATGAGTATCATAAGAATAAACTTGTGTCAATATCAGAGCAGTTAGCGTAATTTGAAAATTTCGAAGAAAAATTACTCGAGCTAAAGGATATTGGTTTCGAAAAGTTTGAGCCGATTAAAGAAAAGTTAGATGATCTAAGGGAGATAGCAGAAAATAAAGCAGAAATGACAGGAGTTATTTATCGTTTTGCAACTGGATTTAAGCAAGAACTAGATTCTTGTAAAAGAAACTAAGAAAGGTATGTAGATAAGATTCATGAATTATCTATGACTAATAATGCACTTTTTGAACAAAACGACGAAATGACATAAATCATGATCTAAAACGATATCTAACTCTCTGGAATATCAACCAAAGAGATTAATTCCACTCATTAGAATAAATAAAGTTATGGCTTAATCAAAAGTTTCTCTTTAAATTCTGATGCTCCTGTAGTTAGAGTGTCAAAACAAAATAATCAGCTCAACGAAGATAATGAGTTTAATGACATACAATAATCTCAAAATACAACTTGTACTGGTCCAGAATGTTCTATTTTTTGAGTATTTATAGGTTAGTTGCATTTATTTTAGAATTCCTTAAGATTTATTGCATTGCTAGGAATAAATAATGAAAGTTTTTCTTTATTGGTACTTAATTCAAAATAAAAATCTTACAATACTTTATCATCTTTACTAATCAGTAAAACATTAAAATTCCTGAAATAACTATTTCTAAGAACTGCCACTAAACTTTAATATTGTATTCAATTATTTAATAAGTGGTTGGATAATACATTAATTTAAGAAATATTTGTTTGTCCTTGCAATTCTTGAAAAGAAAAGAAAAATTGACTTAAAAATGATTGAAACTCATAGAAATTCACAAACCTAAATTGAAATGCATGATCCTGGGAGAGTAGTCGATAAGCAAATACTTGACTTACCTTCAATGACAACTGGAAGGAAAATGTCCAACAAGCCTCCCTTGTCAGGATATGAATTCATAAAAGAATTATATAAACGCAATTATTCTCCTCAACAGCACACCAAATATTAGAGGCGCATAGGTATTTCGGCTCCTCGCTTAGAGAATGGTTTCAACCTCTCAAAAAAGAGAGATCAAATCATGCAGCCTGATTATTCCAAGGAAATTGAATCAGAATCAGCAGTTCCTGATGTTGATTCCCCTTTTGTAAAGCTGATCCTGGAGAAAGATTCAAAATAACGCAGCCTGATAGAACTACAATTTGTACATGAATGTCTTTCTCCTTTGGAAGTATTTAATACGTTCGATGAAGGACTTAGAGAAAGCTCCAAGTAAGATTAGGCTTAAAACCTCTTTATCTACTAGTATCTTCAGTACAAAACGTTTCCAAAATATACAGCACTTTTCTATTAAGATGATCTTCCTCGTCTTTGCTATATTGTCATCTCAGGAGAGGTACTGATATTGACTCGAGAACCTCTTGAGAAACAGCCTAAAACAGAGGCACAAATCGAAAAGATCCTTTTGGATTTGTCAATCTCCTAATCTGAGTATGACAAAGTACTTATAAAATTTCCTAATAATTCGATAATAGGCAAGATTAGTAAGCTTTAATTATGAAACAATGCAGATTTAATTGATTTGAGATTGTTCTGATTTCTATTTTTTATCTAAATGATTGTTTTCCTTTTGAATTTGATTCTCAGAGAAAGGTAAAATGTTCGGAGAACTAGGGCTTTACATGAATGAAGGTAGAACTGCTACTTTGGTAGCAATTTCAGAAGAACTCAAAGTAGTGTGTCTCAATGGCAAAGCATTTCAAGCTACTTTGCAAGCTCAAGTTGGAAGGTAATTATTCAGACTCACAGAAAATCTCAAAGATATTAGAATCTTCGAAGGACTTGAGAATCACCTCATCCATTAGCTTGCTCTAAGCTGTGAGTAGATCGATAAAAACATAAATTTTGTTTTGTATAATGTGGGCGACCCAGTCGATTATGTATATTTCATAGTTAAAGGTGAAGTCAAAATATCCCTTGAGTTTTCTGCAGAAAAATCATCACTAAATTCATAAAATAAACCTGCCTCTCTCAGTGAGTTTAACATTTTTTAAGACCCAAAACAAGACAAAAAGTAAGGAGATCAAAAAGGTGAGACTGAACAGCAAAGCAGTAGTGAAGAAGACTAATCGATGTTACTATTAGACGAAGATGTTTAAGACACTTGTCAGGTCCTGAATATGTTTTACAAGCCTCCGACAGTTTTATCAGCTATGAAAAAAATGAAATTTGATGATAAAAATAATAATTCTGAAACCTCGCAAAGCAAAGAAAATCTAGCCCTTCAACACTTAGCTGAGGTTCGCTAGTTTGAACTGCTCCATTAGAAGAGGAAAAAAACAGGCAGCCAGGCCTAGTTTATTCTAGGACCAAGAGAGACATTTGGTGAAGCAAACTAAATCGGAGAAACACGAACAAGCAAAGCCGAGATCATAAGTTCCTCTTCATTATTGATTCGCATCAAAAGCCAAGCCTTCATTGATATCGTCATGAATTCGTTTCCTTTTGTGGGATCCTCTCAGACCAGCTTCATCTCCGCTATTCAAGCGAAAAACAACAAGATGTGAATTAACTAAATCAGCTGTTTCTCCCTGCTTATTTCTTCTCAAATAGGATGATGGAGAGGGAACATTAAATGAACAAGAGTAAGAAGATCTGCTCGCAGCTTTTAAGTGGGAGCTCATAGAAACAGGAACAAGATATTATCAGACTTGATAGTTCTCAAAGAACATTCAGCAAGAGATCAGTCAGTCAATAATAGCATTAGAGTAGAAGACATCTAAGAAGCTAAACAACTATTCAATATCAGACACCTTGTGCTGATTCAAAGAGTTGTTCTTCAATGGCAATACAAAATAATTCTCCATCAAACCCACCTTCGAACTCAGCCAAGCGTACCACATTTTATCATAAAAATGGATCATAGAAATCTCTCAATTTCTCTTCGATAACGAGCTCACTTTCGAACTTCAATAAAGCGCATGCATTTACACCTCGCAGTCCAAATATGTCTCCACAAAGCTTAGCTGTATCTCCAATCAGCAGCAATTTCAGCTGCAGCAACATTGGAAAAGTAAAAAACCATGCTGCGCTGTAAAACTGTTCAAGCCAAGAAACAACAAACAACCCAGACTAAAATAGTAATCTTAGCAGTATTCCTCATAACCCTAATAGTGACAATTTCCTGAAATTCTTGAATTCTTAAAACTTTACAAACTTTTTCACTCATTCTAACTAATCCAATAAAAGTCTCCTTCCTTATTATGGAGCTTTCGGATCTGATTTAAATCAGCAATCATCTGAAGGGACAACTCCAATCTCTTAATTTGCTCATAAAAAGAGCTATAAACTATCAATATATCAAGCCAATTCTCCAAACTTTCTCAGTTAACGGACATTACACAGTGAATTAAGTCATCAAAGAAGCTCAAGTCCTAAAATTAAACGCTCTCCTCAAGTGCCAAATATTCACAAAGGAAGAAGTCTACCTTGCTCTCCTTTGAGGAAAACCATTTCTTTTAATATCGCACTAGAGCAAAATCAGTAAGAATTCTAGAGTGAACTATCTTAAAGATAAGTTAACATTCAAAACTCATAGCCCTCTTAAGACTAAAAGGCAGACACTGTATTTGGAATACTCTATCCAGACACAACTACTTATGTGAATAGATAGATTGGTCAATTCAGAACTAACTAACAGCACAAGAGTCAGATATCTAATTTTATCTTAAAGCCGTAAGTCGACACGATAAAGATAAGAGCCAGCTAATCTCCAAGCCATACTTAATAATTAACCTCCTAGACTTAAGTTAGTAATCAGAAGGAGCAAAATAGCAGTAAAAAAAGTACATTTTATGGTAACCTTCAGAAATAAAACATTTCAGAATTCACTCTATCAAAAGGTAAGCATAAAGAAGTCAAGAATGCTAGTGACCCTGAGGTAGATCCAGATCGAGATATGCAACTAAAAGCTGAGAAAGAACAAATACAGCTTTTCGATAACTAACGATGCATAACATATAAACATTTAAACCTTCATAAAATCTTCCCTGAAAGCAAGGAAGCAGGATAAACTAAGAAGTACTTCTCCTAATTAGAAAAAGAGTTTAAAAGTCTTTAGGAATTTGAGAAAAAGAGGATTAAGATCTTAAACGCAAGAAACCCGCTTATGGAAAAAATAGAAAGGCAATTGTTTGAACCTAAATATGATCCTGGACAAGAATTATTCAACTTTATCACAAAAAAGAACAGCTGAAATGTTAACATTTCATGCTAAGAAATATTGTAGGAATTATGTATGTATCTAACAATCAGGGGCAATTAACTTCACTTAAGGGAAGGATTTCTATTGTTTTTTATCTTTCTTAAATCATCTGATCTTTATTATTTTTTCTTGAAATATCCTTGATTAGCATTCTTATCTTTAGAATCATTTTGGGTTTATAACAGGGTATTTTGTTTCTAAAAGCGAGCTCAAATTAATAATATTGCAAACAATAAAACACATTTGAAGCAAAATAACCACAAAATGGAAGTCAAGAAACAGTCAGTTCTACAATAGACATGCTCCACAATCGGCTGCGATAAGCCAGCTAGCATGCACTGTCCAACTTGTGCTAAGCTTGGAATTACTCCTGCTTACTTCTGCGATTAAGAATGTTTTAAAACATTCTGGCCAATCCATAAACTTTTTCACAAAAAATGTAGATTACATTAATTTTCGTAATGCCTTGCTAAGCTCTTTTTCTTTATACTTACAGAAGAAGAACAGTCCATCGCAAAGAGCAAGTTCTCTTACACTGTAAGTTTAATTCATATTTGTTGATAGCTTTAATCTATCATTTAAGGGAATCTTAAGACCTGGAAAAATATCTGCTAGATTGTTTGTCCCAAATCATATAAAAAAACCTGACTACTATCAAAGTGGCATTCCTAGTGAAGAAATCAACTCAAAAGCCGCTACAAAAATAGTGGAAGTTAAGTCCTTCGAAGAAATTGAGAAAATGAGAAAGGTCTGTCTCCTAGGTAGATTATTTTACAAAAAATTAAACTTTAATTGAATATGAAATATCTGAAAAGGAAGATAAGCTCTTGATCTCGGCCACAGCCTAGTCAAACCAGGCATCACAACTGACGAGATTGATAAAGCTATCCATACTTTCTTGATTGAAAATGATGCATATCCTTCTCCTTTAAATTATCACAATTTCCCGAAGAGTATTTGTACCAGTGTTAATGAGGTAATTTGCCATGGTATCCCTGATGATCGCCCTCTCGAAGAAGGAGACATTGTGAATCTTGATATTTCAGTGTATAAACATGGATTTAACTCAGATTTAAATGAAACTTATCATGTAGGCAAAGTTCCTTAGTCTTCAGCTTTCCTTGTAAAAGATTTATTGATTTTTTCAATGATTTAAAATAATTACTTAATATCCGTTTCAAGGTCGAGCATTCATATCGTTGCTTGGAAGAAGCAATTAAAATATGTAAGCCTGGTACTATGTACAGAGATGTTGGTAATGTCATTGGAAAATATATTCATGAGAAAGGATTGGAAATTAATAGAACCTACTGTGGACATGGAATTGGTCATCTCTTCCACATTCTGCCAACTATCCCTCATTATGAAAAGAACAAAGCACCTGGATTCATGAAAGTAGGCCATGTCTTCACTATTGAGCCTATGATTAACCAAGGCACGCATTAAGACATTCTCTGGCCAGATGATTGGACTGCTGTACATTATTATTTTTCTCTTGTTGAATTTCATAGGAATTTGCTTTTCTCTTTCAAAGGTAACAGCTGATGGACAAAGAAGCAGTCAATTTGAGCATACTCTGGTGATTACTGAAGGAGGATACGAAGTTCTAACAGGAAGACTCGCTAATTCACCAGCTTTAGATTTCAACGTTGGACCTCTTTGAAATAATTTCGTTTTTTAAAGCTGTTCATATCTGTATTCTTATCAAAGTTAACATAAAAATCATTCACAAATTAGAATCATATCTACTTGTATTTTAAATTTAAAATTATCACAAACAAAGCCAATTTCCTAAGTATTTTCAAATGTTTCATTGATTGTACTGGAGTTAACCGAAAGGATTGAGGAAGGGTATATGTAGTCAATGCAGATTCACTGATTGTAAGATCTTTTGGGATATTCGTTCAAATGATTTTGTGAATTCCTGGCGAAATCTGCATTTGGAGAA
>Ga0302271_10003692_pt1 | contig 12756 bp, 3 predicted proteins | sample III_Bog_N1_1_FD_198767 | JGI IMG/M metagenome (GOLD analysis project Ga0302271, IMG submission 198767) | Peat permafrost microbial communities from Stordalen Mire near Abisko, Sweden - III_Bog_N1_1 | ecosystem: Environmental > Terrestrial > Soil > Wetlands > Peat | place: Sweden: Abisko... | reverse complement strand
TGTCCTTATTAAAAGGTACTTGAAGTCCTCCGAATTTTCTACCCCGATTTGCAAAATTATTAAAGGCTGATCCATCCTTGTTCTGGGGCGGCTGGTGAGTAAGCTAAACTCAACTGTTAAGGCAATGTGTGATTGTTGATATTGCTGAACTGCTTTAGAATAGTTTTTTTGTTGTAAAGTGATACTTTTTTTAAATAAATGGGAAATTTATTGGTCAGTGATATTTGTATTGACAGCTAAGAGCATTCATACAAAATATTTGCTTGTTTCGTAATTAAAATATGTTTATAAAACCAAGACAGTTCTCCTTCTCACTTTCTTCAACTATTTCTTTAATATCTAACAAAGAGCAATGAGATATAAAATATAAGAAGAATAATCTCTATTAAAGGCACTTGAAAAAGTAAACACATCTAATTAAATCTAGGAGATTCTAGCTTTTATTGTTCGTTGGTTCCCACTGATTTACCAAAGAAAAACCAAAAGACAGTTGGGAGGGATATTGTTGTTGTTGTTAATTATTCCTGTTCAACTGCTATTAATATAATTATTCCCTGATTTCTTTTATTGTATTCTTCATTCTAAAACATAAATAATTCAGTATTTCTTTCTTTCTTTTTTGGTCTATTACTCCCCCAAATCAAAGAAGAACAGTACACAAACAAACACAAGCACAGTTAACCAACGAATACTTTCCCTCCCTCCTTCTTTTCTCATTCGCTTCTCCTTTTCTACTATGGCTTCTTAGCTAACTCCTCCCAAAAACTCTGATGTCCTCTTTGATAACTTCACAACATTCTTCTCCGTTAAATATGAGCGCCCAACAGGTCTATCTTCTCAAGGATCATCATCATCAGCAACTTCTCGCCCAACATATTCTAAGTCTCTCCTCTTTCTCTTTGAATCCATAGCCAAGGAAGACCTCCCAAATCAGTAGCAATCCAAGTCGTCAAAAGACAGAAAAATAGCGCAGACTCTCGATCCACTTGAAGAAATAGAAAAAAAAGAATCAACAAAGGAACAACAGAACTAGCTAATATTCGAGCAGAAATAACTAAATTCTCATAGAGACAGCTAACATATTTATAATGGCAATGAGAATACCAAATGCCCTGATCACAATGATGAAGATAAATCGTAGGGATATGGATCTCAATTTCAAGTGTAAAATAGCATCGAAATATCTAAACTAAGCTCCTTTTATGGTCCGTAAGGTTATTATCAACTGAAAACTAAAAAACAGAAACAAATACAAAACAGAAAAAAATAAACAATATCCTGTTTTCGAGGTAGCTATTAACAGACAACTACTGCTCTTCGTGATCCTCCAAGTAGCAGCAGCTGCAGTAATAGTAGCAATGTGGGGAATTCCAAAGTGAATAGATCTGTTTCAATGATAACAAACGGCATCAATAGAGATAAAAGCAATATCTACTAAGAAAATTCTTGTTTAACTTAGGAAACACTAAATTCTACTGTAGGATAAGTTTAAATAAGAGAAACAATAAGGGATTTTTCGAATCGCTAACGCCATTGCCCATTTCTACCAGTCCTAGGAGAGATAGACAGGAATTAGTAGTAAGGGTAGTCTTAAATTCGTAGAAGATAAAATGTTTCTAAAAACCCCATTGGTTATATGGTAGATTTGCCTTTAGAAGCAAATAACAGTAACAATAAGATCCCTGCAGCGAGGAACTCAAGTAGAAATAAGTAAAATGAAGATAATCATCGTAGACGTAGCAATTCTTATTCAATCAAGGAAATTAGTAACTTGAATCATGGATTATCATGTTAAAATAATCTAAATAACTGTGATTTTGAAGAACCCTATCAAGCTAATTACCCTTTGTAAAGCATTAGTCCATCTAAGAACAACAACACTTCTAACACCAGCGAAAACAATTAAAAAAATGGAGGAAAAAGTTTAAAACCTCCTGCTGTTCGTGCTTCAGGATCAGAGAATGATCCTAAGTACTCAAACAATAACGAAAATTTTAACAAAACTGTTGGTATTAATTCATAGAAAGGAGAATCTAACTACAGATAATTAACGAGACAACGAACGATCTCTCTTAAATAACCAAAATAATAATAGTATTCTATTACTAAACAACCTTAGCAACTTGGAATACCTTTAAGGCTTCTGGCAGCTAATTGCATCTAACTCTAAGAATATCCCAGAATGACAAGACCACTGTGAATAGCAGACAAGTGAAGTATTTCTAATGAATAACTTTGGCTTCCTTAACAGCAACATCTCAAAGAAGAAGAATATCCTTATTTTCACTGCGTTATTGTATGTACCAGCCCTCCCCAAAAGGACCATCTTAATATTGGGAATTTAATTGTAAATTTATGCGTTTTTGTATTCAATAATACGTCATTTATCTCAATTCATTTGTTATTATTTCAAAAATGAATATTTGTTAAGCATTTGATATTCAATTAGAATCCAAATCTTTTCTCCCAAAGATGATAATTACCATTCTAAATTGATAGAGTAATAGTAGTCTTAATTAAGAAAATAAATTTCAAAGTTATTTTAGCTTGAGAAATCCGTTGACTATGTAAGGGGTTTAATGTTCATGAGAAGAGCAAAATTCAAATTATTTTCTTAAAGATAATAATTTGAAAATGCGAGCCACGCAACTAATTAAAGGGAATTTTTTTTCTTTCCCTTGTCAGTTAGAATGTGTTTATTTTTTTATTTTTTTAAATATTTGAATTTATTTTTATTGTTTTTTCATTATTTATTTTTTCATTTTTTTCTTATCTTTTCTTCTCATCACAAGCTCATTTTTTATACAACACATTCATTCATTCATTCATTGATTATCATTATTCTTATCTTTTTTTTGTTGGAATTTTGATCAACTCATGATGATTTAGCCAATAATCACAAGGTATAGCATCTTGTTTGTTTGATATCAGCTTCGGAAAATCATCAGTAGCAATAGTGCTGCGGATATTATTAAAAAGGTCAGGCATCTTGGTTGAATTGAACCAATCAATTTTTAGAATAATATGGGGGATCGCGAATTGTTGTGTAAAATAATGACTAGCAATGCATTGATTTACAGATAACATTGGCAAATACGAAAGGTACAGCTGCGAAGAGGTACACGGTATCGTATTTGCTTGTAAGAAAAATGTCTCGGAGAGAGTAAAAACTAGTGATAATTCTGTTTGGATGTTGGGCTTTTTTTCAAGGCGAAATTAGTAAAGTTTTTTTTAACAAAATGACCATTCTAAAAAGTGATTGAATATTCGGGGATATTTTGCTTTTGATTTAGTATGGATATATCCAAGCAAAATAGTATTTACTGGGATGCTTGACAAGTTGACAAGGGAAAGAAGGGGGGGGGGGGGGGAGATGAACGAATTAATTAAATAATAACAAGAGAAAATAAATAATTAAAATTCAAAAAATAATTTAACTTAAATCAATTAAATATTACAACCATATAAGAGAAAGAGAGAGAGAGGATATATACCACATTGGAATATGTCTCATAGATGGTGCTCAATCAAATAGTTTTTAATATTTTCGAGGTTCCCTCACATACTCATCCTCATTCACACCACAGCTATTCGGAATTTCTTGTTGTGAAGTTGAAGGGGATGTAGTATGAAGAGAGTGCGCTTGAACCCCTCGATGATGTATGCAAATACATCCCCCCCCCCCATTGTTTTTAAAGGAGCAAAAACAAGAACAACTCTCGATCTTTCAAAATAATAATTTTAATCTTCCTTTTCTACTCAAGAGAATTTATCTCAAAAAGGAGAGAAAAGATGAAATGAATCTTTCAAAATGCTGATCTCTCTCAACGAAGAGGAGCTAGTTCACCATATAATTTAGGTGCTACTTCTCTTTTTGTTAATGCTATGCCATCTGTTATCCAATAATTTTGAAATTGATAAATAAATCAAATAAAAAGATAAATAAATTAAATAAAAAATATTTAAAAATTTAAATTCAAAAAAAAAGCTTATTTAATAGCAAAAATTCAAATAAATTAAAATAAAAATACCCCATCAAGGTGATTTTGTTCGAATGTGCTCTTAGTATTTTTTTCTAAGAGATGCTGGGGAAACATTCATAAATATGATTTCTTGGAATCGATTAATTATTCACTTTCGAAGGATTGCGTTGCTATCGCTTCTACTTTCTAACGCAATAGACCAAAATGTCTTGAGAATGCAAAAGGAAAAAAATCAAAAATAGACAAAAATGTAACAAAAGGAGGTTAATTTAAAAGAAGATACAAAAGAAATTTTTTAAGCATAAAGACATATTAAAACATGAAATATTATTAATCAAAGTGGTGAAGTTATTATGTTTATCTTATCCGTGAGATATTTATTATTTAAAGGATATTGAAATGCTGTTGATGTTCGTGTTGTTTTACCAGCTTATTTAAATATTTTCATCATTTTGAGGTTATTTTATTATTTCTATTCATTGATTCCAGGAATTTCAGTGGAACAGGTATGATTGGTATTTTAAAAGAATTAAATGCTGAATTGCTTGTAAATGGCCCAAAAGTTTCTTTGGATAGATGCACTTCGTGAAATCTGCCCTTCTTGGATTTTTATCCGTATGTTATGTTATTCCCTTGATATGTGCGAAAACTCAAGAACTCCAAGTTTTCGTCTGGCAAAACACATAAAAAAGCAAAAGAAAAACAAGGAAATAATAAACCTTTAGCTTATTTTGTAGATTTTGAAGTTTCATAAAAGATGCACCATTAAATTAAATAATGAGTTTTACCCACATGAAAAAATGGGAAGATTTTCCAGAAAATAATATACATTCACCAATGAAGCTGATAAATTTGTTTTATCAGTAATTACAGTTGGGGGAAATAATTAAATTCGCTTGATTCCCTTAGCATCATATGTGATTAATATTATGAACTTTAAGGAAATATCACATAAGCTAAAAATTAAACCTCCTCTCTCTTTCTCTCTCGAAAATCTCAGAATGCACCTCCCCTCCCCTCCTTCAAAGAAAGAGAAATTAAAACTACCCTTTCAATTAAATCCCAAACATTTCCTAAAAATAGTAACTTTTAAGAGTTATTGGTATCTTTTAATAGTAAAATAAACATAATCAATGGGGGAATAATAGCCACAACGATACATACTTACTGATACTGCAGGTGAGTTCTTTGAGATAATCGTCTTCAATTATTTCAAACACGCCAATATTTAACTGTTTATTTATGCTATTATTATTTTTTGTTCCTCCTTATCCTCCCTCGACTATTCCATTTTACTGATTTGGTTATTTGCTATTATCATTTTCGGCAGGTTACTTCTGCTCTGTTTCAACTCTTTTATCTTTAACCTTCTTATCATTATTGTTAACTTTGCAATGAATCCTTCCAAGGACAATAGATCCACTAGAGATCTCATAAGCCAATTAGATACTCTCGATAAATTCTGCTGAGAATGTCACTCTGATTGCACTGATCTTCACAAACTGTTAACCATGTGATCTCAGCTCTTCTTCGTCAATATTCGATAGAGGTTCATTTTTGAATCTTTTCCCAAACAAAGCAACATTGTTCTACTACTACCTAGCAGAACCTTCTTTTCCTTACAGACATCCCATTTGGGCTATGATTTTTTCTTTTTTTATTAATGTATAATCAATATCTTTTTTTTGGGGTTAATATTCCCTGTTTTTCTTTTCTTTTCTCAAAGCGATACACTTATCTCCCTAATATTTTGAGAAACAATTCATTTTTGTTTTTCATTTTTTAAATGAAAAGGCTTTGCAGTTGTGTAAGTAGCGTTTCAGCAAAATATTCTTGCGATTATTTTAAAATAAAACAAAAACTAGATTTGCATTGAAAAAGTTAACTCAGATTCATACATTCTTCCATAGAGTATTTTAATTATCTTTTTAGAGTTACTTTGCAAATAGGATTCTCAAATAAAAGGAAAATTACCCAATGAACATTGATTAATATGCAGAAAGCTAGAAATTATTGGATTTTCTCAGAGATAATCACATCAAAATTCTTGGTTAATTAATACTATTACACATAAACGTACATCTTTGATCAAATATCTAAAAGTAGTCTGCTTAAAGATGAAACCAAAGGAATTCCAGGAAAGAGATAATTAGCGTAAGGGAAGACCAAACCATTTTACACAAGAATAACCACCAAATGTTTAGATTTCTTTACCCCAAAGGCGGATCAGCTTAATAGAAGCTGTTGATTCCACTGCTAGCGAATCTAATACTAACCTAAAATATAATCCATTTGTATGTCCAGCTGATATTCCCTCAGCATTATTGCATGGGAAAAGCCAACGTGTGTGCAAACCGTAGAATAAACGAAACAGTCATAGTATTTCCAACGAATAATCTGCAATCTGCAAGTGCTGTGGACGTGTTATTGAAAATGAGCTCTATCCTCTTAGCTGCTAAACAGATGAACTCCTGCACTTGGGGATCACCTATCCGATGTATTTCGATTTCATTCGATAATGCGCTATTCTCCTATCAATCCATTTATTCATTTCTGCCTTACCTTGCATTATTATCAACTTAACCTAGCATTAATGTCAAGAATACCCAAATGAATCCTTCATATGCAATCTCTCATTTCTCAATCTTCTCCAAGCTAGCTCAAGTAATCCCTAAAACTCCAAGCATCCTAGTGTCCTTTCAGTTCACTCCTTGGACATAGAAACCCTCTGTAACATGCTGTTTCTCCTTGTTTCTATGGTTATTTTATCACTATTCAAAATACAATAGAAGATCAAAAAGCAGAAGTTGCTTCAATCTGTTACCACAATAAGTGATTTCTCCTTGTTTTTAACAAATTTACCTAGCCAATTTGAGATGACTGAGCTCCATGATTTTATCATATCGAGAATCAGATTCAAATCGCATAATCTTCCTGATAACTTTTCCCTTGGGATTGTCAAGGAATACAGACTCTACGATCTTAAGAAATATGCTGAGATGTATGCAAGGAAAGTATAATTACATAAGAAAATCATCGAAATATAACAGGATATTCAAAAGAAAGTAAGGGATTGTTAAGGAATTAAATAGGAAGAGGAAGGTTAAAACAAACAAAACCATGAAGTCTCCAAGAATAACATAAATGCTAATAATTCTAGCAATAACAATGGCAACACTGAAACCTTAAATAACGCTGAAAGAAACTCCAATAAAATTGAAGATTCTTCTCTTTAGCATCCTTTTATGGAATCTTCAAACGACTCTAAGTTATCCAGCTTAAGAAGCGAATTAATTGATTCTTAGACTTCTTTAGATATTCTTATCCACGAGCTAGAAGACTTTGAAAGGACTATCAAAGAATCCAGTAAACCCAGCAATCTGAACACCCCATCTGAGTAGTTTTCAGGGAAGGTAATCATAACTGTGAACGAATACAAAACAGCTTCGAAAGTTCTCAAATGCTTCAAGCTCAGCAAGAAGGAAAAGCTAATTCAATATCTTTACAGATTCAATATGTTGCCTAGCTCATTCTACACCAAAACGATGCACACGTTACTATTCAAAAATAAGCTAATTATCTTTTTATAATCCCCTTAACCAAGTGACATTCTCTGGGCGAATATCGGATCGACTATCAATAAATGTAAATACTTCTTTGGCTCATATGTCATCGTGTATATTCTGATATTTCTGTCCTTCTTAATCTTGCTCTTCCTCAAAAGAGAAATCTAATCTGAATAAAATACTTCTAAGAATATGATCTTCTCCTTGCTGCTATCCTTTAGTTCTTCAGCTGTAGTAGCATTATTCAACACTCTCCTTGGGATATCTATCAGAAAAGCTGCGAAATATGAAGAACATAGCGTTTAAACACTATTTTTCTGCAGTGTAGGGTTTAAACTCACAAAGATGTTTATTGTGAATATGGTCATCAGCACGCTAGCTTCGAATATGGTACATTATTACATTTTCTCCCCTGATTCGAAGTAGTTCCCCTTCGACGCACAAGGTCTAATGGGTGATTTCTTCTTTCTCTTTATAACTAATTCCTACATGGGTTCACTGTTCAACATCTTCGATATCATGTGGGGGTTGCGGCTAATCAAGAGGCGACGAGCAATTAAAAATCCTTCTTCACTGACTTAACTCGACGCTAACAATCTCTTCGAAGGCCATCCTATTGATATGGCATTACGATATGCTAATGTCAACAAAACAGTGCTGTTCACTGCTTCAGTTGCCCCTTTCATTCCTGTTGGCGTACCTCTCTCGATCATTGGACTTTTGGTTATTTATTGGGTTGATAAATATTTGCTCTTGAGGAGATATGTCTGCAAGAATTATTTATCCTTTGAACTACCTAAGTAAATGCTAAATTCATTGAAGATCTACTGTGTCTTCTTTGCATTCGGAAATATGCTGACGATGTTCATGCCAGTTAGTAAATAGGAATCCGAGAATACGGGGATTTCTCATTTTGAATGGCCAAATCGAGAGAATTCGGTGTATTTCTACGTTTCTATTCTTGGATTTGTGATTGCTCTGGGATTCAGGTATTTTCCGATGAAAGGATTAGCTGATGTACTGTATAATTGTTTCTTCAAAGAGAAGTATTAGAAAAGAGTTATTGATAAGAGTTATATTGAAATGGAAGAGCTATTTGCTGAAGATTATGATTAGTATCATCCAATTTTTAAGTAAAACAGGGATAATGAGGAGGATGGATAAGTTTAGGAAACAAAAGAGATAGGGAATGAGCTCAACAATTAATAAGGGAGCTTGGAATAGGGAAATGAAGATAATAAAAAGTAAATGGATTTAAGTGCAAATAACACAAAAGATGGTATTATTCAAAGGACTGTTCAAATTAGGCAGAGTCAAATGTTCTCAAGTGCAATTTAAAAGAACATAAATAATGAACTAGCTCACTAGAAACTAAGATAAAGCTAAATTTTTAAATAAATTCAGCAGTAAGTTGACATGAATAGCTGAGTGAATTCAAAGATGGAATTAACCAAAGGAGGTGATGTATTAATTTGATCATAAAAAATGTTATTAAAAAAAGACAAAAATGAACTTAAGTAATTAAAAATAAAGATTTAAGATTTTTAACAAAGAAAACAGTAGTTTTAGTTGATATGTTTGTGAAAACAGCCTGTTTAGTTTATTATTATTATTTTAAGCTCCTAGAGACAAAGTATATCTCCTATTGATTTTAGGAGGTAATTTTATGATAATTTCCATTGCGATTTATGAAAAAACCAGCATACAGCTTGATTGCATACATAAATCTTGTTATTTGAAATTATCCAAAGAAGAAGAAAAAAAACGAATGAAATATCTAAAAAACCCTCAATTTTTCGATTGTAAATTTGAATTAAAAGCATAGATTTTTCTTTAAACTTTAAATTCTTCAATCTTGGGAGATTCACCTTTTTTCTTCTTGTTTATCTTCTTGACTTAAAAATACCTTTATTAGATTATCTCTTCATTAGCTTTTTGGCTTATCTTGTATTCATCTTCAAAAATACAATTCAACTCTCCTGAGAGAACCTAGAGACTTCTGAAACCATTATTCATTCATGCAGATTTCTGAGGAGGAATTCTTCGAGCAGCTGCAAGTCAAAATGCAGTAGCTAGCAGCGATTAAAGCGAAAGAAGAGTAGATTAAATAGCGAACAGCTGAAGCTGGATAACAGCAATAATCATCGTCATTATCCTCTAACTTCTTAGCAAGTGTTCCATTTGTTGAAGATGATCTGATTGGAGAGATGAATTACCTTGTGGAGATCCCTCTCAACGATCAAGGGAAGATAGAAACTGAAAGTGACATGATTAAAATCTCTGACTTCGAAATCTATGCAACATTAGGTTGAAATAGATAACCATTTATTAATTTTCTACACCTGAATCTCATTATCTTTTTTTTATTTTTTCTCTCTTTTTCTTCACAACAGGCACAGGAACATTTGGTAGAGTTAAGCAAGTAAAACGCAAAGGTGATCCAAATAATGAAATATTTGCTCTCAAAATGCTTAAAAAAACTGTTATCGTGCAGCTTAACTAAGTCGAACACATCAACTCAGAGAAAAAAATATTAAAGACGATCTAACATCCATACACTGTTTAAATGAAATAATCCTTCCAAGACGATAAATATGTCTACATGCTGTTCGAATACATTTAAGGAGGGGAGCTGTTTAGCAGACTCCGAAAAGAAGGTAGATTCTCGAACGATGTCACTTTGTTCTATGTCACGCAGATATTATTAGCACTGTAATACCTGCATTCTCTGGATATTGTGTATCGAGATTTGAAACCAGAAAATCTACTCATCGACAGATAAGGGAATATTAAAATCACAGATTTTGGGTTTGCCAAGCAGCTCGATAATAATAGGACGTTTACACTTTGTGGAACACCAGAATATCTTGCACCTGAAATCATCAAGGGAACTAAACTTGGATATGGAATGTCTGTCGATTGGTGGGCACTTGGGATCTTAGTCTTCGAAATGCTTTCTGGGTAAAAATGATCAATGATTTTCTATTGAATTTTACGGAACATAAATGTATGAAACTTGTGATGTTTGAGGTTATTTGATATTGAAATTCTTTGATTTTTGGATTTAGATACCCTCCATTCTATGACAACGAACCGATTGGGATTTACAAGAAGATCATTGCTGGAATAATAGAGTTTCCAAGGTTCTTCGAAAACAAAGCTAAAGATCTCATAAGAAAGTTGCTTAACCCTGATCTTAATTATCGTCTTGGTGTTAATGATGTAAAATACAACAAAAAATATGGAGGTGGGGGATATATTTGTTTAAGATATCATAAAATTAATTACTTCTCTCCCTAAACAGCGAGGCTAGAGTGTGTCAAAGCACAAATGGTTTAAGGGTGTTGACTGGTAAGCAGTTTTCAACAAAGATGTGCCTGCACCTTGGACACCTTTTTTGAGAAACGAATAAGATGCTTCTTGTTTCGAGAAATACCCAGATTCCCATGAAGGTGCAAAGAGTCTACCGAGAGATCTGCAACATTTATTTGAAGATTTCTGAGAAGAAAGAGAGGAATTAAAACCAATTCAGAGAAAAAGAATCACAAGAATCCAAAATCTTGGATATCTATCTTCTTTGATTTGAAACACAAATAGAACCCAAAAATCAATAATTATTATAACTCAGCAGAAACTAAAATAAGATCTATCCATATCACCAAAATACCTCAGTTAAGGATTCTAAAAAACTAATCAACTAAAAAATGTACATCCCCCCTCCCCCCCCCCCAAATTTCGTAAATTCAATGTTCATGTAGGATTACTTGACAAATTTACTGTATTAGTTTTAACCCTCTATCAATATGATTTCTACCATCCAACAAGAAATAGTTTTAGATTTTTTAATTTAAAACTCCTATTTAACAATTATCGATGATTTTGCTTGAGTTTTTGTGTAAAAATAAAGGTGAGTTTGAATATTAAATTCAATTTTTAGCTAGTGCTTTGATTGTGAGCTCATAAAAATATCAAAAATGAAAATTCTTTTCAAGGTATAAAAAATAGAAAAAATGTAAAAAACTCACAACAAGTTTAGATCAATTTGACTTGCTTTTAATGGAAGGAATAATATATTTCTTGTCAAATTACAGGTTCATTATTTGAATCAAAGCTCATCACATTGTCTAAGATACATTTCTTCTTATCCAAATAAATTGATTAATTATTATTCCCAACAATCCATATTTTAATCTCCAAAAGTTATTTCCATAAAAATCTGAAATATTCTGACACTCTGCAAGTAAACAGAAAGCAAGAGTGACTCCTCAGAAAATAAATACTCTTGCTTTCTATTTACATCGATTACAAATCAAAATTATCTAAAAAGTATCTCTAGTTTAGCTGCTAAAAATAATAAAAAATTATCTTTTTCTTGAACCGAAATTCTAAGAAACAATAAAAGATAATTTTATCAACGCGACAAGAAAGGTGATGGCCAAATAAATATCACGATGAAGGATGATATAAAATTAGAAAATTCTTAATAAATAGATAGAAAATATCAATATTGTTTATCCAACCCACCAGCCAATATTGTTGGGAAATAAATTTCTTTTCTTCTTTTTGTTATTAAGCTTATTGAGGTTGCTAGATGCTGTAGTCTTTTGAATGGTGCTTGATTTAATCCTTTTTTTCTCTGAAGAGAATCAAGTGTAAGGAAGAAGTCAGAGTACTAACATGAATCCTATAAGGGAATGGAAATCCCAGCTAGCTAATGTTTTTATTAAGTATGTGGGAACAAAAGCCTAAATTTTATTTAATTAATATCAATAAACTAGATCTCTTAATCTAGTAACTTACATACTAAAAAGAGAGAGTGTGACAGCTCGTTGCAGATTTCACCATAAAACAAAACATAATTTAGGTCCTTTATTATGAAACTCACAATTATTACCCATCCTTTGATTAATTCGGAGGATTAAACTCCTTATTTTCAAAATAATTATGTGTTCCACCTGAATGGAGGTCTTGAGTTTGTTTATTTTTCATGGATATTATTTGTTTGGTGATATTTTTATTTACAACCAAAAAAGAAGACAAGAAGAGAGAGAAACCAAACAACTAGGGAAACAAGCACTCTTCTCTCTCTTTCCTCCCTTCTTCTTCGATGAAGCCTTATCCTCTGCGACTAAGATATGTCATCTTAATAATCGTTGTTTTGTGTGGAGTAACCCATGCCATAGACACTCTCTTCTATTCGACTATTC
>Ga0302271_10003690_pt1 | contig 12758 bp, 12 predicted proteins | sample III_Bog_N1_1_FD_198767 | JGI IMG/M metagenome (GOLD analysis project Ga0302271, IMG submission 198767) | Peat permafrost microbial communities from Stordalen Mire near Abisko, Sweden - III_Bog_N1_1 | ecosystem: Environmental > Terrestrial > Soil > Wetlands > Peat | place: Sweden: Abisko... | reverse complement strand
GCGAAACCAAAGCGGGAAGAAGTAATCATTGAATCAAAACAATTTAAACAAACTCTTTGCATCGATCTCACAAAAAGAAGAAAAGCCTGAAATATATTCAATTTATTTATCCTAATCCTAATAATCTCTCTCTATTTTTTCGCTCCAAAAGATAAAATCTCATCTTCTGCGTACACTCATCTCATCCGATGGACGGCTTCAAAATCAACATCCACTCGCTTATCAAGCCTGATGACAGCTCACTAAAGAACATAGCATAGCGGAACTTCTTCAGAGTATCACCTACTCCATCTGCTTCAACCCAGAAGCCCATTGAAAACGAACATCCCAATAATCATCCATAACAACAACAGCAACAGCAATAGCAATAACAATAATTTCGACAATCATCGCAATACTTTTTCTAAAACAACCAATAATCCTACTAGCTGCAGCCGCAGAAGAGCCTCCAATCTGTTGGTAACTTCACAATGAACAAACTCATCAGCATCAACGAAATCGGTGAGATTCTCTTGAATCCTGTGAGTGAATGGAACGATCAGGTTGTTTTCAATACCAAGGATCACAGTAACTTGAACATGCATCTGCTAGGTTCTCAATCCTTCAACCCAAACGCGAATTTCTCATTAATTCAATCGAAACTCTTCAAAGGCGAAAGTTTCAGGATCAACATGAATCCATCCGAATAATCGAAATTCTTTGAGTACAATTGTTAGAATAATAACTCAAATGACAACAATCATAGCGATGCCAGGAAGACCAGCAATACATAGGAAATTCTTAAATGTTCCACGGATGATAATAATGCTGTAGGTATGCAATAAAGTATCGAATTGGATAATGAATAAACGTAGAGTTATCTGAAATCGATGGTGCCATATTAGAATTCCACCAATTCATCGCTCAAAGTGAGTTATCCATAGAGTGTTTAACAAGGGAAAAGTTAAGCTAGTGATCAAGCTAATCAAGGAGATAGCAATTAGTAAGAGAGCTTGTATTATTAGAGTAAATAATAAGATTAAAGGATCAATGAAAATAATAACAATACTAATGTGTAGTTTAGAGATACTTGGAGGGCTGAGAATAATCTCAAACCACAAGACATTATTACCCCAGTGAATACACAGCAGTAGAAGATAATAAATCCAAATGACTAATCTAATTGTCCCAAAGAAGAGCAAGATTCGCAGTAGTTCTAGCAATAAGTGTTTCAGGAATAATTAGGATAAAACAACACAAGGGAAATACCCGCTGTCCGAATAGACCAAAATACCCAACAATAAGGTGAGCAAATCTAGCAACAAGTCGTGCAGCAGCAATATTAGTATTAGTAGCCGTATCAAAATAATAATAATTTCTAGCAGCTAACATTTGCTAATTCTCCATTGTATTTCCTAAACAATAACTTGAGTGATTGTCAGTCGAAGGTTTGTGAGGTTATACCATCAGGGTTGGCTAAACTACCCAATAGCAATAACACCACCACTACTACTAACCCTAATCCTACCTACATTCAGTAACAACAGTAGCAGTAACCTCAATACTCTATTTCTGGTATTGCACCTCTCAATAATAACTTTTTTAACACTTCGTCGTTTCCTTAGAAACAAAACTTAAATCAATAAAATATTTATGAAAACAATAGCATCCTCAACAACAACAATAATGATAACAATATCACTAATTATCGAGCCCCCGTGATAGCTCCTTAAGAGACAAATGTTGGGCTTTACTTCCAGGAGAATCCAATCCAAAATAGTATGAATATACCCTCGAATAATAACAATAACAACAACAACAACAACTAAATATATTATCCTTATTAATATCAATATCAATATTACACACCAGCTTTCCCAGCAAACACAGCCCTTATTACAGCTGCGAGTAATCCTTACATGTAGATCTCTTCCAGCAATGGAACCACTGATCAGCAGTAATAGTAGTAGTAGTTCCAATAGCAAAAATATTCTCTGAATCTCTCTAAAATATTAGATGTTTCTTCTAATAGCAGCAATAACAATAATAACAATAATAATAGCAATAACACCATCCAGCAGAAAAGCTCCTTTTTCTTAGAAAACAGCAACAAAATATGTCTGATTGATTCCTAGCTGAAAGCGTAATGCGATGAGGTTCGCAGTGAAATCTTCGATGACAACGATTAGCAAGGTAACAACCCTGAAAATAGTTTACCTTGTGATATGGAGGAGTATCATCCAGAAAGTCAACAAGAATTGCAAAACACAACGATATTCTAAGTGAATACACCTATGGAGAGCTATTAGCTTCCTTCTGCTTCAGATGAATCGAAATCTCACAAGAGAGAAGTTAAATTAATTTCCAAAACGAAAAAGATCTCGCGATAAAAGAAAGATCTTGAAAACAAATACCGCTAGAGCTAGCATAAGAACGTTTTCAAGAATTTCGGAGGAACAATGGTGCGATTCACACTGTATAACCCTCATTTCTAAGATAGGTTAGCAACTGAATTCTTCACGAATGATGCTGACAAAAGAGATTTCGAAGAGTGGCTATAACAAGACGCTAGACTCACTAATAAATCAGAGTTCCTTAAAGCGTGGATAACATTCAAGGAAGATCAGCCGGAGGTAAAGAGATACAAGGATGTGTTGAAGGAACTCAGTAGAGATTTCTTTGAGAATTTCGCATTAATTTATCTTATGAACACGAGCAAGATTTCGAATTTTGAAGTACATCTGAGATCGGTTTATACATATCTAGCTGCATTGAATAACCCAGAAACGTTAGATAGATTCAAACCAACACCTCTGCAGCCACTCGAATGAAGAGACAAGAACAAAGAGGATGGAACAATCAAGTTATATTTTTATAAATAAATAATTCAAAACAAACATATATTATTTTATTCTTTGTATTCAAAGTAACAGAATGGACTTTAGATTAGGTCTTCCAAGAAAGAAACAAAGTAAAGTTAGTATTTAAACACTTTCCCTCTTTCTCTCTCCCTTTCTCTTTCTCAAAAGTATTTTTATTTTTATTATTATTACTATTATTACTATTACCATTGTTCTTCTTTTATTGGCATGAACGATTTTAGATTCTTAACAGCATAATTCTATTAATAATCTCTATGCGAGCCTCTTTAGTCCTAGTGACTATCACTAAATATCCTCCTATCGATATTATAATTACTCGAAGTGAGCAATTTAACATTTTTATTCGGTAGTAATTTATGTAACGATTCTAAATTCTTCGAATTAGAATTCGCCATATTTGACTAATATGGCTATGAAATATATCCTCTGTTCTAGAACTCATCGATATCCATCATGAACGAATGCGCATTAGCCTCAAATACATGTTTACGCTTCTTTTCAGCTGTATTGAATTCTTCTAGAATGTTTGGAAAAAGATGATTCACTAATTATTAGAATGGTAACGCATCAGCACGATTCTCTAGTAAACTTATATCGAGAGTCGAATTAATTCTATCGATGTTAGTGTAGATAGAACTTATGAAATCCTATTCAAAAAGAAGCATCTCAACAATGCACGCGGATTGTAATTCCTTTTAAGCGTGGATATCAGATAAATTCAAACGTTGTAATAATGTAATGAATGTCGCTTAGATGGCAGTTTCAAATCCATCTACGAGATTCAAACCGAATTCAAAGACAAATAAGTCTAGCAGCTTCGTGAAAGCTAGACTTGCGAATGTACCATCGAAGAAACTAGTGTAGTTTTCAACCCAAAATGTTTAAATAATATCGGTTAATCCGTTTTTGGAGATTATATCGAGCTACTCAGCGGACAATAATTATTCATATGCAAGCACTCCTCTTGTTATCTTCAGCTTTAGTTACTAGAGTTTATCAGGGTCGTGAATCTAAACCATATCTCTGAAATGAAGATTGTATAATGCAACTATAAACCAGAATATTTCAGCTTCTGCGATACTCTCTTGAATTTGTTCGTCCTTCATAGTTAATTACTGATACTACCTCCATTCTCCATCTGCTTAAACGGCACGAGATTTAGCAGGAGAGAAGGAGTTCTTGTTTTCTTTGGAGTTATTTATATTTTCTTTATCATTATTAGAGATATTTTGCTAGACTATGAAATGGAGTTACGATAAAGGTTGAATTGAAGCTGCCATAAATGTAGGATGGAAGCTTAAGAAGATCTTAGTGATGAAGCTAACTAATGTGTTGCTGATTTGTTGTTCTTAATGCAAATCAGCAATTAGATTTGCTTTCAAGTATCCTCCAAATGCGGAAATCACATTGTTTAGTTATTTGAACAGTCTATCACCGAGTATTTTCTTCAATGAATCGCTTTTAATTAACGGCTCCGAGATGATTTCCTTATCAGCTATGTCTTTGTAAGATTTGTAGTTGTTGTAGAGTAAATCGCTGCTACGAATACTATCTGGAAAGCTCCTACCATGGGCTTCCTAAAATGAATCATTTATGAAAAAAAAGCTTGAAATTCAATAAACAACAATCCTAAACAATTCCCTTACCTGATCGTTACTGATGCAGTCCTTGAGTAACAGGAAATTGTACCAATACAGTGATCTAAAAGTTGAAGGTACTCCATTCGATAAGAGTTTACGTAGATCTTTCAATTCAATGCCATGTTACATAGAGTTAATGTTATTGATGATTTCACAAGTTTAAATAGACTCATCATCTTCACTAGCTTTGCTTAATAGTTTAGATTGAATTGTCTCGCTTTATGGAGCCTAGAAGTTTAGAGATTTTTTCATAAGATTTAGGTTTAAAATAATAATTCTTTAAATTTACAAAATTGAAGTATTCACTTGTGAGACGCTTGGAGACTACATTGAAGAACAATGTCTTACAGTCCTAGACGATCGAGTCTATGCCAGAACAAAAAAGGAAATAAATATTATTTGAAAATATTTTTTTTGTTTGTTTTGTTTTAAAATTGTAGTTTAAGAAATACTTGGTAAATGTGGTCCAGCTTAGGATACAATGAACTAAGCTAATGTCAAGGAGGTAATATTAGCGAGATTGTCTTTCTGAAGTTTTTCGAAGAAATATCTTAACTCAGCTGCAGTGAATTCGATACTCGGGAGGAAGGTTAAATACAATGGGTCGATCATTTAGATTGTGGGTGTATTTTAGGATATTTCTGCCATGAATTATTAAAAATTATTTGGGTTTTTAGATAATAGTCTATCAGGTTCACGGAGGATGTTCACTGCAATGGAAGAGATATTCGATGGGGAAGAAGAAACATCTTGTGTATCGTAGGAGCAACTGATTTTAGACAGTCGCTTCTTGGAGGGTTCATTATTGGAATTCAATGAAATCCAGGCTTTCTTAGCTGTTTTGGAATTGACAAAAAATGTAAAAAACTTATCCAATAAATCTAAATATCTCCTTATATTGTTTATGTCTTACTATGTGATGAAATCGCAGCTAGATCCTATATCTCTACTATTTATGACATTGACGGTGCTATTTTCAACGCAGACGTGATTGTCTGATGAAATGACTCAAATACTCTAATCCTCAATTAATCATAAGAAGATTACCTTAAATCTAATTTTAATATTTCCTCTTCAATGGGTGCAGGTTGCAGATCTTGTTTCGCAGTTGGATGATCATCTCCCCCCGCTAGAACTACTTTATCATACAGTTATGTATCCTTGTGAAGATATTTAAGACTCCACTCGTTGGCTTAATCTGATAATTTACTTAACAATCGACACTGGAATAATGCTCTGTAAGCGATCATAGAAGTTCCATAATATTATTATCCCGAATCCTTAATTTTATTAGCATTATTCCCTTTTAGATTTATATTATCATCATTTTCTGTAATATTTGTCCTCCAGTTGTTATTACAAATCGATCTACTAATGACATTACCCTTATCAATACTCTCAAGTGGTTCCACTGTGTAAATGATTTCAACAACTGGACGAATAAATGTCAGATTCTATGGGAGAATCACTGATTTAAACTCAATTGTTGCTTTTTATTCATCTAAAAGCTGATTATCAACTTAAAGCCTATCTTAATCTTAAACCTGATAATCATCTTAAGGAATACTACCTTTAACTTTGACTTCCTTTTTCTACAACAAACTCTACTAAACCTTATATGCCTCTTATTCTTCTATTTTCTACTTTCTTTCATAACAAATTCTTAACGCTGTATCCATAGACTCCCATATCACTCGTTCATCTAATAATTTAATGTCTTTATTCTCTTTTAGCATATTTATTTTCCTATTTATATCATCTTCTTCTTGTTATCTTTTCTTAATTAGCTCTAAATTTCCAACTTCTTTCTCTCTTTCAATCGCTACAATACGCCATTTCTCAATGAAATCTACAATGAATCTTCTATCTAATCCATTAAAAATTAACTTCGTTGCTTCTTCAGAATCTTATTTTTTCTATTTTGTTTTCATAATCTACATCTCCCTGAATCGTTGTAGAACACGCATCTTAGATAGGAGAGTCGCAGCTGCAACAGAATTGAAATGCTTAGCCATGTGTTTGATAGTAGTATTTAAACTAGTTTTAGAAGATTCATTGTTGACTTTCCAATAATTAAATATTTTATTGAAACTTTCTTCGTCATCAAACAGCAAAACTATGATTCTTGGTTTTTTAAATTCCTTGAGGACTGTTACTTCTAAACATATCTTACCCATATGCTTGCCTTTGTAAGGATTCTTAAAAAAAGAGAAATAGGATTTAGAGAAAGATTCAATAAACAAAAATTACATCAAGTTGTTGCTTAAATTAATCTTACAGCAATTCTTGTTATCTTTTAGATAGCTCCTAGTAGCTTTTCAGAACCACTATCCTCTTCGTTTCATGAAGAAAAACCAAAATCAATTAATGTTGTGTTCTTTGTTTAATTCGCTTTTTTGATTTTTCCTTACTGTGCTAAAGAAGATTGAGTTCTCGAATAGTTGTCTTTCTCTAGATAAAGCTGCCCATTGTTTTCTCTATGCAAATCAATCAAAATTGAAATAAACTGATATGAAATATAATTCTATAAATATGTCTTAAAAGATCATTTTATTAGGTGCTAACAGTTAATAGGATATCAACATAATTCAGGGTATCATATGACAATCCTCAACAACATCAAATACTCTTATTACCTCCCTCAATCTTCCCTTCCCTTTAAAAACTCCCAAAAATAATAATTTCTCTCCTTACATTTTTTAAGTAAATAGAAATGTCCTTCACCATCAACTTCTCTTTTTTCCACGCATATCGACGACTTAAGCGTATCTCTATTACTGATTTACGGACTTTTTAGCATCGACTCCAAACACAACTTTTTGACTTCCTCATTCTCATCCTCGTTGTCTTTCTGTGTTCAAGTATATTTTCAGAACATTTCAGATTCACACACATTAGTTAATCCATATTAGCCCTCTAAATAGTAATATTATCTAACCTTCAGCTTGTAAAATGCAGTGTAGATAAAATCTGCATATTTCGTAGGATCATCTACTTCTGCTAGCCATTTATCTTTGACTTCTATTTTCTGCTTCGTATTCCCTGGTTTTATGAACATAATCTTAAACTTATCAAGCCTATCAATAGCAGCAGTCTGCCAAATTATTCAACTTAAGATGAATTTAATTATAAATTAACAAGTAATATCTTTCGATTGGGATAACTTTTTTGTGTTTTTAACGAAAAAGGAATGATCTTAAAATAACTTTCAACAATTTTAAGAACAAAAAAAACAAATCGTCAACCATATAAAAAGCATATTAATAATATTTCCCTATCTTCCTACTTATTTTTTCATCAATATCTGGCTATCTTTAGGAGATCTAAACACGCATAAACACACTTGACTTTAATTACCTTAAGATTATCTTGCACACACATTTGATTTTCTTAATTTATATTTCTTTCTTTGTTCTTGCACTTTCTCTGTTTAATATTTTTCAATCATTACTACACATTCCTATTCACTTATCCTTGATTTCCTCTTACTTTTCCATGCATATTATCAGCATTATGTTAAGAATAATTGTTAACACTTGTAGCTAGATCGTCTTGCTATTGTTGCTGATGAGCCTTCTGCTATTCTGCTTGCTGTATTTACGCTGCTATTTGTTATCCTGAAATATTGTTGCGGATAAATAATAAGATTTAATTATTTTAAATTGTCAGTTTCCCCTTACTTTTCTCATTTTCCATTGCGGTTGCCTTAATGAATTTTGTTATTTCCTTGATCTTAAGCTGAGTTAGCTTCAGTGACTGTAAAAAATATTAATAAATACAAGTAAAAATATGATTTCTTTTGTGAACAAATCTTTCAATTATTACCTTCTCTCTTTCCTTCAAAACCAATAGTTTCTTATCTACTTATGCTTACTGTGCTTTCCTTTCTTTTTCCATTGATTTCATTTTATCCACGAATGATTTTTCTAAATTTGCTTTTTCAGTTTCTAACACCTTCACTTTCTCCTCTAAAATACTCAATGCCTCCTCACTCACCTAAGAAATAACATATCACAAAAAAAAATCATTTATTTATTTCTTTCTCCTTCTTTTCCTTTTCTTTTTTTGTTATGTTAATTACTTCTTCTTCTGGTTCTTTAGGCTGTAGTACTTTCTTCTTTTTATGCTGCTCTTTGAGTTTCGCTTAGACTGTCCTTATCTTCTCAGTGCGCATCTTGAGCTCATCTATGTACTTCTTAAGTTCCTTGTCTTTTTGTTTTAGTTCCTCGTTTAGTCTTAAGTTGTCTTCCTTCACACTCTAGAACTGTCTCTTCACTAAATCCAACTAAAAATAGAAAGGATTTTTAGTTTTGAGAAGAAGAATAATAACTAAAAGTTACTTGATCCTTGTATTCTTGTCTATCGATCTCATTTTTAGCTTTTTTCTGTTCATCAGAGATTCTCTTCAGACCAAATTTCTCAGCGTTGATTTCCTCTAATTGCTTCTTCAGACGCTTTACTTCGTTTTCCTTTTCAGTTATCCTACATATAATATAGTATTAGTAATATGCATTTCCCTTATTACTTATTTTATCTCCCTCCCATAATCAATATTCCCTTGTATCCACCCATTCTTTACCTATTAATATCGAAATTATATTCAAGTTATCTCTTCTTCTACTGAATAATTATCCTATTAGACGATATTAAATCCGTTTGCTTTTACAATTCTTTCCTTCTCTGCTTGATTTACTCATTCTCTAGCCCTTTGGAGCTACTTCCAATCCCAAATCTCTACGCTTTCTACTCCTTTTCTTTCTCAGTGATTTCATCTAACAAAGTAGCCATTTCTTTAAGCTATTCCCTGAGATTCTAATTCTACTACAATAACCTCTCGCATTGAGCACTCTAATTTAAACTACTAGCATCACTTTTCGTCTTAGCTGAATTTCCAGCGGACTACACAGCAGGTGAAACAGCTGAGCTGTTATTATAGAATGATGATTAATTACCTTATTTATTATTCTCCTTCAAATCAGGTTGTTTACTTAAATAACTTTAGTTATTGTGAATATTATTCTAACCATTTTTGTTCTACTAAACTTCCTCCTCATTCTCCGAATTATTCGCATTCTCCTTGTAGTTCTACCCAGCATTCATAGGATTCTTATTCGAATTGCCTTTTCGAATACCAGGTAACTCATCCAGATTCCCACTGCCTCTTTTACCTTTCTTTGGAGTATCATCTCTAAAACAAAAAACATATGAAAAACCAACTTATATCTAATCATTTCGCCCTTCTTTTTTCAATAATCCCCCCTAATCTTTCTTCTTTTTACTTGAACTACTCAGGCATATCTTAATTGTTATCATCCGCTTGTGATGATTTATCTTACTAATCTTAATCGTTATCCGCTTATCCAGTTCCATCTACAAAGCTATCATCTGGGACCATTGGATATCCAGCTTAATGCAATTGTTTCAAAGGCACTTTTGAGTTAGTAACTGGTTTCTTTATCTAAGGGGAAGTGCTATTCGTGTTGTTATTGTTATTGTTCTTCGTACTGTTGTGCATTGCATCTAATTGCTTTTTCAACCCATTGTTATTGCTATTCTAACCACTTGGTGAGCCTATTAATATCAAACACCAAATGCATTACAACCTACAGAATTTATCAAAATATCCCACCTCTCTAATCAAACCCTTTTTTACCTTGCTGTTGCTATGATTACTACTATTATTTCTTCTATGGCTGTTATTGCTACCTTTGCACCTTATCGTTCTCGCTGTCACTCATAATTGCGCTAACCCTTCCTGAAAAAAAAGCTGTAAGTTCTTCTGCTTGGGTTGATTCAATTCAGTTTCGCTTCTAACTTGATTTGATCGTTGTATTTATTAATTGTGTTTTTGTTCCCCCACAGATAACCAAAAGGTTAATTGACTATCTCCCTTACCCTAATAGATGGTTTAAGTAGCAATCAACATAGGGAATAAGCTTTAGTTATTAAAATATGAGCTTGAAAAGGACAATAAAACAATTTGTTTACAAAAAGAATTATCTCTTGTTCTGTTTTATTTCCATTAACAATATCAATATTCTCCAACAAGGTTATTAACAAGCTCATCTTTATATAGCCTAATTACCTTCTATGTTTATGTTGATTATTGTTTATACTCTTAGTATTTTTCTTCAGTGGAAATCTAAAATAACCCATCCCCCAAAAGGAGAAAAGATCTTTCTGTAAATTAAATTAACCCAAAATCATCACAACTTTATTAGTAGTATGTCCTCAGTTTGGAATCTTCTTAATCCCATCCGTAACGGTGGTACAAATCTTAAACTCCTACCAAACGGCCGTGAGCTCTTCGGCACAGTCATCCGCTAAGGCAGAATGGATAAGACTGTCACTGTAAAAAATAAACTCTATTTAGATAGTTAACTTGCTTTTAGAAATCCCTGAGGATTTTATGTATTTATGATTTTGATTTTGCTTGTTTGTGATCAGGTGAAAGTGGATTACAGATACTGGTTCCCTAAGTTCAAGCAGTTCAAGACTAAAACTAGCAAATATCAAGTGCATGATGGCGAGAATTTCTGTGTAATTGGTGATAAGGTTGTTATTAAACAATGTTAGCCTCTCTCTGTGCTGAAACACTATTATGTTAGAAATGTCGTGAATCCCTTCCCTAGGGACACTTACTACAAGGAAGGTGTGGAAAAGAAGGAAATGAGTGAATAAGTCAAAACTGAATATCAACGTCTCTATCATGAATTCTTAGAAAGAGAGCAGTAGAAAACTGAGATAAAAAACAAGAAAGATGAAGTGACTTTGAAATCTGCATTGAAAGCAAAAGCTCTAACCAGGGCGATGGCAAATGTTAGAAAAGTCGAATAGAACATCAAGAAGAAGGAGAGAGTTAGATCGAAATCAGTCGAACCAAAGCAAAAAACTATTGCTGAAGCTACGGAGACAACTCTTTCTAAAGAAATATGACGCAATAAACAGATTGAATCATAAGAAAAAAGAGAGGGAAAATGAGTGAAGATGCAGAATATGAAAATAATAATTTTTGTTGCTTTTTGAGAAAATCCTATGTCAAAGGAATATATATTAAAATGCTTCAAAACTTAAATCCTTAAATCCCTGTGTGTTGTATGTTTTACGTTGCTGATCGTTTAATGAAAGAGCAACAGCAAAATATGAAGACTTAAATAGAAAGATATTCTTTTTTATTATTTTCAGGGTCAATTTATAGTAATTATTGCGAGAGAAGCAATAAAGGGAAGTTGGGATTGGGAATTATTGAAATATAAATGGAAATCATAAAAAAAATGGGAAATGAGGAAACTTGAATAATAGAAGAAGTGGAAATATTAATGAAGGAAGGTTGATGGGAATTATTTGGCTATGCAAAAAAGAATAAGCAGGTTAAGATGCACAAAACACACTCTGAAATGAGCGTCGTTGGAACTTGAGGATCTGTTTATTATTTGCATTGAAGAGCATATCCGCTGAAAACGAAAATGAAGGCTTTCATTTGGAGCTGAGAGCGGAGGCTCTGCCGGCAGCGAGAGCTTCTTCGAGATCACCCTTCATGTAGAAACAAGTTTCGGGATACTCATCACCAGCACCTTCGAGAAGAGCTAAGGAAGAAAGGAAAAGAAAAAGGGTAAGGATAAGACGAATATCGTAAGATTTTAAGGATAATTTGATTGAATGTAATTAATTACCCTTGAAAGAAGCGATGGACTGCTTAAGATCGACGAATCTACCCGGGATACCAGAGAAGACTTCAGACATGAAGAAAGGTTGAGAAAGGAACTTTTGGATCTTTCTGGCTCTTGCGACGACGAGCTTGTCTTCTTCGGAGAGATCATCAACACCCAGAATGGCAATGATATCTTGGAGGGATTTATAATCTTGGAGGATCTTTTGGATGCCTCTTGCGACGTTGTAATGCTCTTGACCAATGGTGACGGGGTCAAGCATTCTGGAAGTAGAATCGAGGGGATCGACGGCAGGGTAAATACCAAGCTCAGTGAGACCTCTGTTAAGCACAGTAGTTGCGTCCAAGTGAGCGAATGTAGTGGCTGGAGCGGGATCGGTGAGATCATCAGCTGGAACGTAAATAGCTTAGACGGAGGTAATGGAACCCTTTTGAGTGGTGGTAATTCTTTCTTGGAGGGCACCGAGATCGGTAGCTAATGTAGGTTGATAACCGACGGCAGAGGGAATACGTCCGAGCAAGGCGGACACTTCAGAGCAAGCCTAGGTGAATCTGAAGATATTGTCGACGAACAACAAGACATCCTTT
>Ga0302271_10003689_pt1 | contig 12761 bp, 9 predicted proteins | sample III_Bog_N1_1_FD_198767 | JGI IMG/M metagenome (GOLD analysis project Ga0302271, IMG submission 198767) | Peat permafrost microbial communities from Stordalen Mire near Abisko, Sweden - III_Bog_N1_1 | ecosystem: Environmental > Terrestrial > Soil > Wetlands > Peat | place: Sweden: Abisko... | reverse complement strand
CCTGTATTTCCACTATTATTCAATGGATTAGCTACAACAGGCACAGTTAGCTACATTGAGTTCACTTAACCAATCATGTTATTATTGTTATTTCCACTTTGACCAATATTATTGTTGATATTCACATTACTACCAACGATTTAATTATTGTTATTATTCGTGAGATTATTGGAGTTAGCATTGATAGGTTATTTTTCAATATCATCTAGAATATTATTCTTATGCGTTTTGTCATCTTACTCATTGCTAAGGGAGTAGACTAATGCGAGATTTTTGAATGATATCTGCAATAATTCTTTGGGAGTGTTATCGATGAAGGATATGCCAAGAGTATTAGTGATTTTGAAGATAATTGTACTAGATGCTTTATCAAAAGATGTTTCTTCGTCGTCTTCTTCGTCGAGTAAGTAATTATTATTGTTGTTGTTGTCATCTCGCTGTTAGTCGATGATATAATTCTAATTCTCTTAGTCCTTTTCGATGTTGCTCTCTTCATATTTTACTTAATAGAAGCACATCACCTTGAGAAAGAGAGAGAGAGAACCAAAGAAACACATTTCATTAAGAATCAATACAAAAAACTAATATTTCTTACTTTGGTCCTTTAAAGTGGTTCTATTTTGAACTACACCAAATCAGGTGTTGTAAGTAGTATCGCTCTCCACAGAAACTCTGTCCATTCTTTCGCTTCTTTCTCTGAGACTGCTCTGAAATAATAATGCTAGTTCCCCTTGATCATCACAAAGGTTTACTCCCTGTTATCCTCAATGTTAGCTCCCTACAAAAGATATCAATATTATAATTCCAATAAAGAAGCTAATCTCCCTCCCAAAACATACCTTTAGATTGATGACTTCCCCTGTTGCTTGTTTCTTCTCATCGTAGACCTTCATTTTCTACTGATACACGTCTAAAATACAGAACTTCGTGACATACTAATCGACTGATTTACTAGCCATGCCTATCTTCCCTTTCTTGTACAAGAACTTCTTGTTTATCGCTTTCTAATAAAAGTAACAATAAAACAGTTCAGTTACATTCACATTCATATATCTCCCTCTGTATGTTACTTTCTTGTTCGGTTCATCAGCTGATTCTCTAATCTTAATCGGTGGATAATCTTTAATCTTATCAATATTATAATACACAATTTCATTTTCTATTTCGACTCCTAGTATATGATCATTCTCTACAACCCATTCATCCCATGTGAATTTCTTCTTCTCCCCTGGGTAGAGCACCTATGTAGAGAGCTACTTCATAACCTTCGAGCGTCGACGTAGACACCATATTTTCTTTGTTTCTTCGATGTGCTATCCGAAATATATCTCATGCTTTGTTTAGTTATCGATGAAATATGGTGGATTCATCTTGTCTTCGTTGTAAATCGTAACTATGAAGATGTTCTCTTCAAGTTAAATAGAGACCTTCAGATACATAATATCGTCTTCATTTCCGTTGTTGTTAGTGTTCATATCTGTGGATTCTTAACGGAGTTTCACAGCGATGTCACCAACCTAACAAGCGAAAAAAATATGTTAATACTGTATTTCCCTCTGAATTACCTTATCAATCCTGAATTTATTGGTGATCGCCTTATCAAAGTAGCTCATCGATCCATCTGGATTATGCATAGCAATAGGTAGTATCACACATTCCTATGGCTATTTAAAATCAGTCCAATAGAAGCTTTTAGCATAGCATCGCTGATTATCTTGTTTCTTCGCTGGTAACTCAATGTAATGATGGGCTTCTTTGAGATTCTCTTTGAGTCTTGCTCTGTTCTATTAGAAGAACAGATCGATTGTTGATTCGTTACGGATCATGTATCGCGGTGTTAAATATATGATCTTAGATCGCATCCAGAATCCACTAGCAGGTTCAATTGAAAGACCTATTTCATGCTAATGACGGTGCTCAATACGAGACTACAAAAATAAAAAATAAAATATTTTAATTTTAAAAAAGATAAAAATTATTAGAAAAAATACTGAAAATAAACCCTAAGGATAGGCTACCTCAGCTTGTACATGCTTGTCTTTGATAACGAAGAGACCTTCTGTAGCTTACAACGATATCGGCTGTGACCAATTCACCTTGCCTTTATTTGTATACCCGATTTATATCTAAAAAATAATAAAATAAACATAATTTCTGAAACTCATATTGATCTTTAATCTTTACCTTGTTCATACTCCTTGATGTTGAGAACATCCGAAGCTACTTGATTCTCTTCAGCTCTTCGTCATCCTCTTCTTCCTCACTATAAATGAATGAATTCATGGTTAAAACAAGGTTAAATATTTCTCGTTTTCCCGCTCTTACAGTTTCTACTCATTGATTGAGCTCTTCTTGATAGGTATATTATCACATGACATAATGCTATCTTGCTGCTTAATACTTGTAAATATTCTCCCTTTGCTTTGTATTTGCTTAGTCTTGTCTCTTTCACTTTCCCCTGGACCAGGGACTAACCTATGAAAGAGACACACACACAGAGAAACTATTAACTCTCTCTTTCTCATTACTTAAAATATTTCTAACTTACTGATCCGATGGTATGTTATTCTTTCTGAATGATAGCGCTCTCTTCTTCGTTCTTAAAATCATAACTGGATCTTCATTACTATCATCTTGATGTGAGTCGATGTTTGTAGTTAGTCCAAATTCTCTGTACTTCAGATCTACAAACCCACTGTTATTTTATATCAAGTACGGACAAAACAACACAATCTCTCTGCTCTTCTGGCTAAGTTTAACTACATCCATGTACAGTGTAATCCCACTACCATTCAGATGATTTTCCAAGCGAATATCCGTTTTATATTTCTATTCTCTCCTTGCAAACACCCGCACTATATTTGTCAAACGGTAACGCAGAAACCACACAGATATCTGCAACGCCTCAGATGAGAAGGTCTACATACCAAAAAGAGACACGTCAACATCAAGATTAACATAGATTATCAAATTTTTGTATGTATTTATTTTTCTGCTTACATTAGTACATTCTAGACATCCTCTAGGTGGTAGTGATGTATACCCAGTTGGATGTGGTTTCGCTTTGGTTGACAGATTAAACCCGTAGTTAATATGTATATTAGTGACAGTTGCATTGATAAACTTGAATATCGGATTTAATATCAAAGTAGTTTCAAATCCAAATTCCTTCTCCGTTAACGAATAACTCTCATTGTGCTTTGTCTTCACGCAGGTGACTAAGAAGTGAATCAAATCAGACGAGCCTACAGGAGATTAATTAGGATTATTATTATTATTGTCATTGTTATTATTGTTAAGATCAATAGTGTCTTTGTTGATGGTATTCTTATTAGTAAATGATCTGCTCTTGAAATCAGCTACTTCTTCATCTTCACTCCTATCTACATGAGGTGTCACCTCGTAGTCTTCTCGGTGAATCAATCTACTCCCTATTTATATTATAAAATCCATTTATTTTCATCCAAAATCTCCCTCAAAACCAATAATTATCTCTTTCTCTATTACCTTTCTCAATGCTGATTCCTTATTATTAATCATTCAATATATCCGTAATAATATCCTCTTCATCGAAGTAATAATCATTATACGATGTCTTATCCTTAATCAGTGATGACAGCAATACAAAATCATAGAACTTATTCACTTACTCAAATTCAACAGCTTATCCATCTATTTCCAAATATGGGAACAATCTAACTTAAACACTCGCATCTAGTTAATCCAATGGCACTTCTAAGAAACTATGACTACTAACTATGCAAAACAGATTATTATTATTATTATTATTATTATTCCCTGCAGATCGATTATTCGAATTGACTGGGTAATAATCCTATTCGGCTGCTTTGAACTCTGCAACGATAGAAGAACTCATATTGTTGAAGAACTTCACTGAAGATGATATGGTGATCTCCTTCGAACCAGTCAATGGATTCAACTAGAAAAAAATCGCACAATTAAGAAAAATTCATAAACTATTAAAAATTAATTAATTTATTATTTTTATATTTTTTTATTAATATATTTCCATTTTTTACCCTATTATCTATGAGTAGATATGTCCTAGCTGCTTCATTAACTTTCTTATTCAAGAGTGTATTAATCAACTCTTATCCTAACTTATTAATCCCTCTTGACAGCAAGCTAAAATTATTAATAACTAATTTAATTATATTATTATTCTCATTCTACTTATCCTTACTTGTATCCCTAATACTCTTCGCTTTCTTGCTCTTCGACAATTTCGCATCTTTTTCTTTAAGCTTCTTAAGATTATCTTAGTTCTTCTTCTACTCCAGGATTTCATTCTTATCCAGCTTCAACGGTAATAATATCTTCCCGACATGATCTAATTAAATTCTCTTAACTTATCGGAAGAGATATTAACGCATTTTGTATGTGTTATTGTTCGTGTTAGTGTTAGGATTCCTACCAATGGAGATTTTAGAGGTATTGTTGTTATTGCTGTTCAATAGCTGTGACTGTGTCTATGTTAGAATTAATGTTTTTCTTTCTCTTTTCGCAATATTTTTCACAAATATTTATGAATTCAAGGCACCACTGTTTGTGAGATTATTTGCGATAGGTATGATAGGTGCCATCATTCCACTTGGATTGAAAGAACTAGGATTAAAGTAATTAAAAGTATTATTCTTATTCGAAAGACTAGCATTTGTTTCGATAAAACTATTCCTACCAGCAATCATAGGTTAGTTTACTAGTTAAAGCGTCTCTTGTCTTTGTTGACTACGAGATGAACCTTATGAAGGGGAGCTCATGGGTTATTGATTAATATTCAATTACAGATCTTCATTATTTTAGTTATTGTTATTCCCTCCTGGGAGTTGTTTCTGAGAATGAACATGAATACTTATTGGGGAGGAGGAAATATTAGATTACGAAGAAGGCATATGCGAAGAAGATGAGGGATGAGGTAAAAGATGAATCAATGGGATCATGTTAGCGTTAGCGTTAGGATTTATGTTGCTGTTAATGTTACTATTATTATTAATTTTGGTATCCTTGGGTATTTAGTCATCTATATTGATGCTCTGAATAGATGGTAAAGTATGTGCAAGCTAGACGTTAATTTAGTATTGTTGTTGATCTTCATTTTTATTTACTTTCTTATTGTTCTTATTATTGTCAGCGAAGTAATCCTCTGTGTTATCGTAATTCCTATTGTTGTTGTTGTTGTTGTTCTATTAACGATCTGTGAGTGTTTCTTCAATCGGCTCAAGTTATTGTTATGCTTTGTCGTCTTGATCATCGAATTTAATAAGTTATTCTGCTCTTCTATCTGGTTTCAGCATTCCTTATGTTGTGAGTACTTAGTCACCAGCTAACAGGTCAAATAACAAAAATACAAAAATAAATTCAATAATAATTCTAATAGTATTGATCTTACCAGTATTCTCAATGTTCGCGAAGTTAAACGATCCAAGTGATGCAATAGGTGAGGCAGATACTGTGTTAATATTCAAATTCCCTTATTGCTCCTTGACTATCTGCTATTACTATTGCTACTGCTGCTGCTGAAGATTACTATTCGCTACAACATACAGATTAATTAACGCTTTGGTATCCGTTTGTTTCACAATCGTTGCTTTCTTCTAATTTGGCTTTAACCCATATACTTCCTTCCATCCTTACCATTTCGTCTTCTCATTGCTAACTATTTCCTATGGGAGTGATCCTTCTTTATTCGAATCCTTGATTTCGATGGACAACCCACATCTATTAATCACAAGATATGGCTCTTCATCTGTCATAGCTCCTTTGTAGATACGATATGCTTCCATGATAGTCTCTAAGCAGGATAATGTGAAATTCACATTGAAACTGTTATGGTGCTCCTTCAATAGAGGTAACATCAGGGAATCTACAGAGAAAAGGTAAATTCAAAGTGAAATAATTTTGAGGATAAAAATTCAAAATTGTTACCTTTTTTGGATTCGAAGTTCATAATTGTGAGGTTCTTACTATTCCCTATGACTTCTTACTTAGCGATGAATGCCCACGGCTCTAACAGTGGCTCATATGTGATCCGTCTTTTATTGAAATAATCCACGCTAATTGAACCTTTGACCCCGAAGATAGAATTATTGAGTTTGGTGATTTTCTTCGCATATAGATTCGATAGTTTAAATGCTAGAATCTTAACCCCTGATGTATTCTTCAAAATCTCAAAATGCAGCTTATTAACTTTAAGAACTAATATGCTGATATTATAATCAAAGAAGGGATCGAGAGGTAGAATATTTGGACGTGAGTAATATTGCTAAGCTGGAATAGGTGCTGTAGGTAAGAATAACCCCTTGAAGATCTTTTAGAGTTTAACTAATGTTGTGACAGATGCTTAGTGTTCATTTTTATTCTTCCCTCGACCAGACAAGCAGATAGTTGTGTGGCGATATGAATGATCACTTTATTCAAATTACTTCTAACTGCTAGCTGCGTTGTTCGATTTGAATGGTGCTGACATCTATGGTAATTATCCTCTGTTTGTATCTTTGTTGTTCCTAGCGAAATCGATATCATAACTAGTTGTGAAGCTTAAAAGAATATTCTCAGCTATGATCTACACAGTCTAGTAGTTGTTCTATTATTACGACTATTGATATGTCTGATCTTTATTGTCTTTCTATTACTACTGTGAATACCCAACTTAGGAGGTGTTATTGGTACTGTTATTATCGGCATAGATAGATGCAATTGACTTCAGTTATAATGGTTATTTCCCAGGTTGTGTGGGTGTTGGTGTGTTCATTGATAGGCATTGTTCATTGTCTTCAAGAATCGGCTCAAAAGGGAGATTGCTATTGTTATTAATAAGTGGTGCTTGTAGAACACTCCCCCTGTTGAATCTCACTGATTCTCCTGCTTTCGATCTCCCCAATGAACCTTGCAAGCTTGACACCATCTTCATGCTCGTTCTGAATTTATTTGAAAGATTCTATGCTGGCTGCTGTGTTTATTATGGCTAAGGAGGTGGTGCTTAATTAAATAAAAATACTTTTTTAATATCTGTGTCAACAGTGATTTTGACACCACCTGGACCAAAGTAGTTATCACCCTTCCATCGATGACTATATTTACTATCCAGAAACAGTCCAAGGATACTACCAGCAGTTTTAGTGTTTGTGTTAGTATTATTATTATTATTATTAGTTTTATTAAATTAATTATCTCTTTGTTGAGATTGGAATGATGTTGATTATCCCCAAAGCGTGCTTTGTCTCATTAAGCGACTACCTGGATGTGCTGGCATTGGATTAGTCGTTGTAGACGTATCTAATTCTTCGTATTTCGTGTAGCACATCAAATTCGATGCCTTGACTTCAACTGTCATTTACGGGAAGTTATTGAAATTAGTAGGTTGTTTCAAGCAAGGCTAGAAATCTGATCCATTGAATGGCTTCCTAAAGAATGTAACTAAATCAGTTATGAGATCGGCAGCTAAGTATAATGTTTTGTTCTCGAGAGTCATCTTAATGAGCTTCTCACCATCTGGACGAGATCGGAAGATATATCTGAAATCACATTTGTTCTTCTCATGTGGACTGAACAGGAGATCGTATTCTTGGAAGGAAGAGTAGGGTAAACAACAATAAGTTAAAATATAAAGGTAGAATTTGTTACCATTTTAGAGATCTTCATAGTCTGATGGAGGATTTAGAATTGTTCTTGGTAGTGTTTCAGCTATTCTGTTGATGCGCTTTTTTCTATTTGGAAAATCATCAGTCGGCCAAGATCTCACTGCTACAGCTGATTCGGAATCATCATCTTCTTTGCTAGCATCACCACTCCCATTGACAGTCTAAATATAAATAAATTTAAAAGATAATTATATACATATTTCTCATATTATATTTATGTCATTTTCAATTTGTTACTTTCTTATTAATGGTGGATGAGAATACATTGGCATCATGTCCTAAGGAAGACTAATTATGTTCTTTATCCGTCGGTCTAGGTATCAAATCATTATGTGATTGAAGATGTAAACCTTATTCATCTCTAGATATCAGCATATTCATATGCGTCGAAGCAACAACATTCCCAAGAACTCCAGGAATACCAGTAACAGGTACAACAGGCTATTACGGTTACTATTACAATCTCTCTTTACTACTCTCAATAATTTCATTATTATTCTTCTTAGAATTCTTCCCAATAATCTACTATGGATTATTATTATTCAATCTCGATATTGATTAGTTATTCTAACTAAGTTACGATTTTTGTTATTTTTTTCTACTACAGCAACCCCAGAATCTATTCTTAAAATTATGCCACCATGAATCAGCACTAGGATTTGATTTCGAACTCGATGTCCGTGCAGTCTGCACACCAGTCTCACCACCTTCACTCTTCTTGGTGTTATTATGATTTAGATTTATATTATTATTCTATCCATGAAGAATATGATCCACAGATGATATTTCCTTATCACCACTGTTATTATTATTTAAATTAACCTATTAATTCACTGGATTATTCTACTAATTCATCGCTAGGATCAAATTATCTTATGGATCTTATCGAATAGCATCCTTTTAATTCACTATATCATTATTATTTTATATTAACACAACATCTAATACTTACAATGGATTGCTATTCAAGAGTTGCTTATTCTGTTTATGTTAAGTATTAATATCACTCATTTCATCACTATCTGAGTCATTATTTTAATGTTTCTCTTATTTTTTATTATTCTTTAAATCTGTAGACTTTTTATTCTTTTTAGGATTCACATCTTCTGTTTCCTTAAGAATCTTCTTATTATTATCTTTCTTCTTTTTATCATTATCATCTTTCTTCTTTTTCTCATCTTTCTTCACTTTCTTTTTCTCTTTACTTTTATTATTTTTCTTATCTTCTTTCCCCTCATCATCTTCTTCATCACCGTCATCTCCTTCTTCTTTCGATTCTTATTCTTTCATTTCCTCTTTATTCTCCTATTATACATCAAAATCTTCTTCAATATCTAATTCCGATGAATTATCACTGATATTCTCCCCATCTATCTTCCCATCATCATTCATAGGATTATTAACACCTCCAAATATCACTTATTCGTCATTATTCTAATCGAATGTTGATAACTCCTCGAAGATATTAAAATCCTATAAATTCAAATCCTACAGTAATTTATGGCCTGGAACACGTGAGCCCTTACGATTATCATCGATGTTCAATACACCCACATACAACTTCTGTATCTTACCGCCGTTCTCTTGCATGTAGAAACGATAAATCAAGTCTAAATTTTCACAAACAAAAAAATTAAATTAATATTTTTATATAAACTAAATGCCATATATCCCCCTTCTCTCCCTCCTCTCTCCCTCCTCTCTCCTACCTTTGAACTCAATTTCCCCAATGGATGCTTCATTATTCGAAGTCAGAAAATCTTTGCATTTGCATCCAAGTCCAACAATTTCCCATTGCAGATTCTTCACACAGAATGTCTAATGGTAGTATTTCACATAATCTTCCCTTTCTCCTTTGAAGAGTTTCGCTTAGCAGCGATCGACTTTAATATCTAAGAAACACCAGATCTGCTCATCTGCTAGATCAGGTTGCTTAAGTGGTATAACTGTTTATGGTTGCTCGCCAAGATTCTCCTAGAAGAACTTGCAGATCGTCTTGTAATCGTGATCCCAAAAGAATGTGTATAACAAAGGAATGTAGATCTCGACTAAGGAAATAAAAAGGAAAAACACAAAAAGAATGATCAGTAAAAACACCTTTAAAATATATAAAAATTCAATTAATCTCCTCTACCTTTGAGTGGTACTTGATCTTAACTCATCGAAGGGTTATTCTCATTAAAGTTGAAGTCATCCACAATCGTAAGCAGCAACGAATATTCATCAATAACAGGATGAACCGCGAACATATCCTTGTCTTCATCGCCACTGCACATCCTTATCTGCAACCCTTTCAATTTTATCTTTATCAATTCCTCTTCAGAAGTATCCACAGGCAGTTATGACTATTATTATTACTCATATTGTTATTATTTCATAGTACTAGTATGACTATTATGATGACTAAGTGGATTAGCAGTGAAATTATTATTCTTCATACTCGTGTAACTCACACTACTTTAAGTCATTGAAACACTAGATTAATCACTGTTATTCCCATCAGCATCATCCTATCCATTGTGTCTAGCTCCATCATCGCTATTCATTGGATTGTTGTTCTAAGAACCCTCAGATTTACCATTACTAGGATGACTATGATTTTTATGACTATGATGATAGTGCACCTACCCATATCTCGACCAATCTCCTAGTTACTGTTATTCATTGCTAATTACCTCATAGAACTCACATTCTTCATCTTTACGTTTCTATTCCAACGGTAGTAATGCTGTCTCTATTAATCCACTGTTTTAACTACCCCATTTACCTAATTAATCAATTAAAATATCATCAGCAAACAACACTTAAATAGGCTCATAAATCATACCAGTAGTCCACATGCCTATCTTGGAGAATTGCAGATATAGCGCATCTTCAGATAAAGAATTTCTAAACCCTACAGCCATTGAATCTAAAATCAACAGCTCAAATCTAAATGTTGATGGTTTCTTCTTGTTCTTCTTTCCATTCTTATTATCCATCTTAACAGCTTCATCATCTTCTTCATTTTCCTCTTAAATCCCATCATCATCCTCTGATACTTCTTCTTCATCTTCAACTTCTTCAGATATTTCGCCATCTTCATTATCCCCATCACCACTACCATTATTCCCTTCTTTCCAATTTCCCTATTAATTCCCATTCTTCTTCTCTGAATGCTATTTTCCTCTCTTCTTGTTATGACTATTCAAAACTGTCTCTGGGATCAAATTTAATAACGAATTCTCAGCTAACTTTCTTAGTTTATTATTATTTTCACTATTTCCCTTATTAATAATCTCCCTCATTCTCCTTTTATGCTCCTCATTAATCCTCTCTAACTCATCTCTGCTGATTTATTTCCCAAACGAATTCAACACTTGCTACCTAATATACACTTGTATCTCATACACACCTCTCTTCAGGAAATTAACTCTAACACCGGATAGCTTAATCTACAATATCTCCTTGTATTTCAATTATTCAATAGTCTTATTATCTTTATAAATCATTAATTCTCCACTGAGTTTACTAGGATGACTTTAATCGAGATTCTCAATAACTCTTGGATGACTACCTATCAGCTTATGTGTCTCAAAGAAACTCGCGTCGTTACCAGCAAACTCCAAATGGGTTCTCTATGAGTATTATCGACAACGACACTAAAGATCCTTCAGACTCAACAAGAATATGTTTTCCTTCTAATGTATGAATAACAGAGTCAGCTATGGAGAAGTAAATGCTATGTTCATATTCGGAACCTATTAAGTGTTGAACTTAGGGTTGCCACCATTAGCATATTCCTTCGATTCCTGCTATTGCTGTTTCTCCTCGGGGATCTCACTATCATCATCGTTTTCTAAGCCATCTTTTTTCAATTATTCAAAGATTAGCATAAGATACATTATCAAAACTGATTAATTTACCTTAATAGAAATCTGGCCAGAATCCCATCCATTTCATGTAGGCTTAGAAATGATCTAAATTGATCTCAGCGAAAGCAGTTATGCTATCTGCTATTAGTTTCATTTATCTGATCATCATAGGATCTACTTTCAGCACAGTCTAATTGATCTTTATGTCAACTTCACTGTACTACTGCTAGTCGCTTAACTCTGCCATTGATCGTAGCAGTGTCTTCCTAAATATCTTCACATTCAATTTAATATCTGGATCATCTGGATTATTAGTATTATTATTATTATTGTTGATTTATGATGATTTCTATGACTAATTTTTCTTTTATTGTTCTTGCTATGTCTAACTGTCTTTCATGAAATTCAAGATTAAACCGCAGCTGTTTCGCCCTTTTGGAAAGCAATTACTGCATTTCTCTCCTATTCATCAAACAAAGAATTAAAATAAATATTCCAATAGATACCCCCAAACATCTGTTGCTGCTTACTTGGCTATTACGAGTTGTAATCATTTAATTCCAGTACAATACAATCACGCTAAAGATAATCAGCTATGTTTTATTGTTACTGCTATTATTATTACTACTCATCGATTTACTATTCCTATGGCTATTGTATTAATCCCTCTTTAGGTTATTATTATTATTATTCCTGCTAATCCTAGAACTAAGCATGAACAGTCTTCTACACTGGTAGAGATGGCATGATAACCTACTAATTGTTATTGTTATTATTATTATCTTTGATTTAACTTTGTTTATTTTTATCAACTGCATTATCTTCAATCCTAGAGATACCTTCTCCAAATGCTTCAAGCATCTCAACTTCTTCTTGCATCTCCATGTTGAACCCTTTCGAAACAACTATCTCATCGAAGAATCTATCTTAACCATTCATAATCTTAGGTACATTTATATTAATATTCTTGCTGTTGTTGTTGATACTGTTTCTTAGTTTACCACCACTACCAGCCACAACTCCTCCATCTCCTCCTTCAATTATTTCCTACCCATGCTCTCCATGATGTGTATTAGCAGCAGTTCTATCAACTGAGTTGAATTAGTTCTCTAACAGCTTGGAATAGTCCGTCTACGCTAACAACTTGCAGCACATATCTGCTAATGGCTACTTCAGCTCCATCTCATAACAATTCTAAAATCAACCAAAAAACAGTAAAGTTATAACCACACAACTCTCACATCCC
>Ga0302271_10003688_pt1 | contig 12761 bp, 11 predicted proteins | sample III_Bog_N1_1_FD_198767 | JGI IMG/M metagenome (GOLD analysis project Ga0302271, IMG submission 198767) | Peat permafrost microbial communities from Stordalen Mire near Abisko, Sweden - III_Bog_N1_1 | ecosystem: Environmental > Terrestrial > Soil > Wetlands > Peat | place: Sweden: Abisko... | reverse complement strand
ACATATTTAATAAATTATTTGAAAGATTGTCCTACTTAATATTTACTTTCTGGAATGAGCTAGCAAAATTTTAAATAGTAATTTTTTCTTTCATTTTCGATTAATATAAAATAAGTAATTAAAATTGATTTTAGCTTAAAAAAAACAAAAATAATTGCGCTGCTAAAAAATACCTTATGAATTTACCTTAGCCTCCTGACTAGACAATACCTTCATCAGCGAGTTCAGCTTCAATTGCTGATTAGACAACCATAGACTCTTTCAATAAAAAGAAAATAAAATCAGCACAAAAAGATCATTAAAGGAAGCACAAACTAATCCATTAACTAATTCAGCCTCCATGTAATGATGAATAACTTAGTTTTTATTATTAAATTTTAAATTTAGTGGATGATGAAGAGGATAGCGAATAAGAGGAGAACGAAGAATCTACTGAAGAGTAGTTGGCTCAATATGAACTTAAAAATCATAAAAAAATGAAGCTTAATAACTCAGAAGAACATAACATTTCAGATACAGATGAAGATAAAAAGTTTGAGGAAGAGGAAGCAACTGAAGTGGAAGAAGACGAAGAAAGCAATCAAATAGACAGTTCTTAAGAAACTCCTTCTGAAAATGAAGATGAATAAAGAGAGCATAATCTTTAAAAGGATAGACATACATCAATTTTGTTGAAAAACAAAGTAAAAATTATTATCTTCATGCATCATTTACATTATTTTTTAAAATTCAAGCTTGAAGGACAGGAAAAAGAAAAATTAGAAAAAGAATAAGGATAAGAAGAACATTAAGAAGAAACCCACTCATGCGATTCAACTGATGAACTAGGAGAGGATTAAGATGATGACGACGAAGATGAAGACGAAGACTATGTAGTTACTGAGGAAGATATAGCGCAACATAAAGATGATAAAATACTAAATTGTTAATGGTCCGAAGATACTTTAAAGAAACTAGAAATAGATGAATTGGATGAGCCTATTGATGAAGATTGTGATGCAGAAGGATTTGATGTTGAAGAAGTTATGAATGATGAACGCAAAAAAAAATATATCGAAAATCTTATGGAATGCCTGCCTCCTTACATGTACTGCATTACTCTTGAAGACAAAAAAATATTCTTTGAAAAATTAAACAAAGAGTTTTAGCGCAATCTAGAAGAAGCAAATACAACTGTGGTTTGCTCTCATGAAAAAAAAGTTAACTTTGATTTCGCAAGTGCTTAAGTGATAGGTAAATTACTTAATGTTTCTTGAACTGGTTTCATTTTATTTTTCGTTTAATTGAAAGAATTTGACTTGAACAAAAAGGTCAAAAATATCAGCAAGCTGCCAATATTAAAAGGAGTAGAGGAAATAGCAGCAATTTGAAATTAGATTTAGAATTTCTATTCTTCTAACCATAACAACAATTGCTGGAAGTATTAAAGAATAAAAAATTGTCTGTAAATAAAAACTTCTGCAAGCTTTAGAAAACCCCATTATTAAATACCCCCTTTTGATTTATGTGAGTAATTCTTCTATTATTATTGTTAGTTATTTCTATTAGGAGACAATAATCACACATAAAAAAGGCAATCACATGCCTTGCATTTATTTAATGAGTAAAAAATATGATAAGAACACTAATACATTCAACTTTATAATTCAATCAAATAATAATTTTAAATAGAAAAAAGACAAAGTCAAAATAAAACTTGAATTTTAGTGGTATTATTACATTTTCATGGAATAGAATTAATTTCTGCAATTGAAAGCATTTATCAAGTAAACATTTGATACTACTCATTTTAGCTTAGTTTTTAGTTATTTTATTGTAAATTTCTTGTGAATCAAATTGTGATAGTTCTCAATTCAGCTAAATTAATAACAAATTAATTGAAAGAAAATAATTCAAAAAGTTAGATATTTTTATTAGAAAGAATAACATTATCTCATAAATGAAGAAAATTCTGGTTTAGTATGCCTTCAACTAATCTTTAGGAAGATAAACCAGTGTGAGAGTACTCCGCTTATCTTCTCCTAAATAGGCTTTTAATACCTCTAATAAAGAGGAAATTCTAAATGGACTTAATGAAAACGAATATTAACATCACTGTTCTTCATTTATGAATGTAAATACTATTGATCATTATTTCCATATTATAGCAGAATTTAGCCAAACCAATAGAATCAAATACTTTTTTGATATTATTTAATCTTAGGAACTAGGTGATATCCTTGAAGAAAGCCCTAGTTAGAGAATCAGTGATGTGGAAATTACAGATGGTGTTATCAAAGTGACTGCAAGCGGAAACAAAACATTTGTCATAAATCGATAAGTTCCCAATAGATAGATATGGTACTCGTCACCTATTAGGTAATTCTACTTATTTTAGTTAAAAAATCTGATTGGTTTATTATTTTTAGTGGACCACAGAGATTTAACTACATCAAAGAAGAAGGAGCTTGGAAGAATCAAAAAAGTTAAGAACTTTCTAAACTCCTTTTCAAAGAAATAGACTTGCTTTGATGTTAATAGAATACAAATGTATTGCATGAAAAGGGTTTAAAATTATTACCTGATTTGTATGAAAAGATAATATATTTAACTGAATTAGAAAGATTATAAAAACAGATATAATATCATTTTTTAAAAACAATAAATATAATTCTTTGAGCACTCAAAAAGCACCAAATTAAGGAGGTTATGGGGCCTAAGAAGAATTCTTTTTCTTGTTTTCTTATGAAAATTCGAATTTCCACCAGATTTTAATGAGGTCAATTAACTTAGAGTTAGTATTTACTCCACTAAGAACTTCGCGGGCTTTTTTAAAATAATTAAAATCCACCATCTTAAATTGAGTCGGAGTTACTAGAATTTTGAGATTGCCAAAGCTTTTATGCTTTTCATCATTGATATTAATGAAAAAACTTGTAGGATCTTCTTGACATTCTTGCACCTCGAGGATAATATTTTATTTTACCTGCTTGAATTATTTGATATCTTTTCTGATCTAATCTTAATAATCCTTTGAGTATTACCCACATTAAAATGCTGCATTAATAATTTTAAAGTCAGGACTATCGTTCTCAATATCTTAATTCTATCTATACACTTACACTTTATCATTTGATGTTTTCTGATAATTTAAAAAAGAAATATTTCCAGAGTTTGAAGAGCTTAAAGTTGTATTTTGAAGATTGTTTCCATAGTTTTTCGCCACTTGAGATCCGTTAATACCTTACATCTATATTTATTAAAACTGATTAGCTCCTCTAGTATTTAAGGAAGAAGACGATAAACCTGTGCCTTGTTAATCTGAGAAAAATTAGTTTAAAGTCATAAAAAATAAAATAATTCTTACATTCTTAAAAAGGTTGTTCTATCCTTGAAGTTTGCAGCTATCCTTGAATTTATTAGCTTTGAGGAAGATATTGCTGTACATGCCCAAATTTATTTTCATTTAAAGTTTAAGGTTGGTTGATTACTCCTTATTGCTAAATCGCCATGTTTCTTTAATTTGGCTATTGCTGATAATCATAAAAGTTCCCTGACGGTAATTAGTTTTGGATTTGTTGATTTTCTCCATTGCCTAATAAAAAAAAGTGAAAAAATGAAAACTAAAATAATTAATAATACTTGTAGCGAGCATAGCAACTCCTTGATTAAAAGCTTAGGATATGCTTTAAGATACGTCTTAATAGTTATTATTGGTATTGATAGTTTCTTCTTAAAATGAAAGATTATTAATTGAGTTCATTTCAAGATTATTATTATTAACATTCTAAAATTGCATGTTTCCATTATTTCTTGAATTTGGTCCTCTGCCTTCAACCAACTCTATTCTATTAGGATTGGCTGCCCTTAAGTTATCATGACTATATCCTAACTAATTATCCACAGTAGTTTCAAATGGTTTCTGTTTTATCTAGTAATTATTTTTGGGATAGATCTATTGCTGAGGATAGTTTTAATTCGCTGCACTTTAATCTCCAAGAGAATTAGATTTCAGAGAATTGCTTAAAGAAAACACTCCTGAAATATTCATGTTATTATTTCCATTTTCTCTTTGTAAGCCTAAAGTAGCTGATTATTCTTCTTTAGAAGGATTCATATCTTGATGTCTATTTATCAGATGTGTGTTAGGAAAATAATCGTTCTTGACTACATCAGTTGTTTAAGGAAAAGCAAAAATATCTTCTTCTCTTTGAGGGGCGTTTATTGCCTATGATGCAAAACCATCAAAATATTACTACTACTACTATTGCTACCAATTTTATGTCAGATCAGGAGGATTGGACTCTGCATAATTCTAAAATTAAATTTAAGTTTCAAGACTTTCATTAATGTTTCCTATTGTTTCTGCTATTGGCATGTTTAATTGAGGTATTTACTCTTATTAAGAATAGGGATCATTATTATTCCCGCTGATATATTCAAGAGGCAATTGATCTGTTTCTGATATTTATTGTTAAATACATTGCCCTAAGCCGTTGTGAAAATTATTATTTTCATAGGAAATAAAATCAATAGGATTCGGAACAGGTAAGTCTGATTAGAATCGAGATGAGGAAGATGGAGTGATGTTAGATTAAACATTAGTATTTTCTCTATCTGAACTCATTTTGTGATGGCTTTCAATATTAAATTCTGGGATAGATCCAACCATGGACTAATTTTCATTAACTTAGCGAGTCTAACTTTTGTTAATCATAGAATCTTCTTCTTGTAAATAGTTTAGATTTTCATTAACAAAATGTGAGTTGTATCCATTATCGCCAATCATTTATTGTTAGCTTGATTGAAGATAAGAAGCTTCCCCAGCAAAATTCGCACCGCCAAGGGATAAATTAGATTACCGAATTTGAGAATTTTGAAGATTTTGAAGATAATTATTATCTGGATTTAGAGAATCATCGAAACCATTTTGAAAATGATTCATTTCACTTCCGACATTATTAGCATTCATAGTAATTACAGGCTTAGCTGTTCCAAACTACTAATAATCAGAATATTACATTCCCAGTTGTTGTTATTTCTGAGGATAATCAATGCTCTGCAATTAATTTGGATCCTCAAAGTAATTGCTAACTCCTAGATTATTAGTTTTTTAGGTATTGAAATAATTTTTTGAATTTGTGGGCTGTTCGAGAAACTATTGTTAGAGATTATTAGCATTATGTGAATGGAATTACTCTGGTGTTTGTTCTCTTGAAAATTAATAATCTTATTTCTCAATATATTATCCTTAATTTTTGTTTAAGGGAGATTAATTTAAGTTGTTTAAAGAACCTTAATCATTTAAATTAGACTACCTTTATTAATTAACCCTTTCTTAACTTGGAAGATTTCTTATGTTACTTGTGGGATTGTTTATTTGATTTGAAGAAGATAAGTAGTTTTTGTTGTTATTAACTTATCTCTAATTGATCACTTGATTACTATCAATATAGCCAGACTAATCTCTTTATTAGATTAGACTAGTATTATTTTGATTTATTTCAGATGTTATGTTTGTCTAATAGATATTTTGGTTTTAAGAATTGTAAGATTAAGAATTATTTCCCTAATTATTTCTTGGATTTTTATTTCCTTAAGTTTAAGGTTAAGAATAAGAGTTTTCACTTTAAGCCTCTCCTGCTGAAATTTAATTCATATTTCCTAAATTCACATGAGAAGATGACGGGAATTACATATTAAGACTAGACTAATTAGATGAAGAATTTAGAATCGTGTTCGAATTTGAAGCTAAAGAAGAGTTTGTTTATTTTAAGAATTATTGATAGTTTCCTTCAACTTACTTTTAGACATATTACTCTTTATTAGGTTATTAGATTGATTTCATTGGTCCAAGCATTTCATAAGATTTGATTTCTTGTTAAAATCCTTATTATTACGTATTTTACCTTGAGGTAGGCATTTAATTTAACCTTTGTTATGGTTATTATTGCAATTAACTTTGCATTTATTATTGCTTTTGTTTATTGAGTTATTGTTAATATTGCTATTGAGACTATTCATTATTCTTTCTCACTACAGATATCTAAGAGTCTGGTTGATTGTTGTTAGAAAGAGACATTTGGTTGATATTTGAACTTTAATTCTTGATTTGAGGGTTAATTTAGTTATTTGTTTGTTAAGAATTTCCCCTAATGTTGATATTGTTATTTTATTAGTTAATGTTTGGGTTTCCAACTATTTTTTTATCTGGCATTTGATTAATTTAATTAGGTGGATATTAGTTCATCTATTAATTAGATTTTTAAGAATTTACATTTGCGTTTCCATTTGAATTATTACTGTTAAAGTTATTGATTGGAATTTGATTTCCATTAACCTTATTATTATTTTTATTTTAAATATGACTTCCTTAAACCTAATTGGAATTATTATGGGAAGGTTGCTAATACCGAGTTTCTTATTTTCCAAACCTTTATTATGAAGTCATTTCTATGACATTTTCCTAAATCATTTTCTTTGCATCTTGTTATTAATTAAAGCCAGAGGCTTGAGCAATAATATTTCTTTATTATTCTTATTTTTGAGAAGGGAAATTGTTATTTTAAGAGTTATCAGATTTAGGTATTTAATTATTTTTTGGAATTAGTAAAGCTTGTTCATTTTGAGACTAGTTATTTGATGTTTGGATCGTACTTTAATTTTAGTTGTTAGATAACAGTGTAAATTTATTACTATCATTTGGCTTTCTTTAGGAATTCTAAGGTTTTTAAGAGTTGTCTGTCACTTCGGAAACTTGATTGACTTCTGAACTCGTTTAAGGAGGGAGAATTAGCAATTAAGTGGCTTAAAGATCTGAAAATTTATCTTCTATTTCTAACCCCATTAATTTTGCTTCAATGTCAAATACCTCAGGGATATGAGGGTAACTTAAAAATTAAATGAGATCTGTAAAAGAGACTTAATCTGGAACAGCTTTTGGCTTTATTTTTCTCATCAATAGTTTTCTCTATTCAGCCACAGTCTTTGGACCTTCTTTTATGTTTATTAATGGTTCAGATTGTTCTTAAACTATTTCAGTTTTGATTAAGGTATTTTAATTGCCTTTATTAACTTAATTCACTGTTTAAGATGGATTTTCTACAGCTTTTGAAATAGGGAAGATTTCATTTTTTCCTATTGTCTAATTTGTTTTTTAGTATTCCATTTCAAAGTTTTCTTGACCTCCAGTTTATTTAGGAATGAAAGCATTGTTTTAGACTAAACTAGCCGATTTAATGCTGTTATTCATATTATTTGTGCTGCTGCTGTTGCTATTAAGATTATTATTATTATTATTATTATTGATTATTTTTTTTTAAAAAGCACTTGGATCAAATTAATTGACAGGTTAAATAATTTAACCAACTGCTGCAGCTGGATTAAAGCTAGGAGGAATTGGAATTTTGCTGAACTTTTTTTCACTTACTGATTTACCCGAATTGAGATGATTTTCTCCTTCATTTCTGATTTCTGAAATATTAGAACCCTATTGAGGTTTTGTGTTTTATTTATTTGGTTGTGTCTCAAGTTGATTTCCTCCAAAGAAATTTCCATCTTTGATGGTTTGAGGTCCTTATTAAGATGAAATTGGAGCTACTATATTATTAGGATGATTTGTAAATTAACTTTATGTAATGTTCTTCTATTGAATCTTAGTTTAATCAGACTGTTCTCCTCTTACTCCGGAAATAGAGTTTTGTTGATAAGTATTTGTAGTTACTGGTATGTTTGGCTGAGTATTATGAAGCTGTGAATTTGTGCTAGAACTACTGGGTATCAAAACAGAACCTTTTTTGAGCTGATCAGCAAATTATTTGCGAAGAGAATTAGTAAACTTGTTAATTTCTTCAGATGAACTCAAGAAACAAGCAATCATACTTTATTCTTGCTCCCAACTTTTCATCTGCTTGTTATAGTTAAAAGAAAAATACTGCTTTAAAAACTATATCTCATTTTGATTGATATTTTGTTATTTTAGCTCTGATAACTTCTCTTAGTACACATTAGTTAATTCTGCTTTGATGAAATCCCGGAATAGTTATTGCAGTTAATCAAGTGGTTCCTTAAAAAGGTTGTCTACCAACATAAGCTTGTATTAATAGCGATCTTCTTTTAAATTATCATCAGCTTTAAATTTATAAAAGTATGTGTCATACGATTTTAAAAGAATCTCAAGTAGTTCTTAGCTAAATCTCTTATCTTTTCTTTCAATAAACTCTTTTGCAATGCTTTCTAGCACTCTGACACTGTTTTTGAACATCAAAGAAATCTCTTTTAGTAAAAATGCTAAAATTCGCACACCTTAGAGCTTTTTGGAGCTATTCTTTTAAGATAAAGCTTTTTTTATTTTTCTATCTCTTTCTCCTTATCAATTTTTTTCTTCTATTTTTGAAGTTCTATTCCAGAATAATGTCAAAAAAACAAAATAAATAAAAAACAATTAATTTGGAATAATTAATATCATCATGTTTATTTGGATTTCAGCATAATAGTGAATCCTAAAAAAAGTAATTAATTTTAATGATTTAGTGATTACTTAAGAACCTTATTAACTTTTTTCAATTATTTAAAAAAATAATATTTTAGCTGTTTTCTTGATAAATGCTTTCGGGTAGTTTAAAGTGTAGGATATTCTCGAAAACAGATAAAAATTTTAGAATTAGATATGTTAGTTTTAACTTTCTTTCATAAATGGTATCAAATATGTTAGATGTCATTTTAATTATTCCTATTAATATTTCTTCAAGAAACTGCTTCAAGCGAATATTTTTTCATTTAAGTTTTAATTAAATACTTCCTTATTATCTCTTGCTCATCAATAACTTAATCTCTTAAATGTCTGAAATAATCATCAAATATGTTATTGTGATATGATAAACTAGAATAATTCACTATTACTCAAGTATTATGAAACTTGTCACCCTCTCTTTTTCTCCAACATTAATTGTGATTAATTTTACTTATTTAGCCTTAGTAGCTATCATTTATTGCCTTAGAGGGCGATTTATTGAATTTCTAACACTAAATCAATTAATTGGATAATTGAATCAATAAACAATTCTTTCAATATTAGTTATTTTGCTAGTTAATTAAACAATCCACAAATTATTTCTTTTTATTAAAGTTAAAGAAATTGAAAGTGAAATCGTTCTTATTCAAAGATCACTCTTTGTATGAGTTCACTTCTCGAAACTCCTGTGAAAATGTCTCCTCTTCTTAAGGAACTGCTCAGAAGTCCATTTACTGAAGGAAGAGCAATGACTTCTAGAGTATGGATTGAAACGTTACTTAAAATTCTAAATTATCTTAAAATAGGTTTCTAAGTCTACAATTATGGCAGATGAATCGACTGTATTTTCCACAACAGATCAAATATATCTTACTGATTACAACTATGTCAAATGCGCAGATGATCATTTCGATAAGATATTAGTAAATACATATTTTTATTATGTTGCTGATTATTAAGAGCCAACATAAAACAGGAGCTTGTCCACGAAGCGAGATAGACAATGAGGCAATATCGCAACGAGATAAATGATCTCAAAACTGAAATATTAGAAATGAAATATAAAGTGGCTCTTGACAGCGATTAAAATAAGGCAGATCTAAAACCTAGTTTTTCAAGGCTACAAAAAACTCTTTAAATATACACACCATAAAACATAGTGGACTCTGTGTATCTAGAGTAGTAAATTAATAGCCTAAAACGAGATAAAGAAGTTTTAATAGAGAATATCGCACAAAGTAAAATCAAAATAGAAAAGATGGAAAAAATAATTGGAACATATCGCCTCTCCTCAAATGCATAACACTAAGAGTGAATTATGACAATAACCTCTTTTCTGATGTATCAAATCTTAATCTTTATTTTTCATCAAACTTGCATGTATTGATTGCTCTCGTTTAAATAGTTTCAGTTCAAAGCAAAATATGATGCTTAATCACTTAATAAAAAAAAGAAAGAAAAAAAGGAGTTTTAATAAATCATTATTTTTATGTAATTTGCCAAAACATTTAAAATCTCGCTCAATTAGCTCAATCTTCATAATCATCAGGACTAACTTTAATTGATGCAAAACGGGGCTCTTTTTTGTTGATTTTCTTCTCATTGTCCTTTTTTTTGTTTTCATTATTTTCATCTTCATCTTCATCTTCTTCATCATCATCTTCCTCATCATAATCAGTTTCCCATTCTTCATCAGCTTCATTATTCTATTATCCAATAGAGTTTTACTGTTCTTTAGAGCCAACAGCATTATTTCTTTAAGCTTCAGAAATGAAGAGATCATTCTCATTAGTTTTCTTCCAAGGCCCATTTTATGGGTTGAGTGTATTTTTAATTAACTTTTTGCCTAGTTATTTGTTCATTTGATCTTAGATTTCTTCTTAGAAATCTTCTTCCATATCGATCATCATTTAATTATGAAAATACTATTCATTCTGATGATCAAAATCATATTCATCTTCATAGCAATCTTCATAGTCTTCTCCATCAGCATCGAAAAGGTCTTATTCATCAACTTCGATGTCGCCATCATCAATATCTTCATATTCATCATAATCTGATTTTTCAATATGTTACTTCCTTTAATTGCCTTTCTCTCTCTAGTTAGATTTAGCTTTGATTGAGGCATTCATAAGCTTTAATTTCATTAGTAATTCTGCTGATATTTAATTATCTCTTTTAAACTCTAGACGACCATTTTGATACTTGACTTTTGAAAAAAAGTTATTATTAAATGTGCAGAGATAGCATATTTAAATTACCTTCTGTTGAGAGTTTGATCTGTTTTTGGCCATTATATATCTATTCACTTTCTTCAACAGAGAGAATATTATTCTTGTCTGAGAATAGGATTGTTTTAAAGTCAAATATTCTCTTAAGACTTGGATTCTTGTTTAGGAATTCCTCATATGTGTTGGAGCTCTACTTTTAGCTTTCAAGATTAATCATAACTACAAAAACCAAATTTCTTATTTTTATATATTTGATTGTTCCAAATTTAACAAATAAGTAAATCTAAATAGTCTTTTCGCTTACTTTCACTACCCATTAAAGTATTGTCATTTATTTTTTTAGAGCTACCAATAAGAGGATCATAGTCATAGAGAAGTAAGGCTAAAAAAACAATGGAAATGACTAATAATTCAATTTCTCTTTGTTTTGAGATGGACTACCATTTTATTTAAAAAAAAGTAATATTCCGCATATTGAAAGAAATAAAATAGAAATTATTTCTAGAATCACAGAAGGCACACACACACGCACACAACTCTTAAATGTGTAGACACTCTGTAGTTATTTTATTTTAATTGAAACTAATTAATTTTTAAAGATTGATCATTACAAAGGAGAAAATGATTCAAGAGCAGTATTTTAGTGATGAAAGTGATGGAGAGCAAAAGCTTGTTAATGAAAAGGGCATTAACAAGCAAGCTGAGATAGCTCCTGAAAGGAAGGAAGAAGTTTCAACTTAGACAAAGATTGGATATCTTAGCAAAGAATAAAGATAAAAACTTAAATAGAAAGAAGAAGATGATGCTAGAAAAAGAGAAGAAGAAAGATTAAAGAATGAAAATGAGATAAGAGAAAGCTATGAGAAGTTTAGATTTAAAGATTGGAAGAGGGAACAAGATCGAGATGAGAGAAGGAGAGAGCGAGAGTTGAAGGAATAATAAGAAAGAGAGAGAAAGGGTAAAGATAGAAGCAAATCAAGATCAAGGTCTCGCTCAGATAGTACTGACAGAAAATCTAAGTACATGACTTCTAATTCTGGAGCAATCGAAAAGAGTGCAATCATCAAGACAACTGAAAATCCTGAGATATAAAATATTAAGATATCTTATTTAGGGCTCAACAAAGAAAAGAAGAAAATACTAAAACCTTCAGAAAAATTCAAGAATATCTTCAATTTTAAATGGGATAGCAGTGATGACACATCAGTCGACTACAATCCTTTGTACAAAAATAAAATATAGTCAAACTTCCTATTTGGACGTGGTATTCAAGCAGGATATGATGTCAAGGAGTAGCTAGATAAAAATGTTAAATATGAAGATTTAATTCATAAATATGATCCAGAATATTAAAAAAAGAATAAAGATAAAACTGAACAAAAAGAAACAAAGCGCAGCATTTACGACGTATCTCTCAAAGATCATTGGTCTCTCAAGAAGACAGAGGAGATGACAGAGAGAGATTGGCGTATCTTTCGTGAAGATAATAATATTATCATAAAAGGTGGGAGAGTTCCTAAACCTATGCGTAATTGGGATGAAGGTGATCTTCCTCCCTACATAATAGACTCAGTGAGGAGACTTAAATATGAAAAGCCAACATCTATCTAAATGCAGACAATCCCAATAGGTTGATATTTTTTAATAGTATTCTTTTTTATTAATAATACTGTTTTCTTTTACAGGGTTGCAAAGAAAAGATTTGATTGGTATTTCAGATACTGGTACAGGAAAGAGTTGCGCCTTTTTGATCCCTTTGATTGTTTACTTAAGGAGTCTTCCTCCAATGGATGAAGAAATTGCTAAAGATGGGCCTTATTCAATTATTCTTCTTCCTGCAAGAGAACTAGCTCCTTAAATCGAGAAGGAGTTCTAAAACCTCACAGCTAATATGAGAATGAAAAGTTTAGTTATGGTTGGAGGAAAAGACGAAACAAACCAAGCTTTCAAATTGAAAATGGGTTGTGAGTTACTCATTGGAACAACAGGGAGAATCAAAGATGCCCTTTAAAAAAATTATTTAGTGCTTGATCAGGTTT
>Ga0302271_10003685_pt1 | contig 12769 bp, 9 predicted proteins | sample III_Bog_N1_1_FD_198767 | JGI IMG/M metagenome (GOLD analysis project Ga0302271, IMG submission 198767) | Peat permafrost microbial communities from Stordalen Mire near Abisko, Sweden - III_Bog_N1_1 | ecosystem: Environmental > Terrestrial > Soil > Wetlands > Peat | place: Sweden: Abisko... | reverse complement strand
CAAAAAAAAAATTTTTTTCTTCTAGAAGCAATAAATGACTCCACAGTGATGTTGAGTTTGTTAAATAACTATTCTCAAGCCCTTAAAAAAATGGCAATATTATTGTATTTTGTTCGGTAATTCCTTTATTTGTTAAAAAAAATGTTCTGTCAGCAAAGCCCTTGCTGTGCAGCTGACTTGTCAGAGACTATTTTTGGAGAGTCTAATTATCAAAGCATAATATGATCATTTCGCAGCATGCCTAAGCATAAAGTGATTTGATAATATGCAAAAGCAGTAGTACAGAGAATCAGAATAGATTGTGCTAATTTATGAGCCGATATTATGGGAAGAAAGAGGACTTTTAAAACTGTTATTTGCAATAATCTGCAAACAATTGGATCTAATATCATAATTTAGTCATTAGATGATGATAATCCCAATATTTTTAAATTTGATATTGAATGAATCTTGAATGAAATTATTCATTGATTTTGAAATAAATTTTAATAATTATTATTATTATAATTAACTTTTTCTTAAAATAAGGAATTATTAAAAAGAATATGAAGTATTTGTAGTTTTACAGTTAGAGTTAGCTTGAATATTTTATTTTTTTAAATTATTTTAAAGATTTCTATTACTGATAACAGGAATTACCTTTGCATCTGTACATGGGATGAATGTGGTTTTGAAGTTTGATTCGATACACACACAAGCCATCATTTAAAAGTACTTTTACAAAGATTTCGTTAATCATTGGGGACATATTTCTTAAACAGATCTTTCTATGAGAAGTGTGATATTCATCTTCCAGTAATCCATTGGAGGAATTATTGAAGAAAAGAACTTTTTTTGGAAAGAAGCATTAGTTATGTTATTTTTTAGAATCCTGATTGAGATTTGCTTTTTTGGATGCTTGATTCAAAATTATTTTCATTTCAAATTGATTTTTTGTTAATCTGAAAATTCGATGTCAAAGTAGGATTTCATTGAATTGTTTTCATTTTGGTAAAGGAAATTGAAGGGTTAACACTTCCATCTATTATTTAGTTAGTGATCTTCCTCTGTTTTTTCACTGAAAGCAATAATAAACCTTGGAGTTTCAAACAGGTTTTGCTGAATTAATTAAATCCTCAAAAATAGCAACAACCTTATTAAACAAGAAAAGATAGAGAGAGCATGATTATTTTTTCCTTTTCTATTCAAGATATCAACATAATATGCTGATGGCAGTATTTATGTAATTAATACGCCTTCATTCATAATGTTTGTTTAAAACCAAGCTAACTGCAGTTGGAAAAGGAAATATTAATGAAAAAACCTAAAGAAACTCACATAAAACCTCTCTAAAACTCATAGATAAAATATTTTCAAAGCATTTTCCCATGATTTCCTCCAACTTTCTAAGATCCTTGAGACAGAAAATAAACACAATTTTGGAGATCCAATAGATATCTTTTTTCATAAAGATATTTATTATTATTTCTTTTGTTTATTTAACCAGTTCAATAAGTTAGAAAACAATTAATAATAAAAAAAGAAACGAGGTGAGCAGGACTCGAACCTGCAACCTTCTGATCCGTAGTCAGATGCTCTACCATTGAGCCACCACCCCGATATAATATAATACATAATATTGATATGTTAATACCATATTCATTCTCATCGGGAGTATTAAGGTTATGGTAATTATGTTTTTAGCCATATTTTAGCTTAAAATCAGAAAAAAGATTATGTCAACAAAACGAGAAATTGATAAAGCAATATTATTGATAAAATCAGGATGCTCCTAATTATTATTTAGGTAAATGCTTCATATCTATTATCTGCTATGGCATTTTCTTCTTCACAATAAATTGAAATGCTTCTTTATTTATACTCATAAATACTTAAAAAATTTATTATTAATATTATTATTATTATTATGATTTTACTAAATAAACTCTCTCTTTAGGTAACATAAAAAGATCTGCTGAAGATATTAAGTAGAATACATCTTCATAAATAATTGAAACCAGATACTTGTTGGTGGATAAAGAATTCAAGGGGATAGAGACAAGTTGACAGGCAATAAAATAAAGATTAGCATATCAAGATAATTAAATTCTGGAGGAAATGAGCATGTGCGCTCAGAAAACATTAATATTACTAAATTTAACAAAAATAATAACTTAAAAATGAATAAGACTTTTTCAGCTATTTTGATGTTATGCATCATTAGCAGCAGTGTTGCTATCCAAGTTGATATGGAAGAATGCTTCACTCAAGCTGCTACCTTTACTCACACAGTCAAGAATGTGATTGCAGCAGCTGAAGTCTCCCTTGTTGGAGTAAGCGAGCTACTTAACGCAGTCTATGAATCTTCTGAGTAACTCAATCCATTCTTGAATTCATGTGGAATCGATATTCCCTTGATCGATAAGTTCGAATCAAAAAAACCTGCTAATTCCGCTAGCTGTTTCAGTACAATTTCATTGTCATATTCTAGCAATTATTTTTATCTTTTTAACAATATTTTTTCTTATGAATAGCGGATGTTGATGAAGTGATTGCAATTGCTAAGGATCTCAAAGCATCTGCAGATAACACAGAAATATCTTCTAACCTGCCCAGCCTTCTCCCTAAAATCATTGAGCTTGTTAAGACTGCTAAATAGCTAAAGGCTGATTGTGAACTCATCCCAAGTTCTCAGAATCTCCTTGCTTCTTCGAATTTGTCGACTGTGAATCTTCTTTAATGCCTTGTTGAAGCAAATATTACTGCTACCAACGCTAAGAAGTTCATTCAAGACTACAAAGAGAATCTGCTTCCAATGGATACTCTCTTTGAGGAAGGAGTTAATGTCTACAATGAGGTTGTTGTTCTTACACGTGATTGTGGGCTAGGCAAGAAACTTTCTGTAATCGATAATGTCGACTCCCTGAAACTTTGCGTGCAAGATCTCTCAGGATTTGCTTAAAGCTTCAAGCCTCTTCTCTAGGTTGTTTAGGAAAGAGAATATGGTACACTCATTACAACAGCTCAAGATGTTCATGATTAGATTATTGCTGCAACTTCTGGATGCAACCAAAAACTCTAAGCCTCTGTCAGCAAAAATGTTGTCCAATGTCTCAAACTCACTGTTGCTATGAAACAAAACATCCAAACTCTGTAAACATAATTCCAACGAAATGACATCCCTGATCTCGTTGTGACTGGATACAACATCCTTGAAAGTCTCTAAGCTTTCCTAAATGCATGCTAAGATGATCCAAAAGATCTTCACATTCCTCAAATCACTTTTGTGAACCTTCACGAATGTGCAGTTAACGGAGAAGCGATTTTAGTAGACGCTAAAAACTTATATGCTGATGTTAAAGCTAAAAACTGGGCTAACGTCATTCTCGATGTGGAAGCTTCAGTTGCTTCTTTCCAGGCTATTAGAAACGACTGTGCCTTCACTCCATAGTCATTTATTGAGTCTTCTAATGGTCTCTCAATTGAATGAAGACTTTCATAAAAAAAAATATGTATTTTATATTAAGTTCCACATTTTAAAACTTAAATTACTAGATAAACATAACATAAATAAACAAACCAATCACCATAATAATAGTTTTCTTTATTATTATCATCTTTTAAGGCATAACAAAATTTAAACAGGAAGGGAAATCATCAAAGATTTGATTTATCTTTAATTTCATGATTCGCAATCTTCATAAATTGTGAACTAAGATATTCACTATTATTTGTTCAGTTTGGTCTTCTTTTTAATAAATAACTTTTCTATTCTTTAATCACTTGAACTTCTACTCTTTTTCTCTCTTTTTCAACACTGCTTACTATCAGTACTATCATTCGTCATTTATGTTATTATTGTTTAAATCAATTCTTGTTAGATTCCAAAAATATCTGCTAGATATTTGTAACAGTTTGGCTCTTTTGCACATTTTAAGAAACTAATTTCTTGAAATATATTTTCCTTCTAACCTCCAGTGGATTTGGAAGCAAAGAAGCTTTAAAAATCTTTGCTAATAATCTTGTATTTTTCCAAAGTTATTCCCCAAAAATTATCTACCTACTCTATTCCTCTCTCTAAAAATCTAATGTATTGATTGCTCGTGTAAATGAAAAGTGGATTAGCACCTTTGATCTTTAATTTGATATGCTCGATCGATTTCCGTTTGACTAGTCTGTAGATTTCTCTTTCATTTTCAATTTTTAACGATTTGTACTCCTGCATGATCTTAGATAAACCTGTTCGAGTTGAGTATTTATCCAGCCATCCTTTTGAACCTTTAAATTTACTTCCTTCCTTAGTAAACTCTCGTGCCTTCAAGAAAATTCACATAAGCAAGCAAACAAAATATTATTTTTTAATTTTGGTACCTTTTCCATAATAATTTTTCTAGGACATCGAGATCTCTCCCGAAGTGTGAAATCAAGGCAAAACTCCAGTAAAATAACTTCCATATTCAAATCCATAATCTTCCTTCCTCCTCCTTCTCGTCGTTCAGCACCATAGACCTTCCATCGCTAGAGATTCTTGATCGGAATGTTATATTTTGCAGAGAGGATCTTAATAGAATCTCCTTTTTCCAGCTTTTTGCCAATCAAACAAGAATAAATCAAGGCAAATTATTCAAAATAAAAAATCAAAGTATTTTACTAATTAAACTATTTTTTTCTTGAGTCTAACTGAGTATTTCTTATACGGCCCTCTCATTGCGTTGATATTAGAAGCACTATTGTCTAAACTATTAAAACTCTCACTTTAACTAAAAGATTCGTGATCACTAAAACAAACTTCTTCATTATCTAATTCTTCAAAAATATTCTCCTCTTTCATTGGTTCTTCACATTGTGTTTGTAAGAATGATTATTGCGCATTCTAGGGTGATTCTCTTAGACTAGAGACGTTTTGAAATTCTTTCTTCGGAAGGTTATCATAATAAATGCTATTATTAGTATTAAAAGATCGTTTCTATTTTTCTTCTTTATCCTTTTTAGAACTTAATATTTCGCTTGATTCAATCTAAATTTGAGTTTAGTTGTATATTAAGGAAGATACGCTAGCAGCGGTGGTCGCAGTCGAAGACACCATTGCAGGATTGAAGAATTACACCTAACTATTGTCAGATTTAGAACAATATTAACCGGTTCTACCTCCTTCCAAGAAATTAGATTATTATTTTTAAGTTCTCTCATTAACTATCTTCACAACTTACTTCTTATTATCTTCCTTTAATACCCCTTGTGAAGTGCCATATCTTATCTCTTAGCTCTATTATTTCCTCCCATCTTCTTCCTTGATAATTGCCCTTAATTAATTAGTATTTTCAGTACTTACAAGCTCATCAAACGAAAAGATCTTTGACTCTAAAAGAAGTGATGAAAATAAACAAGGTTTTTCAAGTTTACACTCTTCGTTATTCAATTTAAACATCTATTTCCTTTCCATCTTCGAACTCTTTTCTTCTTCTTCAGGTCTTTTCGCTTTTTAGAATTCACTCGCTAAGTTTTGCTATTCCATATCTAATACACAATAAGCGAGTCTTCTATCTTCAAAAATCTACTCTTCTTCTTCTTCTTCTTCTTCAGCAATCAGATCAAAATCCTGTATGTTTTATTCTTCATCAAAATCCCTCTCAAACTATTCTCTTCGCTCAGGAATAATAGTCTTAGTCCTAGTAGTATCAACCAATAACTTTTAAAAACTACTATGCAATGGGCGCTGTTTGATGAGAGAGTCAACGAAGATATGCTTATACACTTGTAGCATGCTTTCAGGGGTAATTTCACAATTAGAATTCAAGTTAGGTATCTTATCTTCTGAGCACTTTTTGTTAGCAAAGAACTATTTCTGATTTTCTTCCAGCTTCAATAGGGATTCAGTCTCTAATACACCTAAATAAGCTCAATTATCAATCTTTTAAACTCGTCTGTTGTATCTACCTTTCATATGATATTATTTCGCACGAGGAGGAGTTGTTTAGATGTTTTCAAAATTCATATATTCTGAAATAGTTCCTGATTCGTGAAGCATTTCTTCAGCATTCACCAATAATTACTTGGCTTTGGCAAACAAAATAACATCAATGGTGTGCTATTACATTTGATAATCGAGTTACTTTCGTCAATGAATCCTGTCAAGAAATGAAGAAGGTCTTCTCTTTCCATCTCGCAGTTCAGTTTTTAAGTTGCATTCGAGAATCTAGAGATGTCTTGGAGGAAATGTGATCGCTTATGCTTTAAAAAGTCCATTATTTTGTAGCTTCTATTCTAGAAAGTACTCTCTTCCATGTGTATTGTTGTTGCTAAAGACTTTTTCGTTAAGTTGGGTTAATTAATTGAGATTTTTTGTTAAAAATTTCTGATGAACAAAATCTTGTTTGTTCTTCCAGATGATTTATTCCCAAATCAACTCCGCAGACTGATCAATAAATTTGATTTAGCAGCCAATTATTAATAAAACAGCCTAACTAACATATTAGTCTTCTTTCTGTATGAGCTAATTATTTGCCATAATATCGATAACCCCCTCCCCCGTTTTCCTAATTATTCGAAGCACTTCAAAATGTAATTTCTGTATCAATTTTTTTGAAAATGCCTTTCTTCAAGACTACAATCGAGCTAAATTTAAAAGATAAAAATGGAAATTCTTGTTGTTCGAAAAAGAATATGAAAAAATAAAGAATATGTATAAAATATAGGTAAAACTGTGTAATAAAAATATATTTTTGATCGTTAATTTTTTAATATATTTTAAAGGTTAATGATCGAGAGGCTCTCCTGATGCGGGAGGGCCACTCTGGATGAATAGGTTGAAGTGCTCATCTTTATATTAAAGAAAGCGAAGGGATGAAATGAAAGGTGGGTTGGGAGGAAAAATCAAAGCTTATGTGTAAGCTAGATTCTCCTGTTACCTAAAACTCTCATGGTTTTGATGAAGGGGATAGAAGGAAGAACTCCTAATCTGTTATTAGATTAAAGGTTGTGGAGGTTGATAGGATTATTATTATATTGATGTTAGATGAAGGTGGGAAGGTTCCTTTAATAGTATGAAGGATTATTGGGAGGAGTTTGCTATGATTCAATCAAGCAAAGTATTAACCTTAGAAGTGTTATTAATTCTCATAACAAATTTGTTAATAGTCAGCTTCTGCATGAAGGGACATTCTATCTGCAAACCACTCGTCATTTAGATCATTTGCATAGAACAGTTGTTACTATTAGGCATCTTGATAGCAAGGAATTTCAAACTGTTAGCCGTCGTAGATTTATTAAGGATAGTTTGAGAAGTTTGTGTGCTATTAAGGGTAGGAATACTGTGAGGAGACATTGAAACCGGAGTATTTTGGTTGATCTTCCATGATATTTTTTGAATCCACCATAAACGAAGAATAATATCTCTAATCCATCAGATTTTATTATGGCTGTTGTTATGACAGGTTTTAGTATGATCCACTATCAATTTGTCTTTAGTTCTGAGAATTTAAGTAACTGGCTTGATCCTAGCTGATTTGATACATTCCACTGACAATCTGGGAGTAGGCACAATTGTCTAGCTAATTCAATTAAGAATTTTGTTAATTTGAAAGATCCAATAAGGCTCTTTTCTTGATAAGTGGGGGAGATTGATAAACGGCTTAATTTGAATTTTGGGAGGACGATTACGCCAGTGAATGACTATCTACTTCCTATTCTCCATCTGATTCGTCATCTTCGAAGATTCTGTTATTTATTTTTTTCTTCTAGATTAAGACCTTCTTTTCAGCGCTGATTAACTTGACTTAGCATCTCTAGAATAAGCTCCCATTGCTATCTTTTTTATTTTCTTCGATGCTGCTTGCTTTTGAGCTAAAATCATCTTATCTTTCATCATTAGCCTGATGAGCTACGCTTAGCGGCAGTGTAGCATTTTCACTTTGACAAGAAACAAGTGATTCCTTGCAGTTTTATTCTTAGGCGATCTTCGCTTTAATTTCAGCAAAAAGTCTTTGCTTTTCCTTCTCTTCTTTGGAAAGTTTCTGCTTGACTAGGGGATCTTCAGGGTAGAGGCGATTCCACATCTCGTAGAAGTTGAGAATATTGTCTTCATCCAAGTGGATCAAGAGAAGAAGTGACAGCATTTTCTTGCGTGTCTGTGTGCACCATTCATCGGATTCATAAGCATAATCTTATTCAGATTCGATGACGTTGTCAGAAAGAACACGACGATATTGTGATCCCATGCCTACTCTAAGAATCTCAGATTTGAATTTGTTCAATAGGTTTATGTATTTTTTCCCTTGATGGGGGAGAGAGCCTTCAATTTTTCTGCGGAGTTATCTTCCAAAATTGATTTTGTATTCGTTTTTAAGGAATGGTGCAGCGTAATTCTCCAGGAAGTAATTGCAGACAGCATCTTGGAGCTGCTTATTCAAGTAGTTTCTTGGTTTCTTCTTCATGTCGATCGTGATGTGGAGCATATTGTTTTTGATGCGATCTTTGGTTTCTCGAGAAAATTCCATTGATTTTTGTTGTTTATTTGATTATTATTGTTTTTTGAGGGGAGGAGGGAGGGGGAAGATTTCTTTGATTTATTACTTCTTTTATAATTATTTTCATTATTTGTTATTTCCCTGTGATTTAGATTAATTTCATCTCCCATTTTGCAAAAAAGATTGATTCAAATTAGCTCAAGAAATAGTATTACAAACGGAATTCAAGCGCCAGATAGAGCTAATAAGTTAATTGTCTTCCTTACTCTTTTTGTAATTTTCTTTTGATTTTTTAACGAAATAACATTTTTGACTTTTTGACAAAATAACAGAAAGGAATCTCAAGTTTAGCCATTACTCCGAAAAAAACCTTTTAAATACTCGAAATTATGCTTTTTAGGATTGTTACGCCATAATGATAATTCTAGCTTGCAAATTTCAAATAAGCATGTCATACATAATTGAGAAAGCCTTATTTTATTGGATGCGCAGTTACAAAAAAAAGAGAAGTGAATGTACATCTCAGAGTGTAAGAAAATTCACTATTAAGTTTTTAATTTCAGTAAAATAATCAATTTGTGTGGCTATGGGAAATCAAGATTCCCAGATAATAGTCACTTTTATCTTACAGTTTATGATTAATTGCTTAATTACACAGCTAAACATACTATGGAATTTCTAAAGCTGTTTGGAAGAATGTTCAAATAAATCGAGCATATAATTTAAACTCACAGAAATGTGGTTTTTTACAAAAACAATCACAAGTCAACCGATGATAAAACCTATTTTGATCTTTTATTTCAGATTCTGATATCATCAGCAGGTTGGGTATTGCCCTTAGGCTTCACAAAGTCAGCTTGATTGTAGATGTTGTAATTGGTATTCTTAGGGTACCAGTTTTCATCTCTGAGGATCTCTTGCTCTTGCAAGCTGTCTTGACTCTTCCACAGCTCCTTTCTGCAGTGTGGGTTTCGAGGAGTAGGATACGGTCTCTCGTCTTCTGGAATGTTGAATTGATCTTCCTAGGCGTTAGATTCCATCCACCATTCTTGCTCGTATTCGAACCAAGTGCATGGTACATTCAGATCGAAGTCGTTGTTTGGCTTAATGGGGGGATCAGCCCAGAGGAAGATTTCCCAGTGATAATCAACGCTTTCCAGTACAGGAGCGAAACCTAATAAAATTAAAAAGAAAAAAAAAATAACGTATTTAGATATTTGTTGGTATTTTTAAGTCCTTTGGTGATTCTTAAAAACTTTAATTACCAACGTTAAGAAGGGTAATATCTTCGTATGATTGCGAATTCCAAAGCACTTCAACCTTCTCTCCCTTCGAGTTAGTCACAACTTGTCTAGCTACGAACATCTAGTTCGAGAAATAGAACACATCCAAACCGATGTTGTATGCAATGTATGCAAAATCAATTTGCTCTTAAGGAGACAGACCTAGTTTAGTGATCCATTCAGCTTCCTTTCGGGTTAAACCAGGGACTCTTCGCATGATTTCCTCTGGGTCTTGTTAGCAATAGCAGTAATCACGTCCGATAGTTGTGTTTTAGAAAATAGCTCTGACATCTTCCATTGTAAAAGTGCCATCGTAAGCAGGGAGAGGGCCTGATTCTCTAACTGGATTGATGTGTCTCTGATTTCTAATCGGAGAAGCTGGCACTGAATGTTAGCTCTAAACAAACTCAACAATCTCTTCGTTTTTAGGAAGGGTTCTTGGAACAAAATAGTCTTTGTATCTATTTGGATTGTATGGCCCAGCTTGATTCAAAGGTAAAATACAGTCAAATGAAATAGAAAAATGAATAAAGCCAAAAAGATCCTCCATCCCAACTCATTAATTTTGAAAATGCATATTTTTTTCAATTTTTGTATGCTAAAAGGGCAAACCACTAATGCATCAATGATAATAGAACTGCCAAATAGCCCAATGTGTGGTTGTTTTATTTAGTATTATGATAAATCATGTATTCAACAACTCGTTTATTACCTCTAGCAAAGTTTTTCAATGCGACTTCAGCTAATCTTTTTGCCTTTTGGGCATCTCTGAGTGATTGAGTCAAAAGCATCTTGGGATATGTTTAGGAAATATTATTCTTCTTCTTGATTATTTTTGTTGCTTTAAAATATTTATCTTGCTTTTATTTTTTCCCTTTGATTTTTTATTTATTTTTATTAGTTTTTGTTCACTCTCTTAATTGCTTTCTAGCAACTAAAACAAAATACTTTAGGTAATTCAATAACTCCCATTGAATTAATTATTTGATTTTTGAAAAGTTATCCCTTGAAGATATTTTAGAAGAATACTAATGAAACGTATCTTCAGCATAATAAAGTTAAATAAGTACAAACATATGCGCAAAGATATCTACAACTGTTCTTATTTGGCAATGCAAAAAGTCTGAGAATTATAGCAAATGATCTTCATTTTAGTTTACAAGGTTTAGATATTAATTTCGAATTCTAAATTTGCTGTTGTTTCAATGATTTACGTTCAAATTGTATTTTTGTTTTAGAAATCGATTGTTTAGTTGATGTCTTCTCAAACTATCTTCAATCAATTGATGAGATTAGGGAACTATTGTCTCATCTGCTGATAGAGATTCGGATGAGATATCTTTAAAATGTCCGACACAGTTTGATTTAACTAAATAAACAACAATAACAAAACAAATTAGATCATTTTTGAAGCTAACAGTTTTACAACATTTATTATGGTTTCAACTTACGGTGTTTTTAACAGTAGTGTTGGCATTATTCTGAAGAAGGTAAGCTACTGCTTTTTACTGATTGAATTAAGCTGCCTTCATCAATGGCGTTTCGTTTCCCTTTTTGATTTAAAAAAAACATAAAGCAATTTTTCAAATATTTCTTATTTTTGACTGATTATCTTGGGAAATAATAAAGAAAACTCTGTTTGGAGGGAGGATATTATCAAAAGTAAAATATCTTTACAATTGTCAAGGCATTGATATTAGCACCGTTGTTCAGGAGGACTTTGATGCAATCCACGTTACCGCTCATTGCAGCATAATGCAAAGCAGTTCTTTCACTCTACAGAAGAAAAAAAAGTTAATGAAAATAAGAAAAAATATTTAAGAAAACCCACATAAAACAAAAATATTTCCTTACTAGATCTTTAATATCCACTGAAGGTTTCTGCTAGAAAAGTCCAGATACAATATTTGATCTTCCGAATTGAGCATTAATATGCAGCAACGTGAGTTTCAAATAAGGATTCACAAAATTGTTAATGTCATAATTAGGGAAGTTTTGATAGAGCTAATTGATTAACTTAGCAACGTTCTGTTCGGTTGTTTCAGGCTTGCTGAGATTCTCCCAAATGGTTTTGTTGATGTTCTGATTTGTGAAAAGAAAACAAATAAGAAATCTCTTAAAATTGATCATCTCAAAATGCATTGCCGATATTTAATAGTTCCTTTAGTCATCCTTAAATAGAGAATAACCATTTTTATGACATCAACCAATTTTTGACTGTGCCTTGGAAGAATATGCTCTTCTAAATAAGTAAAACATTTAAACTTAAACTAAATAATCTCACAAACCTTAAGCTAAGTTGGATCCATATCTCCCTGTGTTCTTTGTTCCTTTTTTCTTTTTTGATTCTTGAGAATTTATTAATTTATTTGTTTCTGGGTTGCGTATCTTAATTAATTATTATGATTATTTGCTCGCAATATCCTTTTTTTTTTGAACAAATTTGTCATAAATTCCATCTGGGTTTTGTGTTTTGATTTGCTATTCGATAGTAATAAGAAAACAACATGTACATAGAGAAATTACTTAATAAACAAACCTTTAAGTTATTGCATGTGGAAGTACTAAAGATGCAAAAGTTAATTTGGTTCATATTATTTGACTCCATTGTGATGAATTCATAAATCAACTTCTGCCATAAAAATCTAATAAAAAGGAAGAAGAATTCTGGATTAATTCTAATGTTAAATAATTTAATCGTTGCCCGATAGATTATTTTTCATAAAATGTACTAGAAGTCTTTATCTTGTCAAATCTAGTCACTTTATGTCTCTAGAAATTAAAACACACGCACAAACCCTCAAATTATTTAAAAGTAATTCATTCAGAATAAATAGTATACTCTAAAGATTTATCTTAATTAAATTCACGAGGCTTACAGTCGCACTTTTTTGACATTTCCATTTAAGTTTACTTTTGTCTTATCAATCAAAAGATAAATAAATGCATACTTGGTACTTGAAACAAACATATTTGTGGGGAGGGGAGCGAAATTGAAACCAGGCTGATTTTGTTTCGAATAATATTATTAAAAACAAGTTG
>Ga0302271_10003684_pt1 | contig 12773 bp, 7 predicted proteins | sample III_Bog_N1_1_FD_198767 | JGI IMG/M metagenome (GOLD analysis project Ga0302271, IMG submission 198767) | Peat permafrost microbial communities from Stordalen Mire near Abisko, Sweden - III_Bog_N1_1 | ecosystem: Environmental > Terrestrial > Soil > Wetlands > Peat | place: Sweden: Abisko... | reverse complement strand
AAGAATAAGTAACCCAAGAGATTCCAATTACGACAATTGCAAGCAAGTATTTGTAGCTAGGAGGATCGAAATTTTAGAACACAACTTTCTTCTTCTATTGGGGTGCAGTTTGCTCGCCTTTCATTTGTTCTTCTTCTTCTTCTTATTCTGATTTCAGCGGGATTATTATTTTTACTTATTTTATTATTCTTATTTTCCTCTTCTTAGAAGCTCGTTATCTCAAATGAAAATATGAAATAGATTTAAGGATTTCTTAACCTTTTTTTGATTTAGCAACTAAATACTTAAACAATCCCTTTTCCAGTCTAAAATATATATTTTTTCATTCTTCATTTTATTTGGCAGGAACTCAAAAGCAAAGAAATACTTGAATAACAAAAGGAGAATCAAATACATTAGAAGAATGAATAATTATTTAATCTTTTTGTCCTATGAAACAATATCATCCTTTTTAGCTTCAGTTGAGATTTTTATCAATGGATGTATTATTTTTTATTTTTGCTTAAAATTCATTCTTAACAAATAATGTCGTTAGGGAATCAATCATCAAAGAGATTTAAGAGAAGAATTGTTTTTTTATTGATGATAAATAAAATAAAAAGGATCTAAAAATGATATTTGAGCATCTAAGATATTTTCTTCAATTACATCTCTATTGAGACCTACATATAGATGGAATGGAGTCTCCTGAATACTAACATGCAAACAATTTATATGAATTATTATTTATCTGAATATTTATAGTAGTGTTTAAATATTTATGTCAACAACTCTTTAAATTTCTTAGCAGACTATCTTAATATAAACTTCAGGAGAATAAATAACTTACTAATGACTAAATACCTTTGGAAATACCATATATACCAGCACCAACAACTGCTCCAACAGGACCTACACTTGCAACTCCAATTCCTACATAAAAACAAAATCCAACTCCAGTTGATAACGCTGTTTTGTCATCCTCATCAAGATCTGTCTTCCCTAATAAATAATTAGTACCTATTTCAGCTGCATCTCCAATAAGGAAAACACTTTTTGTAGCACCACTAATTCCTTTTACAACCACTCCTGCAGAAGTTAATCCAGCTTTAGTAGCTACAGTAGTAGTAACTGCTTTTGAAACACTCTTAGCAATACCAGATACATACTAGAGTGGTTCACAATTACAGTATCTAGTATTTATATGATCATATTCTTCTATCTTTACTTTCAAGCCACATTTGATGCACTTTTTGTCCTTGATAAGGGAAATAAAATTTAGCCCTATCTATGTATTTGCTGACCATACAATTCCTTCCGTAGTTAATCCTTTAATTAAAGTAGCAGCCATTTTATTTATTTATTTTCTTTTTAATATTTTTTAGTTTAGATATTTTGAAGAGATGTATGAATTAAATCAATGTTTGTAATTTTGAGCATCTAAGATATTTAAATATTCTTTTTCCCCTTGATTTCTCTTTCTTACATCTAAATTATCATCATCGTACCTAATGTGGAAACTCATCAAAAAAGGTCTCTTATCAACTTCGATTTTATCTCTCTTTCTTTCACTTGAAGGGCAGGTATTGTTTGTCTAAAACCAACAAATAATTCCCATCTGTTTTAATTTAGTTACTTGTCTTAATGAAAGTGCTTTCTTATTGAAATGCGGGGCACGTTTTAATGTAAGAATAGGTGCTTGTTTCTAAATATCTTATTGTTTCCTGAAAATTTTTCTTCTTCTCTGATTTCTTCTTGTAGTAGTTAGTTATCAGAGTTGATTTGGATAAAACAAAGTAATTTTAAAAAAATGGTTTAACATAAAAATACTTAAAATAAGAGCTCTAAACCTAATTCTAAAAGAACAACAGATCTTTCAAAAGCTGCTTAGGATTATTGGAAATTGGCTCAGATCTTAATTTTAGCAGGAGAATTAAAAATAAGAACTATCACAGGTTCTTGCTATTATCTGAAAAATAGAAGATTCTAATTAGTTGTTAAAGAAATCTCTCAAAAATAGAAAATGAACGTTATCCAAGAAAATATCATCTTTGTGTTCTTATTTTTTCAATCGAAGCATTTATTCAACCAAATATCGTTTTAAGTAGTGTGCCTTCTCTGTGAAAAAAGAAAATCTTAGCACTCTTCCTTATTTGCTGAAAATTACATTAACAAATTTAAATAGTGTGTCTCAAAAAGAATTTATTGGGTTAGGTGTTGTTTCGGCTCTTCTAATTACCATTATTTTAATTCTTTGAGATTTTTATCATTCTCAAAGATTTTCTGTGCTGCTTGGAGTTAAATATGAAGAACCAAAAATAGCAAAAAGAAAGATTAGTTCTAAAAAACTTTCCTTCTAAATTTTTTAAGATACTGAAGAAGCTTGTCAAACACATAGATTTTATTTCTTTTATTTAATACTACAAATAATAGTAGATAGTGTTAACGGCCTATGTCTTTATGGATGTTTTTAAATTAATTGGCGCTTCAGAAATAAATAAACGCCAGAAAATATCGTCATACGTATCGGTCACAGGTTAAATGATGATGAATGGACATACACATTTATCACACTTTACAAAACACAAAATCCTTTGTTTTGCATGGAGAGTTTTAATTATTCTTGAAACAAAATTTGAGTGAAATACAGTGATAGAGAGAGAGTCAGAGGGATAGTTTGTATTGACCTGTTACTAATTATAATAAACTGCGACAAAAAACATAGGGCAAGAGGGTTTGGAGAAACAATCGAACTTTTGAAGCTTGGAGGGGATACTCAGCAACGACAAGAGAAGGAGGAGAGATAACTTATGTAGAAGGGTGAAGCTTGTTTAGGAGCGAGCATCTCTTTGACATAATAAGTTGATGAGGGAGATCCAAATTAATCTAATGATGACATTCTATATAATAATGCAAGTTTAAACAAAAACAACAAAGATAACGATAGAAATAGCATTTTTGCAGGAAATAGTGAGTTGAAATGTTAGCAAATAGTGGATATTTAAAATAATAATCTAGGAGAACATGAAATAAGTAACGAAAATACACAGAATAGCTCAATAAAAACAGTGTTTGACACATCGCAAATTGATTAACATGCTGCTTCTGTTACTGAGGATTCTTCAGCTGTTGAAAATAGTGACAATTCTTCATAAGAAGCTTTAACTTTGAAAATGGAAAAAGCAAATATTTTGGCTGCAACAAGGGCCGTGAAAAAATCAGCCATGAGTAGAATGAGAAATAGTGTAAAACTAACATTATTCAAAGGCATTTCAAAGAAAGTTAACCCAGAAAGCGCACAAGATGTAGAGAATCATCAAAGTGAGACTAACAAATCCAATCAATAATTGGAGAGAAAAGAAGAAATCTGTGAAACTGAAGAAAACCAAACTGAAATGGATTTTTAAATCCATTCTGAGATGAGAACTTCAGTAGACATGAGCGACTCAAAAGACAAATAATCTGAGTCAACTTCACTGCATAAACATCGATATAATTCCCTATGGAATGTAATCATTAAGTAAGTGATATTTAAATAAATAAAAATGCAAGATTATTATGCTCTAGTTTAGATTTTTAGCGCCAAAAAAAGCTAATACAAAAATATCATATTCGTTAATAAGTTAATGAAAAATTTGAAAAATTAATTTAATTCTACTGAATCTAATAGTGAAAGAGATCCAAAGACAATAGGTTAATCCTCTCCAGAGTCAAATTCTTCTCCCAAACGAGCATAAATTATCAATTAAACTCGAATATTTGAGGAGAATTATGAACTCATGGGATAAAAACTTGGAGAAGGATGTCATGGAGAAGTTAGAAAATGTATCCATAAAACAACGAAAAAAATCTACGCAGTTAAAATGATCCGAAATGGAGACACTGAGATCATTCTATCAGCAATAACTTCTTTCAAAATAGCGAAAAACCTCAATCATCCTGCCGTTATCAAACCAAAAGAATTGTTTATAAATCGAGAGACTGAAAAAATCTACTATGTCATGGAATATTGTGAATATGGATCGTTGCAGGAGTACATCGAAAATGCATTGAATATGTCACCAAGGAAAAGGGATAAAAATAGACCTAGACCACCGAGTATTGAGTACTATGATGAGGAAACAGAAGAAACATAAAACAATAAAAAGTCTGAGAAATGTATAAATTGTTAAAGTACCAATAGTGAGTGTAATACAGCTAAGCATAACAAAAGCCCAAGAAAAAGGAACTTGAAGAAGGTAGATAAACCATTTTAGTTGAATGAGGTAGTCTCTTAATATGTAGGAGAAACAGAAGAAAACAAAGAAAAAGAGTATTTTAAATTAGAAGAAGAATCTGTTTAATTGGAAACTCAAATTGGAAAAGAACAAGAAGAAGAAGAAAAGAATATTAATGAACAACAACCAACCTAGGTAGTGTCAACTTGCGATACCCCTGAGACCCTTAAGGATAAATCTCCTTAAGAATTTACTTAAAGCAACGAGAATCTTTGTGGCGTGATCGATTGTGAGATTGCAAAGAAAATCTTAAAAGAAATTCTTCTCGCTGTGAGCTACTTGCATTCTGAAGGAATATGTCATCGAGATCTCAAGCCCGACAATATCCTCCTCAATAAGGATCGTAGTAAAATCAAAATCATCGACTTTGAGATCAGCAAACAATTCAAGTATTTTCGTCCGAATCATTAAGTACTCAAAGTCTGCGAGATGTGGACACGTACTGGGACTTAAGACTATATGGCTCCAGAGATGTTTGAATCAACTGGCTACAGTGAATCAGTGGATATCTGGGCTATCGGTGTGATTGCTTATTTTCTGCTCACAGGGAGATTACCATTTGACTAGGAATATATTAGCGATAAAGTCGAAGCCATAAGAAATTGCTCATATAACACTGACTATCTAAGGAATCTCGATGAAGTACCTAAGGATTTCATCAGGAGAATGCTACGAAAAGATCCAGGAGATCGTCTTTCTGCTGTAGAAGCCCTATCACATCCTTGGTTCTTAGTCAACACCAAAGATAAAAATCAATTTGCAACCCGCTTTTCAAAGCGTAAAAAGTCCACTAAAAACAATTCCTCGCATTCCCCTTCTCCAAAAAACTCTCCTGAGCATCGACAGCAACTTGGTTTCTTAGGAAATAACAGTACGATTCTCTTTACACCAACGGAATTGCCATAATAAACTGAGATCTTCAACAACAGCTAATGCAAAATTAACAACAATCATAGTAAATTCTGCGAAGATAATCAAAATATCCATAAGAACATAACTCCCAATGCTAACGACAACAGTGATTATGAGAATTCACCGTATTCCTTCAGCACGAAAGTGAACAAAGAAAATAAATACATCAGCAGCATGAATCTTAACAACTAAGAAGATGGGAAAATGACTGATAATCCGAAGAAGAATATTTGTTTCTTCCATGAAAAAGATACGAATTCCAAGAATTGCAGTGAATTTGATAATAATCTCGATGAAAATGATACGAACATCCCTCTGTTTTGTCCAATCGTTGACAGTTCAGAGGAGATTGACTTAGAATTAAATCATCCCATGTTGTTGCAGGAAAGCAGCAGCGTAGATAGAAGGAACAAGTAGTTATTTGCAGGTGATCAACCACTAACATTCTAGTATTAGTAGTCTTAACAGTAAGTATGCTCAAATAATTCCATTAACAGTCAACTCAGTAATAGCAATTCTAGTTAGCAACCAAGTGGTGGAAAAAATGTCAAAATTGCTAAGAAAAAAGAAGAGTTCAAGAAGAATCTACTTGACTTCAAGCAGCAGATGGCTGATGGGATGACTGATATTCTATCAGCGAAGTTTATTCATATCAACTAGAAGCAACGATAGCATCCGTAAGCATCGCAGCTCAGACTTAAATTGCTATAATAAAAAAGAGATAGCAATATCAATAGTAATCCATAACCAGCGCAGTCATAAACATAAACGCAGTTGCTCTCGTAATCGAAGGATTTACTGTAAATACCTACATCAGTGTCCACAATGAACATAACCCAAGGGGGCTCAGATAATCCTAATACTTTTTACAATATTCTTCAATAATCATAGGGAAATAATTGCCTACCGCTTATCCCGATTTCTCCATTAGCTGCGTAGATTAGCAGTACTTGCAATTCAATTGGCTCAAATTCAAGTTTTTAAGCTACTGCAAATAATAACAATAATACATATGCCAGTAATGTTCTTATTTCTGATAGTTAAAATCAACTGGGTTAACACAGCTCCTAACTTGAAGTCTAAAACGATGAGCAACAACAACAACAGCAATAAGGACAATAGCTTTAAAACTCATAGCTACAATAACTTTAAATAGCCTTATCAAGCTAATCTTCGATTTACCGATCTCGATCTAACACGAATGACATCAACAACCATTCGTTCGAATCAGATGAAATAAACGACGAACGAAGAGCCAAGAGACTCAGTGAAGATTTCACTTCTTCATGTGAAGTCTAGACGCCGATAAAAAAAGCACAATCCACAACACCTACATCTTCTTAGCTTTCTTAGACGATTGGTAGAGTGACGAAGTCATCTTAATTCAGTAATCTCCGATTTGCACCGAAAACGAAAAACAGCAGTATTCAAAGTAGCGCTGAAGAAATCTAATTGGACTCATCATCATCAGCGTCACCTTAAGCAACAGTAGGAGGAGGAGGAGGAGTTGCTTAATACCAGAAATAATTTTAAAAAATACAATAGCAATGTTCATTGGAAGTTTAATTGAGTGGTAAACACAGTTCGGAGTTAAATCAGAAGAAGCTAACAATTTTTAATTTCTGTGAGGGAAATATGAAGTAGTAGCAATAGCAGTAGGGTCGTGTGGAAGAGGAAACCAAAGAAGAAATATGGGGAAATTAAGAGATATGTTAAGTGTAGTGTGATGGTAGTGATGCTGCTGCAGAAGATGAGAGTGTAAATGTGAAAATACAGAAATAACAACATCTCTATGGGTTTCCAAGCTAGTTTCGAGATTTCTCTGATGAAAAAGAGAAAGACTGAGAAAGAGAGAGAGAGAGAAATCCGCTCTAACCTTGTACGATATTGAAGTGAATTAATCAACCTGATTACTTAGCGTTATCATTGAAATATTTTAAGATTATTTCATGTTTTTAAATAAATTTTGTTGAATATCTGCTTGCTTTCTAGATTTCCTGAATACAAGTGGTTCTTAAAAGCAAACTATTAAGAAATCTTCCAAAACTTAGTTAGTACAGGATTTAAAGTGCATACAAATTTATCAACACAGCTTTCCTGGTGAACACAAACAAAAAACGCAAACCCTCTTCCGAACATTCACTTGCCCTTATCCCCTCTCTATTTCAACTCCTTTCTTTGATCTTGTTGTTCATATCTTATTGTCCTAGTAATCTTTTTAATTCTTTCAACTATTCCTCTTTTAGATGGGAAGTTTTTATTATTATTGCTAGCTGCTTCAAAAAGAATCTGATCCAATTTTAGAACAGAAAACAAGCAAGAAAGAGAAGAACAAAATCAAAAATCCAAATAATCAGAAAAATCTGTAAAAATAATATAGAAAAGTTGATACAACTTCAAGTAGCTGAATTCATAGAAATAGCAACACAAAGGAGTACAGCTACTACTGCTCCTTGCACGATGTCCTTTGCAGATGCAAAAGAGCTCCTTTTGGAGAGGGAGATGCTGAAACTTGTTTAGGAATTTTCTGGAGAAGCTCGTCAAGATGAAGTATGATTTTGACATGAATTGTGCTGAGTTGAGAGAAATTGTGCATTGTACAAAGACTTCTTTTTATTCTTCTTTTTTAGCAGAAACTGTCTCAAAGAGAAACTAATCTTGGTGGAGGAATTCCCAAAGCAGATGGAATCGATTGGGAGGAAGAGTTAGCTGCTCTGATGGATTAGAACTTTAGAGGAGAACTTATTGGTTTCTAATCTTAGGAAGACACATTAGGAATCAATTTAGAAGATTAGTAGAAGATAAACGCGAGTTCAGAATAACATAATAGAGAGGCTTTCTCAAAAAATGTAAATATTCAAATGTTAAGCCTTTAAAATTGTTTATCAATAACAAGTGGAGAACCAGCATTATCTGTAGGGCATGGGTGAAGATAGCAGAAAAGGAGAAAAAGCAAATAATGCTCATGACGACGATGAATGCAGAAAAGAAATATCAAGAGAATATTTGCAGACCAACAAATGGGGTTGCAAAGAATTCAAAGTTGTCTACTCAAATGGGGATGTCTTTCAAGGCGAAACTGATAGAGAAACAGGATTGAAAGATGGATGGGGGTTATATCTCTACGCAAATGGTGAAAAATACGAGGGGTTCTTTCAAGACGACGTTCTCCATGGATACGGAAGATATTGGTAACGCAAACTGATTTCGCGTGTACTAATTGATGATTTTTTGTTTGCCAAAAATTTGAAGGTTTCTAGGTGGGCATCACTATGAAGGGGACTGGGAAGATGGAGTAAAGCATGGAATTGGATAATTACAGTTTTCGACTGGAGACAGATACTCAGGGTTCTTCTCCAACGATAACTTTCATGGAGAAGGTAGAATTAATTGGTTTTTAATGAACAAAACAACTTTCTTCATTTTTGTTGATTAAATCAATCCTTTCTTTTTTTCATTTATTTAGGCGAATACTATTACAAGAATGGCGATACATTCAAGGGAACGTTCAAATCTGGAAAGAAGCATGGCCAAGGGAAGTTTTAAAGCTAGAAGGGCAAGAAGATCATAGGAGAATGGAGAGAAGACGAACTTTAAAAAATCTGAGTTAACAATAAATTTTTTACCTTTTTTGTATGAATATTATTGTACATATTTTGTGAAAAAGAGGTTAGTTTGTGTGTGTATGTAAATCTGTAATTTTAGGCTAAACCTTTCATAATTGATGTAGATGCTTCAATCGTAATTTCGTTGCTATCAAGAACAGCAACATTAGTGTGAATGGCACTGCTGCCATGATCCTTAACTGCAACTCATACGAACCAAGAAGCTCCATGAAGTACATGTAGATTTTCTGCATTATCGCATGATAATCATTCTTGAGGAGAAGAGACAAAATAGTACTTAGTGACTCAAGCTGCAACAGCTTGGAAGCTATTATATTATTGCTTTTATTAGCAATTAAAACACTTTAGGTGATGTGTTTCTCAGCTAACTTCAAATCAGGTAATTTTCCTAATCCTTGGGAATCCATCCATCCCATGTTAAAGTACCCTTAAGCTTGTATGTATCCTTCACCTGCTTCACGATCTTTGAGTTCGGCAGCACGAGAATAATGCCAATATGCCTTTTTCATATCTTACGGGACATACTCACCATAGAAATAGTAATCTCCAAGTTTTAGATGACTAAATCCACTCCAGTTGCTTTAATCTTAGTATGTAATGTACTTGACATACTCTGCAGCTTAGCTTGTGCCTTTAAGCAGTTCTTGAAGATTATTCTCATTTCCATTTAGAAACTACAAAACATCCTCGAAAAGTAACCCAAGTGGACTTTTCTTCATGAATCCTGCAGATTGTAAAATCTAATATATTTTATCTTTCTTCAAGGATTTCTCTAGCTGAGAATAGTCCATATCTTCTTCATCATAGACTTGGCTGCTCTTTTCTAAGACTATTCCTGCATTTTAACCTGCAACCTGATCAAAATACCCAACAAAAACAAATAATTTTTTTCCATGAAGTTACTTTTCTTTTACAATAAAATTTCACCAAACAACTAGCTCATTTTTCACATACACACCCTTTTTCCATCTAAATTGCATTTATTCATGAAATCCTTTTTACATTGTCTCCAAGGAACCCAGCGATGAGATAGAAAATATGAGCTTGCCTGAATCTTCCAGTTTCATAGAAAAAGTTGCCGGTGTTTGAAAACTAAGCAGAATTTGCTCTCGCGAGACTTGCACTCATGAGCATTGTTGAGAGCTCACAAGATTGATAAAAATCTACGCCATCTAAATACAATAATCCGAGAGAGTACTATGCACGCGGATGTCGTTTCTCTGATGCCATATTTAAATATTAATGAGCAACTGTCTTATCGCGAATTTAATCCTCAGTAGAAGGCATCAAATGAATTATTCCGTAATTGAACATTGAATTAGTGTCTTTCAAATCGCATCCTTCTGTTTGGTTTTGGAAATAATTACCAATCAAATATTAAGCAATTCAAAGGAAGAAAAACGAATAAAAATAAACCTAATTATTTTTATTTTGAAACCTACATTTGAATAACTTAATCGCTTTTCTGACATCTCTTTCGACACCTAGTCCGTAATAGTAGAGATAGCCTTTAATGTGTGTTTGTTAATCAAACAAAATAAAAGAAAAATAAAGAAAATGTTGTGGTAATGAAGATCAAACATTAAACATCATTTAACTTCTCCTTATTATTTTTTAAAAATAAAGTGTTTGTTTTCTTTACCTAGCCCATTTATCCCCATTGGCTCATTCTTTTCCGCTGCTTTTTCAAATAACTTCAATGCTTGCTTGTAGTTCTGTTTAACTCCTAAGCCTTTCATATGATGATACCCTACCATGACACTTGCTCTGATAGACATGCCCTAAGGTTTAAAAATCACAATATTCTCTTTGATTGCAAATATCAAATCAATAAAACTCAACTCAAATTGTGTTTTACTCTCGAGGGGGCTTTATTCGATAAGGCAACTAAATTGAACCATTAAAATGATTTACTGAAATCTCTTTTCACACCATTAATGCCATAAAAATACGAATGCGCGATCAAGTAAGAATCTTCCATGTTAGCTTCTGCTATGTTTGAGAGGCGATTGGCGTCTCTGGAATCTTCCATGATGTGGAGTTAATCAGGCGTAAGAGTGGAATATTAGTTTGTAGCGGAGGAATTGTAGATTTGCAGGTCTAATCTTAGGGGATGCGTGTAGGAAGGGAGGATTTCTTACAGAATGAATTATTCAGCTCCAAGTTCTTTGAAGTAAAGTGAAGCTGTTCTGCAGTCTATTTTAACACCTTTACCATGCATATATTTGTGAGCGATTGAGAGTTAACTCATGGAGTTATTTTGCTATGCGGAGAAATATAAATCAATAATTGATGAGGAATTTCGTTTCTCTGAGGTGTATTGTAAGAGCGATCGAATTTACGAGTCACTTAAGTCTTTCAGAGAAGAAGAAAACTAAGAATTTTATGAAGGGAGAGAATTGTCTTTTTCATCGTTTTCATCCAGCAATGTGCGAAGATTATTCAATAATTATAGAGTACCATCAAGTCTGAAATTGGCAAATAATGCTGTGTAGAAGTGGGCTTATGGAGATCCAAGTGAAGCAGCTAGTTTGAAGAAGTAGAAAGATTTGGAAATAGAATGAGGTTTATCTGCAAGCAACAATATCCTTGCGTAGAATTCGACAAGTTCGCTCAATTCTGATTCGGAGGTGAATTCCTTTGATTCTAATGCTGCTTGGAGTTTATTGATAGCTGCAGGGACAGATCCATGAATGATTTACTCATCTAATCCAGATAAAAATTCTGAAAATTAAGATGTATCTTTAGAGGTAGCAATCAGAGAGGCTGATGCAATGAAAATCGCTAGTGATAAAGCTGAGAGTTTCATCATAAAAGAATATCACGCAACTGAGCTGCACTTTCCAGAAAAAAGAAATTAAAAAATAATTAATTCAAAACAATATTTGCAGCTCAAATGCATTGAATTATTTTGATCGGTAGTTTTTGCTGAATCAAAGATAATTCGCTACCTTTTGTTTCTTATCTTATTATCGTGTCTATCTACTGAAATGAAATATTATCCCCCTTCCAAATTGTGTTCTAAAAATGAAATTGTTTCGAATCAAGAAAAATAAAAAATGCAGGAAAGCAGATATAATTATGTTGATCGTTGTCTATTTTTTCTATTTTCCAATGGTTCTTCTTCATTTGTTTATCAAGACAAATACAGTGATAATGTTAATTATTATTCAATAAAATCATAGGCAAATAATGAAAGTTTGTTTGGTCGTTTCTTTGTTATGCCTTAGAAATATCTTTTGGAGAAGTACTACAAAGACAAACCAGCTGATTTCAGTTATCTTCTTCAGAATGGGTACAAAGTCTATAAGGAGCTAGGAAGAGGCGGATACGGAGTCGTCTACAAGGCTTATGAATAGTAATATTGACAGTGAAAATTAGTAGAGAAAAGGAAATAGACATCCTCAAAATTTTTTGTTTCGAGTGGGGGAGAAAGAGAGAGAGGGCGGGGGGAAATAGATTGAGATAACTATACAAAGAGAGAATATATAATTCATGTACCTTTTTCTAAATTACCACAGCCGAGATAATTGCGAGAACAAGAAGAGGAAGTTTGCTATCAAGATTAATTTCTAGACTGTGTCTCCGGAGTTGATCTTTTCTGAAATTGCGTTCTTGACATTAATAAAAGGAACATAAAATACACCATAAATGGTAGATCTCTTTAACTATGAAGAAAAAACACATATCGTCATTGAATACTTCAAATATCAACCATTTATTGTAAGATTACTCATCAGATTATCTTTGAAAAATAATATTATTTCAGCCTTTGAGACAATTAATTGACAATTTATCTGGTTATTAAGGAATTTTTCGCTGATTTTGGAATGGAAGACATCAAGCATTACATCTATCAAATGCTTTTAGGAGTTAGAACCTTAAAATCTATGGGGATATTCCATCGAGATGTGAAGCCAGGCAATTTTTTATTCAATAAAAAAGAGAGAAAAGGCATCCTCATTGATTACGGACTATC
>Ga0302271_10003683_pt1 | contig 12775 bp, 7 predicted proteins | sample III_Bog_N1_1_FD_198767 | JGI IMG/M metagenome (GOLD analysis project Ga0302271, IMG submission 198767) | Peat permafrost microbial communities from Stordalen Mire near Abisko, Sweden - III_Bog_N1_1 | ecosystem: Environmental > Terrestrial > Soil > Wetlands > Peat | place: Sweden: Abisko... | reverse complement strand
TTATTTTCAAAACATGTTATACAAAGACGATTACAAATTAGATTTAGCTAAAATTTTAGATGTACAATAAGAATTTTATTACAGTACGTTTAGTAGATGCTCCCCAAGAGTTTAATTAATGCTAGGTTAACTTGTACATTATATAACACGTAAAATTACGCCTAGGTTTTCACTTGAATAAAGATTATATATCCATTATTAAGAGGTTTATAATAAAAAATATCAAGGGTTAACAAATAAAATGTTTAGGACGCTTCAACAAGACGTCAACGTGCTTCAAAACATATTTTTAAACATGAGAGGAATTCCTTTAAGTACTTCTTTTCTGCAAATATTGACTATGCTCTTGGAAATGTAAACTTTAAAATATGGTGCTTGTGGAATACGTATTTGGCTTTCTATAAAAATAATAGAAAAATACCTAAGGTATTTTTCTATCCAAAGTAAAATCTCCAAAATATAAGTTTTAATTCAGCAAAAATATTAAAACTAAAAAGTAAAAAAAGAAAATTATTTCTAACAGTATAAAAAAAGATTAACTACAAAAGCAAAGTTTTTGTATTAAAACAGCTATTCAAACTATACAAATGAATAAAAAAAATAAACGCGAAGTATTAAAGAAATTTTTGTTAAACGACAAAAAGCCTTTATTTTTTTTAGAAAAAAAATACAAAGAAAATTAAGACAATTAAAATTCTTTTTTGGCGAAGAAAAACTAGTGAAAGAATAAAAAAAAAAACTATAAAAATTTCTTCTAAACAAAAAATTATCCTATATTTAAAATATTATCGTGGTGGAAAATCTTTACGTAAATTACAAAAAAAAGCACGCAGATTTTCATTTTATAGCTATAAAAAAAAAAGAAATTTTTACAAAAATAATAATTTTTACAAAAATAAAAAAAAATATTTTGACTATAAAAAAAATACGAAATTAACAAAAAAACAAAAAAGGGAACGTGCTGAATCGCGTAAATTTTTTTTTAATTTGCGTAAACAAAAAAAAACGAAATTAAATCAAATTTCTAAAAATATATTTTATGAAAAAAAAAAAAAATATAACAACCAAATCCGTAAAAAAAAAAAATACAACAAAAATATTAAAAGCTAAACCAAACACATTTATCTTTTTCAAAACGAAAAGCTTGTAGATTATAGCGCTTCTAATAAACAAATGTTGGATTATAGCAAGTAAGTTATTCGGCTATTACAAAACAACAAAATAGAAGCAGGACGACGTTATTTAAAAAAGAATATAAAAAGATAATAGAAGAATAAATCTTTCTATTCTAGCATTTGCCTATGTACACTTTTACTAAAAAGCCAGCGGAAGTGCGTATGGGTAAAAGGTAAAGGAACAAAGATAAATAGACAAGTATGTCCTCTTTATCCAAGGTAAAATTATATATATTATAGAAAATATTACACGTAAAAAAGGCTAAAGATCTTTTTAATGGAATAAATGAAAAAAATAGGAACAAAAATAAAACTAATTTATAATATAAATTTATGATACAAAGAGAATCTAATAGTATATGCGGCTGACAATTCTGGTGTAAAATATGCAAAAATGTTTAAAAATATATAAATATAAAAATGGAATCCCAGGAAGTCTTTTTTGACTGTATCTATTCAACGTTCGAAAATACGAAAACGTCGTATACGAAAATCAGAATTATATAAAGCTTTGTTTTAATACAAACAAGGAAAGAACGTTAATCGAATTTCTGGTCATTATATTAAAGGAAATAAATAATTATATAGTTATTTTAGAAAAAACGAGATCCTTTACCTATTTTGCTAATAGAATAAAAAAAGCAGTACTCGCTGAATTTTACGTTATAATGGATTTTATAAAATAATGTTTTTAATCCCCATCACTTTATTAAATGAAATATTATATTTTTAAAGATGCAGAAAAAGTATAAAAAATTAAAAACAAAGTTTTTAAAAGAAAACTTTGTTTAAAAGCCTAAATTCGTGAATCTAAATTAAAAGCTACAACAAAAACAAAAATTAATTATAACAATATCTCGTTTAAAGAAAATATTCACATGTAAGAATAAAGCCTCGCTGATCTAATAACAGGACGTGCACGCTCTACCATTCAAGGAATTTAAATTATCTCGAATTAAATTTGAGAGAATTTGCTTTATCTGGTTTTATAAACTGGATTACGAAAAGCTAGCTGAGTAATAATGAAATCCTTATACCATTTTATAACACGTAATTAATATGGCTTTAAGCTAACCAAAAATATAATTTTGAAGTACCTTCTTCTGAATATAAACCTTAAATTAATAAAAATGTTATATAAAGAAGGTTATATTTTAACTTTTTTTTGGAAAAACCATTTTCTATAGAAATATTCCTAACCGCGAGATCCAAAAAGAAAATTATTTAGTAAAATTAGATTTAAAATCAATTCCTAAAAAATCGTATATATTTAGATTTTGAACAAATTAATAAAGTATCATCAACATGAAAGTTCTTACAATGTTATTATCAACATCAAAAGGAATACTTTTTGGACATAAATGCAATTAAAAGACATTTAGGAGGTGAAATTTTTATTTAAAATAATAATTTAAATATGCGTCGATTTAAAAATAAGATATCAAAAATCAAAAAGAATTTAATATGTCAATTGCTCCAATTAATAAAATCTTATTGGCCAAATACAATGACAAGCTTGTACCTTACAAGAATTTTTAGCCAGTAAAAATTGTTCTGCAACAAACTATTTTAATAAATTTTAAAAGCGCTTTTGGAACAGAATTCGTAAATTCTTGAAAATATAGGTTATATTATAAAACAAACAAAAATAAAAATTGTTTTTTTATAATACTACATATCTTCATACGTTTAATTAAAAATATCAAACTAGTTCGACGAAGGCCTAGTTTGTGGCTATCTTTCTCGCTATAAAAGTTATAGGAAGAGGATTTCGTAATATGGCCTATCTACAATAGTGTTTATTTTCAATTAAGGATTTAATGTTATTTTTAAATTAAATTTACCTAAAAAACATTACTTTGAAATATAAAAAAAAAAAATTCATTTATATTTGTTTGGTATTAATTTAGCACAAAATAAAACATTTAACAGAACAAATACGAGATTTACGCTTTCCTGATACTTAATACGGGAAAAGGTTTATCTATAGTTGGTAAACGTAATTAAATTACGCACAGGTAAAGTTAGAATTCGTTAAATTATACAACAAAAGCATTTTAATGAATACAAAATTATTGGGCAAATATAGTTATAATATAAACGGAAGCCTTTGGTCTGTTTTAACAAAATATTTTTTGGTATAAACTTTTGGAGAGCTACACAATTAATAAAGTCTTTTAGGTATAAATAAAAATACTAAAAATTAATCAATTAACGTCACAGGGAACTTCTAAGATTAAATAAATTTTTGCTACTAAAAAATATATTTTTGGACCTAAATTATTACAAGATAAAAAATACAATTATAAATGATCATAAAAAAAATGGTTCCTAATAAAGGTATGCGCTTTCGCCAAGGATTAACCTGTAAATGGCCAACGCACGCACACTAATGCAAAAACAGCTAAAAAATTAAACAAGAACATGGGGGAACAAATAAATCAAAATATTAATAATTAACCGTTTGAAACTAAAAAAACATAGACTTAAGCATTTTACCATCAAATAGAGCCTATGTAACAAAAGATTATAACTGTAGTAATTATAAAACAAACTTTAAAATAATATTTTTATAAATATTAATGAAGCACAAATTTATACTTAAGCCAAAACGTAAAAATAAAAGTTGATTTAATAAGTTATAAAATTAAATCAGGCAAAACTATTATTTACTAGTACATGATGGAATGGCAGGATTTAAAGGACCTAAGAAGACCAACTCATTATGCTGCAGAAATTTTAAGGCAGATTAACGGCTAAAAAATTAAAATCTCTAAAAATTAGACAAAATTGTTTTATTGTATAAATCTCCTGTAAACAAATAAAATTACATCTTTCTTAGCAAGGTCTTTGTGGAAGATTTCACTATCGTAATGCCTTTTATGCTAGAACGTATACCATTAGGACATAAATGGAATACGTAAACAAAAAGCTCGTAAGAATGTAGTTACAAGTAATTTGAGTATAAGTTCAACTTGGTAGAACAATAGATTGTGAGCTCTATTAATGAGAGTTCAAATCTCTCTTTACTCACCCCACAATAACATATATTTAAAAAAAAGGAAAAAAAATAAAGCTAAAAAGTCACTATATTAATAAGAAGGTTTTTTTAGCGCGGTGTAACTAAAATAAAGCACTATTAGTTTAATGGTTAAAACACACCCCTCATAAAGGGTCGAGATAGTAGTTCAAATCTGCTATGGTGCATTTAATAATAAAGATTTTAAATATTCAATGCCACAATTAGATAAATTTTAGCTTTTTTAAATGAAATTATAGCTGTAAACATTACCTTTATTTGCTAGTTATTATTTTATTAACAATTTACTGGTTACCAAATATATTAACTAAATTAAAATTAACGTTCACTAAAAATTAATTTACTAACTGCAGAAAGCATAAGCAATAAATTTAGAACATCAAACTGTTTTTAAATATTTAAATATAAAATTATCTAACTATTTTTAAAATCAATGGAACATCATTTTTTATTAATAAAAAATGATGTTGAAAAAATACATACACAATCTAATTTAATCTCTTTTATTAACCGAATCTTTAAAGTAAAGAAATAAAAATAGTATTAAATAATATTAAAATAAAAAATATAAGCTTTTATGAACATTAAAATATAATTTAACTAATTTACTTTATTTAAATAGGAACCATTTTACTATTAAATTTAAAAACATCTTACTTTTTTAAATGAAGAAAAAATATTAATATTTAACAATTATAATATTTTTTGCTAAGTCTTTATACATTTTTACGTACTTTTAATAAATAATTACCTTACTGCTACGCGACAAAAGTTTAATTAATAAATTAATAATATCGTAATAAAGACGTATTAATTTCTTGTACAGCCATACTTAATGCCTACTATTTAATGCAACCTCTTTTTTAGAAGAATTAATAAATTTATTTGAATCACAAATGTGTAATTGTACATGATTTAATAAATATTTATAAATATCCAAACGATAGAATATATAAATGAAATTATACTTTTTATTTTTGGATAGCATCTACTTACAAAGAAATTATTTTTGCTAATAATTTACAAAGAAGAACAATTAATAATTTTATTAAATTCATTTTTAAAAAGAATCTAATTCATAAAAAATAATTATCAATGAGATTATATATATATATTTACTCTATTAAATAGTTGCTATATTAGTAGCAACTATTTTAATATGCTATATCTTATACTTTAATATATAAGAATTAATGATTTAGAAAAGATTTCCTCTTATGAAATGTGGCTTTGAAGCTTTTGAAGATACAAGAAAAGAATTTTGATGTTCGTTTTTACTTAGTATCTTTATTGTTTATTTTATTTTTGATTTAGAAATAACATTTTTATTTCCTTAGGACTTTAGTTTTAAAAGACTTAGGTTATTTAGGTTTTTATTACGATGATTCTTTTTTTAACAATACTTTAACAATAGGCTTTATATATGAATGGCTAAATAGGCGCACTTGACTGGTAACACAAAAATAATATATTTAATAAATTTACTAAAATTAGCTGTTACCAAACTCTCTAAAATATATCTTCCTTTTGTACAACAAAACATATTTATAACCTTGAAAACTCATAAAGATTTAACGAAACTTAATTTCCTTTTTACAAAAGCATACAAACATTCAAGCAATCAAGTTTAGTTGATCTATGTGTAATTGATTACCCAGAAACGTATGTTATACCGTTATGAATTAAATTAATAATTTAATTTCATATAAATATAATATACGTTTTTTTATTAAGAATTCATTTACAGACTTTAACTACAAATAATTCATTATCTGATGTACAAAGTGTAACCAAGTTTAACTAAATTTTATCGTTTCTGCAAATTGGTTAGAAACGTGAAGCTTGGGATTGTTTTGGTATACTTTTTTTGAATCATCCAGATATGAAGAAGAATTTTAACCGATTATGGATTTAAAGGCTTTACCTTTTAGAAAAGATTTTCCTTTAACCGGTTATGAAGAAATTAGATAATAATGAAGAACAAAAAAATATTATAACAAGAACCTTTAAGTTTAGAACAAGAGTTTCGATTATTCGAATTTACATCAACCATGGATAAATTAAACGAATTTTTCTCATCAGATGATAAATTTTTATGATATAAAAAATTTTACTAATGAACTTTGGTCCACAACATCCTGCAAGCCCATGGAGTTTTACGCTTAGTTGTAAGATTTAGATGGTGAAATTGTTAAACGTGTAGATCCTCACATAGGCTTGTTACATCGAGGTACAGAAAAAATTAATAGAGTATAAAACATATCTACAGGCGTTACCCTATTTTGATCGCTTAGGATTATGTTTCTTGTATTGGTTCAAGGAACATGCATATTCTTTAGCAATAGAAAAATTATTACAAGTAGATGTTCCAAAGACGTGCTAAAATTATTCGTGTTAATATTTTTAGAATTAACACGAATAATTAAATCATTTATTAGCAATAACTACCCAATGCCTTAGATGTAGGTGCATTAAACACCTTTTTTATGGGGTTTGAGGAAAGAGAAAAAATTAATGGAATTTTATGAACGCGTTTCTGGAGCACGCTTAACATGCTAGCTACATAAGACCTGGCGAGTGTCGCCCTTGATGTACCTAATAGTTTACTAAAGTGATATTTTTGATTTTATAATGCAATTTACTGCTAGAGTAAATGAAGTTTGAAGAATTATTAACAAACTAATCGTATATGGAAACAACGAACTAGTTGATGTAGGAATCGTTTATCTTTTCATCAAGCTTTAAGTTATGGTTTTAACAGGGGTTATGCTAAGAGCTTCTGGGATTACCTTGGGATCTTCGTAAAGCAGAACCTTAACGAAATTTATGATGAAACATCATTTAATAGTGCCCACGGGAACTCATGGAGATTGTTATGATCGCTTTTTAATTTTCGCTTAGAAGAAATGAGACAAAGTTTAAGCAATAATTCATCAATGTATAAATTTAATTCCTGAAAGGACCAGTTAAAGTAGAAAATAATAAATTAAGTTCCAGGTTCTAGAGCCTTATTAAAAAGATTCCATGGAATCCTTAATTCATCTATTTCAAATTTTACAGTGAAAGGATTTTCTATACCTACTAGTGAAACTTAATTGTACAGTAGAAGCGCCTAAAGGCGAATTTGGTATCTTTTTAAAGATCTGATAATAGCAATCGTCCATAATCGCTGTCGTATTAAAGCACCCGGATTTTTCTTCATTTAGCTGGCCTAAATTTTATGGCCCAAGAATCATTTGTTATCTGATTTAGTAAACAATTATTGGTACTCAAGATATTGTTTTTGGTGAAGTAAGATAGATAATGAATAATTAAAATTAAAATTAAAAACCCAAAGAAGGTTCTTTGTTTTGGTTTTTAATTAATTAAAAACCAAAACAAAGAAATGAATTTTAAACCTTTAGAACGTTAGGTTATTTTCTACAAATCATAAAGATATAGTACACTTTAATATTATTTTAGGTGGATTTTCTGGTATAAGTTGGTACTATGATGTCAATTTTAATTAAGAATGGAATTAGCTTCTCCAGGTAATCAAATTTTTAATAGGTAATCATTCATTATACAATGTAATAATTACTGACGCATGCATTTATTATGATTTTTTTCATGGTTATGCCTATAATTAATAGGAGGTTTTGGAAATTGAGTTTGTACCTCTTATGATAGAGCACCTGAATATGGCTTTTCCTCGATTAAATAATATTTCATTTTAGGTTGTTACCACCTTCTTTATTTTTACTAGGTAGCATCGGCATTAGTAGAAATAGTGCTGGTACAAGGTTGGACAGTATACCACCTTTATCAGGTATACAAGGACATTACAGGACCTTCTGTTGATTTAGCTATATTTAAGTTTACATTTAGCAGGGGTTTCTTCATTATTAGTGCTATTAATTTCAATTACTACTATTTTTAATATGCGACATGTTGAATTAAATTTAACACAAATGCCTTTATTTGTGTAGGTCTATTTTAATTACAGCCTTTTTAATTATTATTATCTTTACCTGTTTTAAGCTGGCGCTATAACCATGTTATTAACAAGATCGTAATTTTAACACTACTTTTTTTGATTTTACTGGAGGCGGTTTGATCCTATTTTATATCACAATTTATTTTGGTTTTTTGGACATCCTTTGAAGTTTATATTATAATTCTTCCAGGATTTGGAGTTATAAAGTAACATGTAATTTCTACTTTTTCTCGTAGACCTATTTTTGTTATTTAGGTATGGTTTAACGCTATGTTATCTATAGGTATTTTAAGGCTTTATAGTTTGGGCACATCATAATGTATACTGTTGGAATGGACGTTGATACACGTGCTTACTTTACTGCAGCTACTATGGATTATTGCGGTACCAACAGGAATAAAAGTTTTTAAGTTGGTTAGCTACATTATATGCAGGAACTAATTCAATTAGAAACTCCATTATTTTTTGCATTAGGTTTTATAGTTTTATTTACTTTAGGTGGTTTAACTGGTATTATGGTAGCAAATTCTGGAATAGATATTGCTTTACATGATACATACTATGTTGTAGCTCATTTTCATTATGTGCCAATCAATGGGTGCTGTATTTGCATTTTATTCGCTGGATTTTATTATTGGATAACAAAAAATTGTAGGATTTCCTTACAATAGAAGAATTAGGCCGAATACATTTTTGAGTTAACTTTTATTGGAGTTAATTTAAACATTTTTTCCTATGCATTTTTTAAGGACTAGCTGGAATGCCTCGTAGAATTCCAAGATTATCCTGATGTATATAGCTTTTGAGAATGCAGTATCTTCTTTAGGTTCTTAATATAACTTTCTCTGGTGTTATATTATTTTTAGTAATAAATTTATTTATGTTTAGCTAATATAACAAAAATATCTGAAGAAGTTGAGTTAGCATTTTAATTAAAATTATAGCAGCAATATTTATAATTAGTAAATTTATTATATTTAAGTATATAAAATTTACATTTTTTTTTATTAAACAAGAAATGACCAAGACCAAAAGGAATTACTAATCCAAAGAAGGACATTTTTTATTTTCACTATATTTTTTTTGATCTAATAAATAGTTTCCATTTTTTCCCACACAGGGCGGAGGAAAGAAATTAGAAATATCATAGAAATGCGCATTTTACATACAAATTTTATATCAAAAGCCCTCTGATGAAACTGCTATTTCTTATCCCGTACCTAGTAATATAAAATTATAATTGGAATTATGGTATATATGCATTTGTAATGTTTAGCTGTTCAAATTCTTACAGGAATTTTTTTAGCTAATGCATTATACTCCAAATATTAATTTAGCTTTTATTAGATGTTGAACATATTATGAGAGATGTTAATTTTTTGGATATCTTTTAAGATATCTACATGCTAAACGGAGCCTCAATGTTCTTTGACTGTCGTTTATATTCATACTTTTAAGAGGCTTATATTATTCATCTTTTTTATATCCTAGACATTGGCTGTGGAATTGTTGGAGTAATTATTTTATTACTCATGATATTAACAGCTTTTCTAAGGTTATGTTCTTGTATGTGGGTCAAATGAGTTTTTGGGCAGCTACAGTAATTTACTAATTTATGTTCTGCTATACCTTTTATTAGGACAAGATATTGTTATCTGGCTTTGGGTGGCTAACTCTATAGATAATTCTACTCTAAATAGATTTTTTAGCTTACAATTTTGTATTTCCTTTTATTATATTAGCCTTAGCAATTTATTCATTTATTATTTCTTCATGAATACAAATCTAAATAATCCTTTAGGAATTGAAGCTGAAATTGAATTCAATTTCATTTTTTCCTTATTTTAATAATAAAAGATCTTTTTGGATTGCTTTTATTTTTTTCTTACCATTAAGTATATCTTTTAGCTTTTAATCCTAATTTATTAAGGACATCCTGATAACTATATCCTGCAAATCCTTTGGTAAACGCCAGCGCATATAGTACCTGAATGGTATTTTTTACCTTTCCAATGCAATTCTTCGTTCTGTTCCAAGACAAATTGTTTGGAGTAATTGCATTAGTTAGTGCAAATATTAATCTTATTAATAATACCTTTTATAAATAAATGTGAACTTCGATCTAAATACTTTTAGACCTATTTCTAAATTATTTTTTTGAGATTTTTTTACTTAATTCCTTTATTTTAGGTTGGATAGGTAAGTAAACCTGCAGAACCACCTTTTGTACAAATAGGTCAAATGGCAAACTATAACTTATTTCTTATACTTTATAATATTAACACCAATTATAATTTGGTTGGAAAAAAACCTAAATAAAAAATAAATGAAATTCTTATTTTATACAATATACGTAATTCTAATATCTTTAATAAATATTAGTGTGAGCAATGCTGTGGTATTTGCTATAAACGTTTTTTATTTTTGTTTTATATCGCTAATTCTAACTATATGTCTATTAATTTATTTAAAATATCTAACAAAAGTTTTTTTAAAAAAACTTTTGTTAGCTTCGGTATATTTACCAATAATAATCTTTATATTTTTTAAAGTAAGCGTTTTTTTAACTGAATTTTTTTAACAATTTTTACTACTTTGGTAATATAAAAATAATAAAAAGTCACTATATTAAGAAGGACCTAAATTGCTGCTTTGAAAACTGCATATTTACAGAGTACTTTTCGAAATAAAAACTCCTTAGTTCTTAATTCTAAATTTATATGATGAAATTTAAATAAATATCATGATAAGTCCTTTAAGAACAATTTGAATTATCAATATATTTTTTTCTTTTGATCTATTTAATTTAGATTTACAATTTAACAAATAGTACTTTATTTATATTAAGTTAATTTTTTTTTACTTATAAATTTTTTATTAAAGTGGAATTGTAAATTTACGTTTAATACCTAACAAATTGGGAATTAATAAATGAATTTTTTTATTCTTTTTTATTAACTAATTACGAAGCAACAAGTAGGAAAAGCAGGTATAGGTTTATTAACCTTTATTTATATGTACCTTTTTTTTTATACTACTTTCTAATATAAGTAGGTCTATTACCGCTGGCGTTTACCGTCACAAGTCAATGTGATAATTACGTGGACCTTAGGTTTTAACTTTTAATTTAGGATTTTTAATTTATGGATTAATAATTCATAATATTAAATTTTTTAATTTAATTCATTCCTAAAGGTGTACCTTTATTATTAATGCCTTTAAATTATAGTTATTGAAATTGTATCTTAATTTATTAAGAACGTTTTCTTTATCTATACGATTATTTGCTAACATGAATGGCAGGTCATGCATTATTACATATTTTAACTAGTTTTATTATAAATTATATCTAATTTATTTTTATCTTTTAATCCCATTAATTTTAGTATTAGCTGTTTTTTAGGCCTTGAAATAGGTATTTGTTTTTTACAAAGCTTATGTTTTTTTAGTTCTATTAAACATATATTACAAAGATGCTTTTTATCACCATCCCATTAATTAATGAAACAGATTACATCCTTTTCATTTAGTAACTCCTAGTCCATGAGCCAGTTTTATCAGCATTTAGTGCATTAAATTTTAATGACAGGAGCAACTTTATATATGCATAGTTACCAAAAATGGGTTGATTATTTTATTATTAGGGTCTTTTTTCTTTAATATCACTTAATGTTTGTTTGGTGGAGAGATGTTATTCGATGAAGCTACTTTTGAAGGTAAACAATACAGAAGAAGTAGAAATAAGGTTTAAAAGCAGGATGGTTTTTTTTAATTATTTCTGAAATAATGTTTTTTTCAAGCATTTTTTTGGGCTTTTTTTCATTCAAGTTTAAGCACCTACAATTTGGATAGGTGCTATCTAGGCCTCCAGCAGCTATTATTACTTTTAATACCTGGCAAATACCTTTTTTAAAATACAGCCATATTATTATTATCTGGTGCAAGCTATAACATATGCACATAATTACATTAATTGAAGATGATTTTACATTAACAGCAGAAGGGTTAGTATAATACTTTAAGCTGTGCTATATTTTTTATGGCTTTACAATTTTAATGAATATAGAAATGCTCCTTTTAAATATTTCTGATAGTGTTTATGCATCTACTTTTTTTAATGGCAACAGGCTTTCATGGAGCACAATGTATTTATAGGTACTATTTTTATTTTTGTTTGTTTCCTTTACGCTTTTTAAAAAATCATTTTACAAGTTGATCATCATGCAGGATTAGAAGCAGCAGCTTGGTAACTGCATTTTGTAGATGTTGTCTGGTTATTTTTAATTCACTGTAGTTTATTTTTGGGGCTCTCTATAATATTTTACGTTAATTTTACCCTTTAATACATAATTAAAAATAAAAAAAATAAAAGTATACACATATATATATAATATATAACTTAAACTAATAAAGAAACCGTTAACTAATTTTATAAAAAAAAGAATTTCAAAGAAGGTATATTTTTAAATTCCTGTATAGGAATAAATAAAAATAACACTGGTATCAAATTTTAATAAAAAAATAATTTTTTATAGTAATTCTTTTTACTGGCTTTAAAAGCCATTTACTATTATTTATAAACTT
>Ga0302271_10003682_pt1 | contig 12777 bp, 9 predicted proteins | sample III_Bog_N1_1_FD_198767 | JGI IMG/M metagenome (GOLD analysis project Ga0302271, IMG submission 198767) | Peat permafrost microbial communities from Stordalen Mire near Abisko, Sweden - III_Bog_N1_1 | ecosystem: Environmental > Terrestrial > Soil > Wetlands > Peat | place: Sweden: Abisko... | reverse complement strand
AATTAGATGAAATTAAATTTTAATTTCTGTTAAGTGAAAAATTAAATAAAATGTTACAATAAGTGTCATGCAATATATTGATTCATTAAATGACAAACAAAAAGAGGCCGTCCTTTATACAGAAGGGCCTCTTTTGATAGTAGCTGGTGCTGGTGCAGGTAAAACAAAAACAATAACACATCGAGTAATCCATTTAATTCACGAAGGAATAGAACCGTCTTCTATCCTGGCTGTCACTTTTACAAACAAAGCGGCAAAAGAAATGCGAGATAGAGTTATGTCCCTACTTGAAGACAAAGTACATGGAATAAGTACTCCAATTAAAAATAACGGAGTCCCTTTTGTTTCTACTTTCCACTCTCTTGGGGTTCACATAATAAAAGAAAATGCACATCTTATAGGTCTTACAAAACATTTCTCAATAATAGATGAAAGTGATGCAATTTCGATTATTAAAGATATTATGAGAGAGCATGATATAGACCCAAAACAACACGAGCCTCGTAAAATAAAAAGTATGATTTCTAAGGCAAAGGGGGATTTTATTCAACTTGAGAGCTACAGAGCTGGAGTTACAAATAGTTTACAAAGTATCGTAGCTCTAATTTGGGGAGGTTATGAAGCAAGATTAAAAAAAGAAAAAGGATTAGACTTTGATGATCTACTTTTAGAGTCTGTATTAATTTTACGTAAATTTCCAGAAGTTAAAAATAAATATCAAGATAAATGGCAATATGTTCACATTGATGAATATCAAGATACAAATGAAGTTCAGTATGAAATGACTAAATTGTTGGTTGGCAAAAAAGAAAATATTTGTGTTGTTGGGGATACAGATCAAAACATTTATAGCTGGAGAGGGGCAAATATAAAAAATATGCTTCATTTTGAAAAAGATTATCCTAGCGCAAAAATTGTAATGCTCGAACAAAATTATCGCTCAACTGGAAATATTATTGAAGCTGCAAATAGTGTTATTGAAAAAAATCAATATCGAGTTCCTAAAACTTTATTCACAAAAAATATTAATGGAGAACAGATAGTAGTCTGTGAAGCTTATGATGAAGTAAGCGAAGCACAATTTGTCGCCGGTGAAATAGATGAATTATTAAAAGAAAATAAACCAGAAAATATTGCAATTCTTTATAGAGCAAACTTCCAATCAAGAGTTTTAGAAGAAGCTCTTTTAAACAAACAAATTCCATATCAAGTGTTAGGTGTAAAATTTTTCGACCGTCGTGAAATTAAAGATATAATTTCTTATATTAAGGCTAGTTTAAACAAAGAAAGTTTATCTGATATTAAAAGAATTATAAATACTCCAGCCAGAGGAATTGGAAAAGTAACCTTAACCAAACTTTTTGCTGGTCAATTTACAGATTTACCCGCTAGTATGCAAGGAAAAATTAATTTGTTTTATGTTTTGCTCGAAGACATACATTCATACATAGACACTCATAAACCTTCTGAAGTAATTAAATATATTATTGAACGAAGTGGTTTAGAAAAAGAATTATCAAATAGCACAAATGAAGATTTAGAAAAATTAGAAAATATGAAAGAGCTTGTGACCCTGTGTATTAAGTACGATGACATAGAAGATGGAATAGAAAAATTATTGGAGGATGCATCGCTATCAAGTGACCAAGATACTCTCATCAATAAAGAAAAAACGGGGGGAGTTAGACTTATGACTGTTCATGCTTCGAAAGGTCTAGAATTTAAATATGTTTTTGTCACGGGACTTGAACAAGATCTTTTTCCTCATGCTAGAGCAGGTAGAGGAACCAAAGAAGATAAAGAAGAAGAAAGAAGACTTTTCTATGTAGCACTAACTAGAGCAGAGAAAAAATTATATTTAACTTATGCATCCCTTCGTACAATCTTTGGAATGAAACAAGTAAATACTCCAAGCGAATTTATTTATGATATTCCTGTTCATTTAACAGAATTTACTCAGAGTCATGGAAGAAGTGGAGGTACAATAGTTTACTTATAAAAAAATGATAGTAGTTTCAAAAAAGAGTCCGGATAATTTCTTGCTAGAAATTTCCTCATTGCTCGTCTCGACAGACTTGCGCACGCCTCTTTTTTGAAACTACTCTCATTTTTAGAAAATACAAAATAAAATTTCTCGAGTGAGCCACTGCGGAGGGCCGATTAGCAAATCGTATCGTGAGATAAGGGCCGAGCAATGAGGAAATTTTCAGTAGAAAATTATCCGTTGGCGAATCCGAGAAAATTTTATGAAGTATTTATTAGTTTCACGTCTAAACAATAAATGCTAATATACACATATGATTTACAAGGCCAAAAAATCAATGGGGCTAAACAAATTTTCTAATAAAAATTTATCGCCCAGTTTTTCTTTCCATAAAGCTAAGAAAAATTTAGGGCAGAACTTTCTAAAATCAGCCGAAGCTCTTCGAAAAATGTGTGAAGCAGGAGAGGTAAATACTACTGATACTATCGTAGAAATAGGACCAGGTAAGGGAGCTTTAACAGAAAAACTCTTAGAAAAAGCAAAATTAGTCATAGCTGTTGAAAAAGATCGCGATTTAATGAATATTTTACAGGAAAAATTCGAAAATGAGATAAAAACAGGCAAACTTATACTACTAAACGAGAACATTTTGTATTTTAACCCTATAAAATATGGACTTATTGAAGGTGGGTACAAAATAATCGCCAATATTCCATACAATATTACAGGAGCCATCATTAAAAGGTTCCTTTCTGAGGTCAATAAACCGATGTCTATGACGCTTTTAGTACAAAAAGAGGTAGCAGAGAGAATTGTCGCTCGTGATAAAAAAGAGAGTATTTTATCACTAAGTGTTAAAGCGTATAGTACACCTAAGTATATTATGAAGGTTCATAAGAGATTTTTCTCGCCATCGCCTAAGGTAGATTCTGCCATAATCTCAATAAGTGGTATTTCTAACAACTGTTTCATAAATAAAGAAAATGAAGACTCATTTTTTAAACTAATAAAAGCAGCTTTTGCTCACAAAAGAAAAGTATTGCGTAAAAATCTAGAAGAAGTGGCATCGATGGCAATAATTGATGAAATGTATGAAAATTTAAAGATAAATTCAAAAATACGAGCAGAAGATTTATCTTTTACAATTTGGTTTCAAATATTGGAATTTTTAAACAAAAAAATCTAGTAAGTTTTTCATTTTGGTTGTATAATAATAAATATGAAACATATATTTGCAGTTGGAGCAATATCTTTAAGTATAATTCTATCATTGTTTTCTTTTAATATAGCAAATGCTGCAATTACAAGTAAATTAACTAAATCATTCGGAGGAAAAATATTAGTAACGCCAATTCCTGGGGTTATTTGTATTGGATTAGGGCAAGCAGTTTATATGAACAGCAATATAAGTGGTGCAATTAACGCAGCAAAAAGTGCGACATCTTCAGCCTCAGGTGGAGAGAAGGCCTTATCGGTATTAGGTGGTATTTACGGAATGATACCAACATACACTACTAACCCACTAAGAAAACCTGTAATTAGTAGGTTTATTCTTGGAACTGAAAAGATGATACCCGATTTTAAAACATGTAAAATTGGAAATATTCCAATACCAGTTTTAAGAACAACTAGTAATTACGGCATTTCAAGTCCTACTCCTAATACAAATACTGGAATAATTAATGGGCAATCTGTTATAAATAATGAATAAGTATCTCCCAAGTAAACAATTTATAGCTCGTACGATAATTATTCTAATAATTGCTCTTTTTATTTGGGCTATTTATCAAATTCCAAAATTATTTAAAAAGAATAAAAATATCAATCCCACATCAATAACATTGCAAGTTAAGGATGTAATTCAGAAAGACAGTAATAATAATGGCATTGCTGACTGGGAAGAAGGACTGTGGAATCTTGACCCAACTAAAAATGGACCTTCAAATAAAGAATTTATTATTGCTAAACGTGCGGCTCTCGCAAAAGATAATGCCAATGTGGTTGAGAATGGAGGAGTTGCTACTTCGGAAAATGATGCCCTTTCGAGAGAAGTTTTTGCTCTTATTATATCCCTTCAACAATCTGGGAGTTTAAATGCTGAATCAATGAAATCTATCTCTGAATCAGTTGGCCAAAACATTGAACCAACAGATATTCCTGATATTTACACAAAAAATATTATTAAAATCGGAGGAACAGAATCAGAATATTATATTGCATTTAAAAATTTAGTAGAAAAATATCAAGATAAAAATATGGGCAATGAATTAAGCTATGTTGCACAAGGACTTGAAAATAAGGATCCACAAGCATTATATGCTGCCAAGACAGTAGCAGTATTCTATCGAGAAATGGGACAAGCCTTAATTAAAATACCAGCACCAATAACACTTGCGAATACAAATCTTGACCTTGCAAATAATTACGAAAAAGTAGCACAAACAATAGAAGGATTATCAAATGTTCTAAATGACCAAATTGCAGGAATGAGATCTCTCATAAATTACAAAAAATACAGCGATAAAATAGTCGCAGATATCACAAAACTTTCGGACAATTTAAATTAAGTGATATAATAAAACAGTAAATCAATATGAAAGACTTAATTATAAAAAGAACAATCTCAGGAATAATTATACTAGTATTTTTTTCTTCATCTTTCATTTTACCATTAAATGCAATAGCAGCTACTAATGGTTTAAACTGGAATAATCCAAACCAAAAAAATGCTTTTAAATTAGATGCTTCAACTCTTTTAAATGCCAACAACCTAATGGCAGTTGTTGGATGTACAGGTATTATAGATACAGCAACAGACGCCGCAATGAGACTTGTTAGTAAAGTTACTTCAAAAGTGTTAAACAAACTAATAGGAGGAGGTGAGGTTTCTGTAACAGATTCTGCGCTGGCATCACAACAAAAAGTAAGCGAAAAAAGACAATCCTGTTTTGATGGACTAGCATACGCTCTTGCCAAACAGCAGTTAGTAAGTATGACTAAGTCAACGATGAATTGGGTAAACAGTGGATTTAATGGGGACCCAATGTATGTTCGAAACATTAACGCTCTCACAAATAGCATTGAAGGAACTATATTACAAAAAGAAGTTAATTTATTTAAAAACTCACCTGCTGGTGGAGGGGATTATCCTTATGGAAGAAATTTTGCTTTATCTCAGATAAGTTCTTTTAAATTTGGACAAAATCCATCGAACGCATTAAAGCAAAATCTTTCTAATTATTTATCGATAGTTCCCGGTAATGATCGATATGTGGAAAGTTATACAAATAATTTCTCTCTAGGCGGTTGGAACGGATGGCTTGCATTCACGCAAATGCCGCAAAATAATCCACTTGGTTTTAATATGATAGAAAGTCAGAATTTAGCTGATAAGCAAAACAAAGAAGTTGCAAATACAAAAGCTGAGGTTGCTCAAAATGGAGGAATGCTTGATCAGAAAAAGTGTGTTCTATGGAATATGGTAGATGATTTAACCGGAGAATACTTAACTGAAGACGTTTATGATGGAGAAAATGGATGGGTTAGTAAAACTAAAACAACAAAAAATCCACTTCCAGAAGATGAGTGTGCTCAATACGAAACAGTTACCCCAGGAAGTTTAATTAAAGATAAAGTTTCTAAGTATTTAAACTCAGGAGAGACACAATTAGAACTTGCAGATTCCTTGAATGAAGTCTTGTATTCTATTTTCGGTAATCTTATATCTAGATTCCAACAAAATGGTCTTTCTAGTCTGTCATCAACCAGTGTTGTTGATTTTTCAACCGCTTCTTCAGGAATTGGTGCAAATAAAATAGTGGACGAAAATGGAGTTAGTGTTTCAGGAAATAATGATGGAAGTGGAATTGACCCAAGTTCAAATTTTGATATTACAACAGACTTAGGCGCCATTATAGCAACCCAGCAAAAATATATTGCCACCGTAAATAAATTGTTCCCCCCACTCGAAGAAGTTATGTCGAAGTTAGGAGAACTTGATTATTGTATACCAGGACCAAATCCGAACTGGCAAGAAAATTCTGCAAATACAAAAGAAGCTTATTATAATTGGCTAAATAACATTACTTCTGTTGGAAATGACCGTGATTATATATTTACAACCCCTGCTGCTGATACTTCTGTTTATAAAAATTATTTAAACAGTATTAGTGACCCTATAAATATATGGCAAGAGTTAAAAAATAGTTGGTATTTCACTTTCTCTGATTCTTCTTCAACAAAAATTAACCAATCAATGCTTGATAAGATATCAAGAAACATTGATTCAAGAACAACAGAAACAGATAAAGGGGAAGCAGAATATGCTCAAAGAGCAGAAGCTCTTTATGGATTTAAAAGTCCGATGCAAACAGAATATTTAAACATTGGAATGCCTAATCAAACTGAAAATCCACAATATTTAGCAATGGCTCAAACAGGATTAAGTATTACAAGAGATATAAAGTCTTACGCTGAAAGTATTGGAGAAATGACCACAACTTATCAAAATAGAATTGTCGAAACAAATTCAAATATATATAAACTTAAGAAATTAAAAGAAAAGATAGATATTATTGTTAACCGTGCCCAAGCTTTAAGAGCCAAGACAAGAGCCGAAAATGGATTGCCTCCAGTAACTAAAGAGTGTCTCGCTAATGAGAAAACAAATCTAGCCCAATAAATTTTATGGAAAACAATAACCCTAAAAAAAGCAAAGCATTTATAATTACTTTCATCATAATTCTTATCCTTTTAATATTAGGTTATTATCTATTCAGCAATAAAGACCAAATATTCGGAACAAAGGGAACACTTTCTGTTAGTAAAATATTTTCACCACTACTTGGTTCTTCTAAAAATACAGATGTGAAAGTTGTTGATGATAAAACTGATGCAGTAAATGTTACACCAACTGTCATTCCAAAATTAACAGGAGTAGTTATTACAGATGAGAACGGAAATAAAATTATCCAATCCGAAGCCGGTGAAATACTTAAAAAAGGTGATGTTCTATATATATCTGGTTTCAATGCAAATAAAAATCCAATCGTAATGAAGGCCATTGCGAAAGATAAGACTAAGTCTCTTGTTTTTGGAGTAGCTGGAGAGGATATGCTAAAGGGTGTTCTTGGTAATGTCATTATTAGCGGGATATTAAGTGGAGTTCCAACAAATAAAAAAGAAGGAACACTTTGGGCTGCAAATAATTCTCTATATTTAAGCGATAAGATTTATGGAGCAATGACAAAAAATATACCAGTTGCTCCTTCTACTAAGGCTTTAGTTGGAAGCATTCTTACTATCGATAAAACAAATGGTTCAATACAAATTGGAGACTTATCAAGTAATTTAAAAATAAATAGCACCCAAGTTAAAAATTTAAATATCTTAAATGGAGAACTTTTGAATTCTTCGACTAATGATATGAAAGATTATTGGAGTTCTGTATTTGGAATTAATTCATATGTTAATCCGGGATCATATACTGGCACAGATTTCTCTTACACAAACCCTCCATTTAATCCAATTTCTATACCAGTTTCGCCTAGTATAAACCCAGGAACAAGCCCTACTGTCCCTGGTCAAAATATTTGTTCAAACAGTGCAACAAACTATCCAACCTGCACAACAATAAATAATAAATGTATCAATGGTGCGACAAATCCAGGGGCTTGCACGACTTCCATACAAGATAAATGTCCAAATGGAGCAACAAATTACCCAACCTGCACAACAAAAGCTGGAGTATGCGTAAATAGAGCAACAAACCCTGATTTATGCACGATTGCGGCTACTGAAGTTCCACCAACTATTACAGAAAGTTTATGCCCAGTGGACGACCCTCTTTCGAATTACTTTACAGCCCAAGATAAAATTGATCTTGAAAATTACCTAAGACAATTCTATCTTATAGCTCCAACTATTAAAACAGAAGACTCAATTAAAATTACAGAAAATGAAATTCTTGATAATTCGTCTTTTGTCAGTCAACTAGATCAGTTAATTAAAGACTGTAATGCCCAAAAAGCATCTCCTTCATATACTGGACCACAAGAAATCATGAGTAATCCTTACTACCAAGGACCAGTAAATAGTGCTACTTATGTAAGCACTCCACCAACAAATTCAACTCAACCATTTAATTTATTAGAAAAGTTGTTAAATATTTGGTAATCATTTAATTAAGTAAAGAATAAATAGAGTTTTTGGTGAAAAGTTTGGTATAATAAAAATAGTGTGAAAAAAGTTTTATCTTATATTTTAATATCTTTTGTAATATTCGCGAATCTCTTCGCGCCTATTTTGGCGCAAGCAGTAGATACAACTAATGCTGGAACAGCTGGGCAAAAAATTATAGATCAAGCAACAAATGCCAATAAAAATACTGAGCCTGTGGTGGGAACTGCTGATTTTGAAATGCAAGCATCGACAGAAGCAACCGATACTTCTGTTAAATTAATAGTAAATATTAATGATAAATCAAGCGTACTTCAAAATGCAGAATTTGGAACTATTTTTGATTTAATATTAGATATTAATATTACAGACACAACAGGAAAAAATATTGATGGAGTCACAGGTCTTATAGACAATCAAAATCGTACAAATCCATTTACACAAAGATTTGATAAAAATTTTAATCGAGATGCTTACACAAAAATTCACGATGGAAAACCAATAGAATATAATTTTGAAGGATTGAATTCAGAAACTAAATATCAAGTAGTAATGAATCTTAAGGAGTCTACATTTATAGCAGGGGTTGGTACTGGTACTCCAAAAATCATTGCGACCAGCACAGCACCGTTCGTTACAAATTCTAAGGGTGTAACAATTCTTGTAAAACAAGAAAACACAGCAAATATTAATATACAAACTCCAGCAAAAAAAATGCCGGCATGTGGAATTGGTTCACCAATGGGTTGTATTGCTCAGGGGTTTTATTATGTCTTGTTTATGCCTTCTTCTTACTTGTTTGCATTAGCAGGTACATTCTTTGATTATACTTTTTCTTATTCCGTTCAGGATTCTTCTTATAGATCATCATTTGTGGTGCAAGGCTGGGGATTGGTCAGAGATTTTTGTAATATATTTTTCATATTTGTAATGCTTTATATAGCAATCGGAACAATATTAAGTCTTCATGGTTTTAAGACAAAAGAAACAATAATAAATGTAGTCATTATAGGCCTCTTCATAAATTTCAGTCTTTTTGCGGCCCAGGTTATTATTGATGCTTCAAACATAACTGCCAGAGTATTTTATAATTCGGATGCAATTAAAATTACAGAAAAGGGTGCAAATGGTGTAACAGAGGCAACCCCACTGCTTAAGGTTGGAGATGGGGGAATAATTCCACTATCAGCAGCTATCGTAAATAAAGTAAACCCACAAAACATGATTCTTCATTCAGGAAAAATAACTCAAATTCCTGACAAAGGAGGAGCCTCTTCTACAGATGAAAATCCAGCAAATATGGATGCCTCAACTTTTATATTAATTGTGATTATGGCTTCAGCTGTAAACATAGTGGGGCTTACCGTTTTCTTTACAATAGGATTTTTGTTTGTAGCAAGAGTTATTGGACTTTGGCTTGCTATGATTATGGCACCTCTAGCATTCTTCACTTATATCTTGCCACAGCTAGAAGGAGTTAAAATGATAGGTTGGAAAAATTGGTGGCCAGAGACTCTTAAGCTTGCTTTCTTGGCACCCGTTTTCATATTCTTTATGTATTTAATTTTGAAATTCCTTTCAATGGATTTAATATCTGATGCAATGAGTAAATCAATGTCAACAGATGGATTAGCATACTTCGCAGCTACATTAATTCCTTTTGTTTTTATAATAATTCTTATGTTAAAAGCGAAAAATATCGCTGTTGGTATGTCTGGGGAATTTGGTGAAATGGCAACAAAGCTTGGTTCTTCTGTTGGTGGAATGGTATTAGGTGGGGCAGCAGGAGCTGGAGCTATGGTAATGAGAAGGACTATTGGAGCTGCTGGGGATAAATTAGCTACATCAGAATTCGCAAAAAACAACGGAAGATTTGGTAGAATGCTTGGTGATGCTGGTAAATGGACAGCAAAATCAAGTTTTGATGCTAGAAACACTAAACTTGGTGGAATGGCAACAAAAGAACTTAAGGTTGATATGGGTAAAGCAAAAGAAGGTGGATATGTTAAATATAAAGCAGATGTAGCGACAAAAAGAAGAGAAAGAGCTGATTCTCTTAACCTCGGTAATAGAACCGAACAAGTTCAAGAATTACATTCAGCAGAGGAAGAATTATCTAATTTAAAGAATGAAAGTATCAATGAAACAAATCGAATAGATGGTACATTAGCAGCAAAAAGATTATTAGCAAACGATTTATATCAAAAATTAACGATAGCAAACGAACAACTTAAACTTCCTAATGGAGATACTCAGGAAAATAGAAGAATAGCCAATGAGGCAAAAAATAACTTTGATAATAATGCAGCATTAATTGCTGATTATGTTAAAGAAAGAACTGAACTTAAAACTGCAACAGGTAGACACGCTCATAGAACTGGTGATGGAAAAATTAACGAAGACGCACTTCTTGATATAAAAAATAATATTACAATTACAGAAACAAAACTTGCTGATACAATTAAAAATACGCCAGGAGATATAAATGCTATAAATAAAGCACAAAAAGAAGCAGATGAAGCAAAAGAATTATTCGATAAAATGGATAAAATTGCTAAAACAAAAGGAACTGTTAAAAGTGATGACACTAGATCTCTTGATAATCTAGAATTAAAAATTATTCCTCATTTACACCATGTGGTTGAACAAGAGAATGCAAAAAGAACAAATAAATATGCGAAGGAAATAAGAGGTAGAATTTTCAACCGTGAATCAAATGATATAGCCGCACATGAAGCCATTATGAGATCTGAAGTTAAAAAGCATTAAAAAATAATTATGACAGAAAAACTTGAAAAAACAATTAAAGATGGAATTATAACACTACCAACTGAATTGCAGAAGGCTATTAATTCGATAGAATGGGTCAAAATTACAGAAAGTGTTGGTAAAAAGTTTTTTTTATCTGATAATGAAATTAATCTTCTCCAACTTGAAACTGGATTAATATTGTTGGGGTATAAAAAACTAGATTTATTTGCATTAAATATTGAATCAAGTATATGTATCGATGAAATTAATTCAAAAAAAATTTCTGATGAACTAGATGATAAAATATTTTTTCCAATAGAGAAAATTATTCAGTATAATATTAAAACAAACCAAAAATATAAAAATTCGAGTTGGGATAAAAAAATTAATTTTATTGTTTCAGGAGGAGATTACTCAGTTTTTATAGAAAAATAATAAGATGAACAATGAAATAGATTTATTACAAATTAAAATAGCAAAAGCCAAAGAAGAACTACCAGAAATAGCTAGGGTTGTTATTGATTCCATAAACTGGAAAGAACTCATCTTTGGAATGAATAATAAATTTAATTCCGAACAATTAGAACATTTAAGTATTGAGACAGAATTACTCCTCTGTGGAATTACCAGTACAGAAGAATACCCCAAAGAATTGGAGACTCGCATGAAGATATCTAAGAATGAAGTTAATCTACTTCTAAATGAATTAGATAGACTTATATTCAAGAAAATGCAAGAAGAGGTTGAAGATAAGATAGATAAGCAAGAGAAAATACTTATAAGTAATAAGCCTCTTATCCTTGATCCTCATTTCACCAAACTACCTAAAGATATTCAGGAAGCAATAGCTGCCTCTGACTGGAGAGAAAAAGTTTATAATATTTCTGATAAATATAAAATTAACATTGAACAAACAGGTATCCTTGAAGAGATAGTAATTAAAATAATGGCTGGCTCTATAACAGCAATACAGTTTGAGGATGAAATAAAAACTAAGATAGCTCTACCAACTGATAAAACAAAAGAACTTATATCTGAAATAAATGAAAATATTTTAAAAAATATTAAAGAAATATTAGTAAATAAACCTGAAGAGAAAAATGAGGAATTGGTACCACTTCCTCCATATGTCGAGACAAAGAAAAATACAGATATTTTATTAAAAAATGAAAATAGTTTTGATGAGCCACCACTTCCTCCACCTGCGTATAAAATTGAGGTAGCAATACCTAAAGAAATAATTATTAATAAAGAAATTCCAGCCGTAATGGAATTAAACGAAGACGGTGAGTTGGTTAGTTCAAAAATACCCGCATCTGAAAATGTAAATAATTCAAACGATAGTTATAAAGAACACGGAATCGAAATTTTATCTACAGAAGAAAATAACATTTCTAGTCATTCAATCGTACCTATAATAAAAAAAGAAGAGAAGGTGGAATATAGAGAAGAAATTCCAGAACAAATAGAAATATTAAATACAGGCATTCCGAGTGCTATAAAAAAAATAGAGGAACCTATACCTTCAAGAATAAGTAGTTTTGATAAAAAAAATATAATAGAAAGTAAATTGTTTGCCAAAACAGCAAGTCAGAGTGTAGTTACAGATTACTCAATCCCCAAAATAGGGTCTATCTTATCTCCTCTAAATAAGATACAGGCAAGTATGCCTACAAAACCACACGATCCATACCACGAAGAGATTTAAATAATTATTTTAGGTTTAAATTAGTAATCAGTAATTGTTAATTAGTAATTATATATATGCAATTTAAAGTCCCACAATTTATAGATATAGAAGATAAGATTTTCGGACCTTTCACTTTTCACCAATTTGCATATTTAATTGGTGGTGGCGGAATAAT
>Ga0302271_10003680_pt1 | contig 12780 bp, 5 predicted proteins | sample III_Bog_N1_1_FD_198767 | JGI IMG/M metagenome (GOLD analysis project Ga0302271, IMG submission 198767) | Peat permafrost microbial communities from Stordalen Mire near Abisko, Sweden - III_Bog_N1_1 | ecosystem: Environmental > Terrestrial > Soil > Wetlands > Peat | place: Sweden: Abisko... | reverse complement strand
TTATTTCTCATATTCCAGCATTCTCTAACAATAATCAATATGCTTTAATCAATTTTATTTTTAGAAATATAAAAAAATATTTTTTCTCTTTCTTTCATTACGATCTATGTGCTCACACCTTTGGGGGGAAAAACTAGATCTTAACCAAATTGAATTCCTTTGATGGAAGAAACAATTTATTAGCTCTTAGTTGAAAAAGAAGGGGCGTTTGTTTGATTGAGCTCAATTTAATTAGTTAAATCTTAAACGCAATTAACAATGAATTCTGTGTTATTATTCTCCCGAGCAAATAAGGCGGGTGATTTCATGCTAAGCGACTATTCTGCAGACATAAATTGTCTTTTTGAAAAAGAAGAAGATCCTTAGTTTTTTTTAATAATTCTAAGATTTTTTTTGTTTAGTTGCCAAAACAACTTTCAAGTCAAAAACACGAACTAAGAGCGGAGACATAGAGGTGGAATTCACTAGTTGTTTGCAGTCAGTCAGTCATTTTCTTCTAAATTTGCAAAGCCAACTCATCATAATTAATAGGATGTTTACATTTCCATAGTATAACAATACAACATAGCTGCATAATCTCCACAACGCTGGATTACAAGAAGACAGCAACGTTGAGAGCAGCAACGCAATGCAAAGTGAAGAATCTCAATGCTTAGCTGCAATGAAAAGCAAATGGATGTGCGAGAATTCCAAATCAAAAAGAAAAACGTTCATTGGAGAACTAAGAAAGCGCATGTGCAATGAACCAACAACAACGGAAGAAGTTGAATAGTAGTAAACGCTGTTCGCCTCCGATAGTGGATGTCCAAGTAGAGATTAAGGGAACTTGAAGCATACCAATAATAACAACAATCATATATTCAGCAATACATTGAATAAAACCAATACCAACGATGCAAACAATTCATAATCTCTTTAGTTTCCTTTGTCTTCCTCATCTATAGACGCTTAATGGACAAGCAGCAAGTTAGTAGGTCTTGTTTAAAGTGTATATTAGACAAGTTCGAAGCTAACCTATAAGGATGCTAAGGATCTTAAAATGGAACTTCAGATTTTGCGTAGAAAAACCGCAGACAGTAGTTTTATCACGCAGATAATAGAACAGTAATCCCATTCACAACTGCAATAGCCAATCTAGAATCCTTAGCCTCTCAGCGTTGATTTGCATGCGATCTTGGAATGCTTATTGTTTGTCATGAGTGAGAACTAAAAAATCAGTATGGATGTAATCTACGAAGCTGTTTCTGTGCTGGCGAACATCAGTGCTTGCCATTCTCTCCCGCAACAACTGCTTTAGTTATTCGTAACTAACAATAAGACGATAAGTAACTTTGTGATCGCTTCATCATAACTCGTTAATCTTCGCTAAGCTACTGTCCTTCTTACTAAAGCTGTCTTGCTCATCGGGAATCTTGCGCTGGAATCACAGGAATTCGCTGCTAGCGTTGTTGCAAATTACAATACCCATAATCCGAGTAATTTAGACATGATGTCAGTGATTCAAAGCACTGTGTTGTACTTCCCTGATGGCCCGCTTGTAGCTGAGACTATTTGGATGCTTGGCGTTTTGTACAAAAGCACATAGTTCCATTATGCGACTGCGAATTTCAACAGAAATATTTGCTATGTATTGTATCGTTTCAAAGGTAATCCGCGTGTTGCATAAGAGCTGCTGTGGTATTTGATATAAATGTCCAGTGATGGAGATAATCAACTGCATGAGCTGTATTTCGATCAGAATGTGCTCACGAGATTACTTGGGTTACTGTTGAGTAGCTAGCATTCAGGGAATATCATAGCAACACTTTCGTTGCTTTCTAATGCGATTGCGATGCTCTCACAAGATCAACTTGCATTCTTTACGACGCTTCAAGCTGTCCATAACAATAACACCCATAAAGTAGATAATCACAGTCATAGAACTCAACATAACAACTCTAATTTAGATCATGAAACGCATCTCAATAACAACAACATTTCAACTACCGTAGCCTCTGAGAACAGCAGTTTACTTGATGATGAAGGTGATATTGTTCTCGTTTAGGCAAATGACCCATGCGGGAAGAATGCGTTGCTTTTAGCTGTGAGTAATTTTCTGCAATCTCCGATTGTGTAAGTCTAAAGAGAATGCCTTGTGTTTTTATCGAATTTAGCTGTAATTTTCCCGCTGTTTTTAGTCTAAACACCTCAGCTCATTGATTTGCTAATCAGTCTGTTTTAATCGGGAAGACAGGAGTTATTCATTGACATGACATATTTCTTCTCAAATCTGCTTTTGTAGTTGTAATAGCCGTAATTACTAGCGTAACAGCATCCATAATTACCTGTGCTGTTGCAGGCAATCCTAGAAAATGAGAATATCTAAGCAACATACGGGACATCAGCGCTATCATCTGCTTTCCAACATTTTGCAGCGTATCTTGCATCTCTTTGAGTGAATACACAACAAGCCAATAAGCATGGGGAAATAATTTGCATCAGCAAAAATAGTCATTTTGAATTAAAATTGTGTACAATTTGTGTTTTGGCTACAATAAAATAACCATTTTTTCTAAAATACAAATCAGCTGTCTGTTTCTATTCCCCCTGTTTTGTCTTGAATATCACAGACTAGAAAGTAACAAACAAACTTCAAAAGATTTGTTTTGTACAGGATCAAAAAATATTGCAGAAATGATCTTTTCAGCATAGTAATTTTTAGGTTTATCTTAGAGATCAAAGCTCAATTATTAAAAGGCAATTCGAAATAACATGAACTTCTTTTTCTATTCATGTTAATATCCCTTTGGCAACCACCCTAACATACTCAGATCATTTTTAACAAAAAAATAACATAACTTTTTTTCTAATATTACAGTATTTTGCTGAAAGCATTAAATTCTATGAAAACAACAAAAACAAATAATCTACATGCTAAATAGCAGTTCTCTATGGATAGGAGTTCTTGTTTTATTGGGGATTCTTAGCGCCTTAGAGATTGAATGCTTCGATTTGATTTGATATTGTCTGATTTCATGCAACGAATGTCAATGCTGTAAGACATGCAAGTCTTCCTTTAACAGTCCATAAGAGTGTCTTACTCATCAGCCATCCAATGAGACGGATATACTCGAAGAATTCAAACTACAATCCAAACAAAAATCCTTTGCGAAGCTGATTTACATACCACATGGTTAGTTGAGTTGTATTTTGGGTAGAATATTTCTTTATTTTTTTGTTTTTTTTCTTGTTGATATGCTTGTTTTTTTCCAGAAAAATAAAGATCAAAAGGAAGTTAAAGAACTGTTCTGGATTTAGCTTTCAAAAAACTAATCAAAAAAGGAAGATATTGTTATACTCCAAAATCAAAACAAAGAAATTGAGAAGTAAAAGAGAAAAAATCTCTCTCGGCAAATAGAGATTATGAAAAAAATCAAAACTGTTTAGCATATTTGTGGTCATTTTTGCTCAGAAAAGCTCAAAACAAACAATTACAAAATGTCAGTTTTGTGAAGAAGTTTAAAAGGTTTTAAGTTTGCAAAAGGATTAAGAGTTTATCAGTTTATCTTCTCTTTTAGTTTAGAAATTGATCCTTCATTCTTAGGTGATTGCTATTTCTTCAGTGGGCGTGTTTAATAACTAAGTCTTCGTTGATGAAGGTGATTAATAGACACTAGCTGTTCTTTAGCTGAAACATATTTCAAGATTTTATTTGCAGAATCTATTCGTAACGGGAGCAGCTGAAATTCCTCTCTCAACAAGAAGATCTTCCATGAAACTGAGTCTTCTTCCTAAATCAAGCATGTCTATTTCCGCAGTAGCCGCCGATAAATGATTTCCTGTCCAGAGTCGTTCAGCTAAAGCAGACGATCTTGCCCAGAGATACACATCCAACGTTGAATCTGTGTTGACTTCTCCCCAGAGAGTATTTTCCGCTCCAAGAACTCTAGACGCATCGAATTCAGTCGGTGCTAAGTTCAATTGGTAGATGTTCAGCCATGTCGTGAAATTCCCATAAAAATTACCCCAAATGAAATTAATTCCAGAATTTATATACAGGAAATTATCTGGTGAGAGGATGACTTTGTTAGGGAGACTAGCGATGACTCCGTAGTTTTCCATTTTCCCCCAGTATTGAATTACATCTTCAGGTGCAGGAGGGATGTTTAATGCTTCATTTGCCCAGTAGATTTTTGTTCTGCTCGCTGATACAGATTTACCTTAGCGTTTTCTGTAATATTTCTACAAATCGTCATAGCTGGAAATGTTATGAGCTGTCATGAATGTTTGAATTGAAGGACGTAATTTCCAGCACGATGCATAAGCTTCATCACCACCCATATGGACGAATCTAACAAAATAATTCAATTTTCAACATTTTACAACCAAAAGATAAACTTTAGAGAAACTAAAAGATAGTTTTTAATGGCAATATCTGACTGTATTGAAAGTCCAATTACCCAAATAATCATTTCTTTTAAATATTGTGTGAGCAAACAATTGCAGAATTAAGTATTTTGCAGAGGGGGGGGGGGGGGAGAGAGAATGCATTTTGATCTTACTAATCAGGGAAGAGATCTTGTATATCCTTGAAGATAAGTTCGTTCGCTTCATAAGTGAGATCAATTGTAGGATCGATTTGATTATTGTAAAGCTCTCCGCCATTGCAAGCGACAGTGATGTTCTTGTATTTGTCGCTTCTTCCCCATGAGCGCACGTGTCCTGGAGAATCAACCTGAGAACAAAAAATATAGTTTTATTATGAGAATTTACACGAACAAATAATCTAAATCTTGGAGACAATTTGCGCCTGCAAGAGCGAGCATTCGCAGGATAATAATGATTTATTTTGTATGTTTTTGTTGTTATTGTTACTTCAGGGATGACTCTGACACCATTTTCAGCTGCATACTGTACAATCTCCCTAACGTCTTCAACAGAATATCTGTAAGCACGCCCAAACGATCCGTATTCTTGCATTTCAGGAATCGAAGGAAGTTCAATAGGGAAACTCTCATCGTCTGTGATATGCCAATGAAGTACGCTTAATTTATTGTACATCATAGCATCTAAGGTTCTCAGAATTGAGCTCTTCTCTAAGAAGTTTCTAGCAGTATCAATCATGATTCCTCGATACGCAAAATGAGGTTTATCAGCGATCGTGAAAGGTAACAGAGACAATTAAACTTTGCTATCGGGAGTCTATCTAAGTATCTGCGAGAGTGTCTCAAGTCCTCGGAGGAATCCTAGATATGTATTCGCCTTGAGGGATACTTTTCCTTCAGGTGTTCCTGAAAGAGCGTAACTTTCATCGGCATCTTCAAGCTTTGGCAAGACAGTGTCTGTGTTAGCCACCTAAACAACGAAAGATGCAACTTGATGAGGATTTGATGATTTAGTTTATTTGCACTGTAGTTTTGCTGTGTCACTGAGATGAGATCCGAATATCTTTGTTTCATAAAATGTGATTTTCGTGCGCATTGCAGAGGTTAAATTCGATTAGAATACTGAATTGTAATCACAAATCGTGAAGCTAGCTATACCTGTACCATTTGTTATGGACTAAGGCCAAGGCCATAGATTCTAGGCAGATACATTGCTGAGAGAGAATATGAGTACAGTTAGAAGAAAAACTGAGGAAATAGATGAACCTTTCATATGAGATTTTCGCTTTGATTTCTTGACAAATGATTCCTTATTTTTTGTGTTAAAAATGATGTGATTATTATGATTTCGGGTTAGGATTTATGCAATCAGGTATTTATTTCAGTAGACTAATTGAAACACAAGGATATTCTGTTCTCCCCATAGTTCTTTCTTCTCAAACTCATTAATTATTTATTTTTTTTACAAATTAATTACCTTCCTGAATTTTATTTTTGTTTACTCATCTTCAGGCCTCAAAAGTACTCCACAGCAAGGAAGACATTTAAGAAACTCAACAGTATCCCCTCCTTCCCTTTAATAAAACTTATTTAATTTTTAGAATGTAATTAAATTGTTCATTCCCATCTCCTCTCTCTCTCTCTTTTGTCCAAAAAGGCAAATTTACAAAAAAACCTTTAGTTTGTAAATTCACTATTTATTAATATAAACACTTCACTTTTCTCAAATAAACTTTAATAATAAACCCTTTTAGACAGCACACTATAGTTGTGTTATCCCATTGTTCTTCATGAGAGACTTGGGAAATCCTTTTCATATCCAGGAATAGGAGTTTTAGGATTATTATTACTAGGAGCCGCAACTTTGATCTACGCTATTGGTTCTACTGTTTTGAATAATTTCTTCTCCGTTTGCTGTTATTATTGATTCGTTTAGCTTAATAAACTTGGTTCAGCAGGATAATTCATTTTTTCAGCTGGATTGTTGATGGACTTCGTTATCACAGAGGCTACTTGAGATTGCACTCCAGGGTATGATGCCTATTTATGAACATTACTTTGTTCTACCGTGCAATTGTGCGATTAGGATCTTTACATTTGAAGAACTTAAGCATTCTATAAAGAAGAAGAATACAAACCTGCCTATTATTATGGCATCACAGTTTATTTCACCGATGAAATCAATTATTGTCCCTGCTGAATAGCTTACGGCAGCGAGCTCGTGATTTAAATCAATTGCGAATACAATTCTGCGTTTTATTTCTCGAATTACACAAGCTATTCCTACACTAGCGACTTGTTATTTGCGTTGCTTTCATTGAGCATCTATTAGCACATCGTTTGTTTTGAACGAAGCTCTTAAAGGTACTGATTCAGTAAGGTTATTTAGTTTTACAGTTGAACTTGATTTGATCCATCGTACCCTCGAATAAAAGGCTATTATTGCTATTATTATCCTTGCTGATAACTACTTCCAGGACTACTAATGTTACTCAGCAATGGATTATTCTGTTGCGAATGCTATTGCAGCTGTTGCTGGTATTATATCTGCTAGTTCTATTGCAATAACAGATAATTTTATGCATATGAAAGCGCATAATTCCTCGCATGCAAAGTCAGCTACTTATAACTCACCCAATAAACCTACGGTGCTAGTGATACCTCAGTGTCCTGCAACCTTCCACTCCACGCATCCATCATAATAGAATCAAAAGAACCATATATTCTCCCCATATTGTCTTTATACACCCAAATTAACTCCCTGACATCTTTTTAGAGATAATAGCAAACTGCTTAGAAGAAATTCTTTTTTTCTTCTTCAGCTTATCCGAGCAAATCATGTAGGTTCAATATGTCTGAGGAATTAGCTTCTTCTTGATCTTCGTCATCGTCATCGAATTCAAGACGAGATCCATTGCTACTCATAGAATCGGAGATCGATGGTTATGGATTTGATTGCTTCGTGAAATGTCTACTGATAACGATTTCTTTAGCGCGAGTCGGATCGCAAAGTTGGATTTATTGTCCGAGAAGAGTTACTTAACCGTTATGTACAACAACTTGATGGGAACCATTGGATGCTGCTGCTGCTTTGATGTGCTGCTATTATTAATGATTCTGTGGTTTATGGACTTCTTGAGAATTGCTGTAACTACTATTACTACTAGTGCAACTACTACTTGATTAAGATGCTTATTCGTTACTTTCATTTTCTTCTTCTTCATCTTCATGATCTTCCTCCATTTCATCTTCACAGCTTTCTTCTTCTTCTTCCTAAACTTCTCTTTCTCCTTGACTTTCCTCTGAATCCTCATTTTATTCTAAATCTTCCTCATCCTTTTCCTCTTTTTCCTCTTCTACTTCTTCCTCCTCCTTTCTATCTAATTCCTTCTCATCCTCTGGTTCTTACAATTCCTTACAACGCTATTCTAACCTTATATCTACATCTTCATATTCTAATTTATACTCTTCAACTTCTCCTTCTTCTTATTTCTCCGTTTAATTCATTCCTGCCATCTCAAACAACTATTCTGCTGATATTCCTTCTTAAACATTCTTTTCCTCTTCCTTCTAGCCTTATTTTAGTTATGTTTACCCTTTGTACTCCCCATTATTCCATGCATTGCCCCTTTATTTATTCTAAAGTTCTTAGGCATGTTTTTCTTTATCGAAAACTTTAAATTCAAATTCCATATTCGAATTATCAAGATCCCAATTATTCTCATCATCATCGATCATCCCATTGCTATCACCTTATTGGTTAGAAAATCCTTAGTAATGATTCGCAGGGTTAGCAGCAACATTGGAATTTATATTATTTTCTGAATCAAATTTGATGAATTAACGCTACTGCTATTGATTTTTGGGCTATTCTTCAAAGGCATCTTCGATATTCTCATAATATTCACTATCTTCTCCAAGAATCAAAGGCTGCAAGGGTCTTTTCATGAAAATCTATGGGAACTATTCGCTTAACTCATTCCAATACGAATCCACTCCTAAACTGCTCGCATTGCATTCACACCAATGTTAGTATCGTTCTTTGAAAATATGTTTGTTCTAGAACAGTTTGTCTCTTCTATCCGAGGCTTCCTTCTCTTGATTGAGAATATCTTCTAATCGTTCGGTTTTCTTACCCTTTCCATTTGATAAAAGCCAATCTGAATCTTGGTCTTCTTGAAGGGTCACAAAGTTTTTCCGCTCGACTTGCTAAGGCTAATCAGAATTTGCAGTTTATTGTTATTAGTATTATTCATTTGTATTTGTCTTTTTCGAATGGAACTTTGGAACTGTTCCACCTTGTCTGGATTTCAAACATACATTGCCAGCTGCAAATGATGTTAATCCCTCAAATCTTTTAGTATTATTATTAGTAGGTACTTAGTTTGCATTGCTATTTTCATTTGTTACTCCCGAAGTTGGCTTATTCTAGATTTCACTACTGAGATGTTTGGATTATTGTGACATATTATTGTAGATTTGTTTTTAAATCACTATTTTTATTCCTTGAATTCTGAAATCTTTGCTTTTAATCTGTCACTCTCTCTCTCTCTCTTACTATGTATCTTATCCTTTTAATCTATTCACTATTTTGTGAGACAATATTTGCTTTTTTATTTTTTTCTCTAGCATTTTCCTACCTAAAAAGAAATCTAAATGTCATTTGTGCTAAAGACAAAGACTGTTTGGGATTTTTAATTCCAAAGTGTTTTTTGGAAGTTTTCTTAAAGCAAAAATATGCAAATTTAGCTTAAATATTACAGAACAATTTCAAGATAAAAACTTTAAGAAAGAGTTTTTACAAAATCATCGGTCGCCAACCAAGAAATTTAGCAATACTCTCATGAGTCGATAGGCAGTTGAAATTATCAAATAATTTTTTTGTTCAAAAAGCTCCTTTTTATCAGTTTGGTTGAAAATAATTAAATAGCTGATATTTGGAGAGCATTATGATTTCAAAGGTAAATCTCCTTCCTCCATGCAAATCAACAAAATCTCACTTACTTTAAATATCTTAACAGTTAAGCAAGTTAATTTCTGTATTTGTTCAGTTGAATCTTTTCATTTTATTTTAAGTTTTTTAATTATATTTGTATTGTTTTTTTAAATACATATGGTTTTATTAATAAGAATTCTCTCTTTTCCACAGGAATAGGAATCTCCTTTTTAAAGCAACAATTCACATACATATACTTAGATTTTATACATTTTTACATAAGTGATGACTATGCTGATTGATTTGTGGCACTTATTCAAGGTTTTTAAAAATTTCTAAGCAGAAAAACGAAGAATCACATTCTTGATTGTCCTCCCCAAGCGGCAAGCCAAACACCTTTCAAAATGCTCTTGGTCGCTTTTAGATTGGGAGTCCATTTCAATGAAGGTAATCTTAAGAATATCATCCTGCTAAAGTTCAAATCTTCTATCACATTGTATTTTACAAAAAGAGGCTCAAGCTATCGAGTTCCTTCTTAAATTCAATTCTGAAGAAGACATAAACGCAGAATAACAAGGAGGTGGTTTAAAAACTAATTTTTTCGTTTCTTTGCCATTTCTGTCAAGCCAGTCGAACCGAAATATTAATTTGTTTTTCTTTTTTTGTTGCTGATTTCAATTGAGATACTAATTCAGATAATTATCAACGGGATTTATTATTTTATGATCTGAATTTGAATAGCATTTATTAATGAGGGAAAGGAGAATGACACGCCAAATAAGAAAAGAAAAAGGACGAGCTGTTAAAGAACGATTAAGGAACTGACAAAATTAAAGTTTTAAAATTTTATAACATATGTAAAGATTTTCATTTAAAAATACTTCAGATTGAGAAGAAAGAAGAATGCAATTATTTCAATTCCCGCATATTTCCTTAAGCACACACTTCATATACTCCTTGTTTTTAAACCTATTTCCTGCATGATATCTTTCTCCATAATTATGCGAAGAAACTTTATGTTGCATCCAATCAAAAAAGAGCAGCCATGATTAGAAAGTAAAAATATCAATTGTAAATGAATCTTTGTTTTTCATATTGAAAAATTGTAAAAAACTAAAAAAATAATAATAATAATCGAGCTTGTATCTCCATTTGCATGAATCAATCAACTGTGGATATCTTGGTATCTTTCAGTGTGCTCATATGATGCAATGTGAATGGATTAATGCTGCATGTTTCAAATATCAAATGCACATCACACATACATACAAATCATGTAAAATAATCAGCGAATCAACAGGAAATAAAGAAATAATGTTAATAGAAATGATTATTTAGTTGTTTGTGTTTGAGATGTAAGTAAATTTGAGCATTTCCATTGTGAATGAAGGGAAAACAAAGTGAAGATTCAATGGTTCTTTGATTGAAAGAGACTATATTATTCTATGGGAGATAATTTTTTTAACTTTTTAAGCCTTTCTTGAAAAGAAAAACAAGGGATATTGACCTCTTTTAAACCAAAATGAAAATAGAATTCATAGAACCTCACACATAGATTATAAAACTAACAGGGGAAAGGAACAAGATACATTTTGTTATGTTTGCTTCAATTCACTCCCCAGAATTTCTTGAACAGTGCCAGATAAGTTGGTTTAATTGCATTTTCCTTAATAAAAACAAAAATATCTTTAAAATCACAAAAATAGCTTCAAAAATCACAAGTGAATTACCTCCATTTGATAGAAGTAGTTGATGATGCCCATTGCGAAAGCAAATACAAGCAGTTCACCACCAGGGATAGGTTTAACAAGACTTCTTCTTTTAAGCCAATTCCATAAGGTTTCAAAGAATCTTGGCATAATGAACAATGCAATCTCAGATCTGCGTCCTTCTGGCTCAAGTGTCACAGAGAAACCAGCTATAAATGCAGAGATTGCTGGATTCCAACCTGTTCAAGAATAATTCATGAAAGAAATTAGAGATGTCTTGAAGTTAATTAGATTTATTTAAATATTTGCTCTGTATGCGTATGCTTTTAATTTAAATTTCTTACCATCAATCTTATGTCTAAAATTCTTCGTTTTGCAGAGGAAATACTTTAGAACTGCTACGTAACTGCCCATGAAGCAGAGAGACTTGATGTAGTTGTACAGCGCGTGTCTAATTGTGTGAATAGGGCTGCATAAAAGAAATAAAGTTAATTATCATTATTTCTTAAGTATTTTTCTTGCATTTTTTCAACAATCCAAGATGTTTTAAAAGCATTTTTATAACTTACTCCTTGATGAGTTTCTTGCGCTTGAAGATCAGGAGTGGAATCAAATGAATTGGGATGTAGTATTTGTAAGAATTTTTGATCACAGTCACAAATCTCAAGAGAGCCTCATAAAGACAAGTTCCTTCATGGAAATCTTTGCAATCTAAGAATCCACCTGTGAATAAAGATTTAAAGAATTGGAGTTTAAGTTGTAGGTTCGTGCAGAGAAAGTGATAGGCGATGTGGTTTTATTGTAAATAAGCTATTCAACTGAAATAGGTGTTTACCATTGATGATGTGCTACTGCAATTCTTCAGTGAGAATACGAACCCTATTAGCAAAAAATAAAAATGAAAAAAGTAGAAGATATTTATTATTTATTAGAGCTGCTCAAAAATAAAACAGAGTCGCACTGATGTACATATGCAAATCAAAGAAAAAGAATAAGTTATCCTTTTACATTGTTTTGAGGTAATTAGGTAAGTTATCGGTCGCTTTAGCTTGTTGTTTTTACAAATATTTGCTTTATTTTTCTAATTTATTTCTGGCTCTGAAATTATGTAGTTGATTCTTGGGAGAGAGAAAATAAAAAGTGCTTTTTTGTTGTACGTCTGCTAAATTGCATCATTAGCATCTCTTATTACTTTATCAGTCAACAATTCTCTAGCTCAATCTTAGTATGAGGGATTATCACTTTTGTGTATCTCTTCTTAAGTTGATCTTCTAGACAATTTCTTACTGATTCTTCTATTTTCTTTATAGTGTTTTCAATATCTTATTTTTTCAAAATACTTCCTAGTTTCTTGAAATATAATCCTGTTTCTTCAGCTAAAAGTAACAATTACTATTAAAATTTTAAAACAATAGTTTCTTTCCTTGTTTCTCAAAGACAATCATCTTAAATTAATCTTAAGAAGGGAGGCTTTTTTAACTTGTTGAGTTATCAACACCAACAAAAAATAATACCACATTTCTTGTGTTACACTGGAATGATTCTAAATTATTTACATAGAATACTAGAAAATACACTTTGAAACCAATTTGATTTTTCTCATTAATTTTTTTTTATTTCGAATATTTTTTTTTGAAGATCTAATATCTGCATACAATGGGGTTGGGGTTGGGGTTGGGGTTGGGGTTGGGGTTGGGGTTGGGGTTGGGGTTGGGGTTGGGGTTGGGGTTGGGGTAGTGGTAGGGTATGTGGTAGGGGTAGTGGTTGGGGT
>Ga0302271_10003678_pt1 | contig 12786 bp, 7 predicted proteins | sample III_Bog_N1_1_FD_198767 | JGI IMG/M metagenome (GOLD analysis project Ga0302271, IMG submission 198767) | Peat permafrost microbial communities from Stordalen Mire near Abisko, Sweden - III_Bog_N1_1 | ecosystem: Environmental > Terrestrial > Soil > Wetlands > Peat | place: Sweden: Abisko... | reverse complement strand
AATAATGAGAATAATAACAATCAAAATGAAAATGATATTATTTAATTCGTGGAAGATGAAGATGATGATGAGGATGGAGAAGAAGTATGAATCCACCAACGACGATTGAATTTCGATCGATTCAAAGAAGAACCTTGTTAACTTACACTTCAATTTTATGGCTAATTCTGCCACATTACCAGCTAATTCATTCATATGAGTTATTTTAGGGTATTTTCTTATTGTATCGTGTATGTCTAGAGCTGAACTAAATAAAATGTTAATCCTCCTAAAAGCTACTATTTTTATGTAAAAATCACTTCAATACTTGCATAAGTTTTTAATCATAATATCTTACAAGTACAAATTCTGTATTTCCTTCCTTCTCAGCTTTTTTGTGCTTTTTATCCTTATTTTCGTCGAGGAAGATGGTGTAATCAGCATATGCATTCAACCAGATAGCAGCATGGAAGGAGAGCTCGTTTTCCTAGTCAAAAATATTCATATTATTATATGACTCGCTAACTTGGTATTATTACTAAAAAACTAAGGTACTTAAAGTTAGAGCTGCAGCAGATTATACAAAATCAATTAATCTTAGTAAAAAAATGTAAAAAGTGTATTTAACAGTTTGATAATAACGAACTTTGGGAAGGAATTCCATTTTTTAAGAGAGACACATAATTAATTGCAAAAATTATTTTTTTTCTAAGAAAGAAACACAAAGGAGAAGAAAATGCGGCAAAAATATTTGAAATTAAACCGTGTAAGTTGGTTAAATCAAAATCTAATTGAAAATATGAAAAAGCTAATGCTTTTTTTTACTTTGAAAAATTCATCTTCTGGCAGCACTCAAAATAGATAAAACATAAAATCGAAAGAAACTAGCTTAAAGCTAAATGAGAAATAAGATTAGCTAATTTCTATTCTATTGATAGTCTTTAAGCATTTGTGTATGATTTTTAAATCAAAACTAAAACACAATTCACTTTAATTCCCTTGACTTTCTGTTCTCCTAGCCTAGAATTGTTGTAGAAGAAAAAAAAGGAGAAAATCAAACAAAACTAGTTTTTGTTTGAATATAATTCTTTCTTTCCAAAAATCAAAAAATCGCCAACAACAACCTCTCTCTCAAAATGGACAATCTCTCTGACGGCTATAAACTTCTTCGATTGCTCGGAAGCGGATTATCTGGGTAGGTGTTTCTTGCTGAGAAAATATCCACTGGGGAGCATTTTGCTTTGAAATACATCCAAAGATGTGAAGCAGACAGCTCGTATGATTACGATGGAGTCGAAGATTAAGTAGAATAAGAACTCAGCAGCATAATTTCGGTGAGTTCACCGCATGTGATCGAATTAGTTGGGTTTTATTCTACGGATGATTTCCTAGTGATAGTGACTGAATACTGTCCAAATGGAGATCTGCAAGAGTATGTCTAGAAATCAAAAGGTCTTAGCGAGTTACAAGTAACCAAAAAAACTCATAAATAACCTGCATTTCTAGCTGTTTTTTAAGAAGTTTTTTTTATATATTTTTTCTTTTTGTTTCTCAGGCAGTGGAATTCTTAGCATAGACACTCGAAGGAGTTCTTGCAGTGCATGCATAGAACATCATCCATCTAGACATCAAACCGGAGAACCTCCTTCTTGATAAAGACAACTAAGTGAAACTCTGTGATTTCGGTTTTGCCGTCCAAACTAGAACTAGTAATTTTTCAATTTCTGAAGACTAGGACAATTAAATTAGCTATGCTGGTACTTGCTACTACATGTCACCAGAGATGTTCAATTTCTAATAGATTTCGTATGCAGCTGATTACTGGAGCATCGCATGTTGTTTTTTCTATTTCCTCACAGGACAGTATGATTATTTAATTCTTCAAATAGCCGTTTTGGAGTAATCAAAAGTATTTTTTGTTGTTTTTGTTTTTCTTCAAGATCTCCATTTGGTTTTTGCACGAGCTCCCTTGGGATTTAGAATTCGATTAATGAATTCTGCGTGCCTTGTTTGAACCTTGAAAAGCTACTTGAGAAGCATCACAAATGTAAGACAATCTAAGGAAATTAAATAGCTTAGCTCTCCCCAGCTGCAAGGGATTTTTTAAAGAAATTACTGCGAATCAAACCCTCAGAGCGAATGGGTATTAAGGACATAATTAAGCTTGAAATATTCTAGAAATATTTAAGTATTTCAAAGAGTGTTTAGTCTCTAGTGGATGCGTACAAAAATCTGAATGAAATATGAACAGGGAGAGTTGACTTGATGATCAATATCGAATACTAAGGAAGAGTAATCTCCAATGTCTCTCTCTCTTTCTCTCATTAAGAGATAATTCCTTAAAAGCCAGTGATCTTATCATTTGAATGGATCCCTGGGAGAAGGAGAAATATAGAACTCGAAACAAGACGTGATGCTGACTCATGATGGACAAGATAAAGGAACAATTAATGTGCATTGCTAAGAAGATTAATTTGAAAAACTAATCATTTCAATAATATAAATCAATTACTTCTCTCTCTCCTGAATCATTGTATCTTAGTTTCTTTATGAATAGTATCTTAAATAATGATATAAATGAGCAGAATATGTTCGGCTAGCGATTAATAAATCAATGGAGCTCTCTCGCAGTTTATAATATTTATATTTAAAAAAATAAAACTCATCAACAAAAAAAAAGAAAAAAATATTATTATTCTACTTGCGGAATGACAAGTTATTATTCTCAAGAAAGTTAACTTCTCCTAATACCATGAGAACCATTTAAAGTATTTAATAATCTCTGAATAGGCTCTCTTTTAAAATCGTTATCAGCTTCAAATCTCCACACAAGTCGTTTCAATAAAAAGAATTTTAACGGTTATTCTACCACACTATCTTTCAACAGACAAAGCAATATAACAAATTTAAATTAAAAGGAAAAAGAAAAAATACTTTTAAATTATCTCGAATTGACTTTTTCTTACTAAGAAATAGAGAAGCAAACATGGTCAAAAGCAGCTTCAGTTTACCATCATAAGAGGAGTATTCCAGGATTACTAATCTGGAATAAGCATTTTAAAAAATGAGCAAATAAATGTAAGTTCTTATTTGGATTTAAATTCCAATCTTCAACAATTATTTTTGGGAAACAAGGAAGCTTCAATTCGAGAGAATAGATGGCAGATTGTCTAGAATCGAAAAGAAATTGGATATCAAGTTCTCTGACATGGAAAAGAAGTGGGATATCAAGTTCTCTGACATGGAAAAGAGGTTGGATGCCATGGAAAACAAGTTCTAAAAAATTGAAGATCTAATGCAGGTCTTGATTTCTTAAAAATAGAAGCCTCCAAAAACTGCATCTAGTCCTAGGCAGGTTACACTGCCCGTATTCACCAAACCAATTATCTCTATCCGAAGCAAAAGGAATTCCAGAGCGATTTCTCAAGAAAAAAAAACTACTATCTTTCCAAATATTTTCCCCTCCCACCACCATTGAATGAATATATTCTTGATTGCATTAAGATTGTTCCTCTACTCATTTGCATATTTGCGTCATTACTGAATATATTTCTCATCATTTCTTTTGCATTTTTTCATCTTCTTTTTGCAAAATTTTATGTTTAAGAGGTCTTATTGCATCCTTGAAGAATTTTAATTTGCAATATTCTTTGCCTTATGTTCATCTTATTGCTTAAGAAAATGTTGTAGTTTAAAGCAAACAAATCTCAAAGAAAAAAGGCCATAATTAATGAGTCTACTTGTCTTAGAGAAGCAACCTTTGCTATTCTTAGGAGGAGTTATGCATGCAGAAATGTGGATTGTTACTCATGTTACTAAATCCTTTCTGCTTGAGAGCACAATTCACCTCCTCAGTTCAATTAAATTAAAAGAAATTCATCAAAATTCATTCAATTCAAAGCTGAAGTAATAGCTTTCCTTCCACAATGCATTTAGATGGAAGTTGCAATTTCATAAAGATTTTGAATCAATGGTTTTCTTATCTAATATGACAACTACAAAGCTATGATTTGAAATCGTTTCCCATATGTGAGCTCATCTAAGAAAGATAGGAGTATGCAAAAATGTGGCATTAAACAAATTAGCTTGAGAGAAAGAGGATGTACTCTTCTACTATGCCATCTATTAGAGCATTATTGGTTTATCGATTTCTTCTTATTTCAACATAAATTCAAAAAGATATTTTCTTTTTTAATGATTTTTTGTATTATTTCTGAAAAAGACTATTAAAACACGCAAACACTCCAACAAAATAACAAAAGATAATTAATTTTTTAATTTAGAATCAATCACTGTTTAACTCTTTCTCTCTTTCCTCTATCTGTCTCTCTTTCATGCCGGACTCTTTTTCGTAGTTGTCCATTTCCTTTTGCTCTTGGTGTTCTATCCAGAATTAGCTACTCTTCTCTCTTAGGAAGTTTATTTTTGTGGTGTCTAAAAAAAGAACAAAAAAAAAAAGGTAAATTTACAATAAAACCCATTTTCCAATAGCGATTATTGTTTATATTACGATGATTCTCTCTTGGATTTGTTCAATAACCATCTAGCAATCTTCTTGATTTGCTAGTTATCCAATCCCTTGCGATAACCCTTGTGGTACGTCAATCAGAGTTACAAAGTTCTATTAGACACCATTATTGTTGACATATTGCTTCTTAGCGCTGATAGCATTATTCCTGTAAATAATCGGTGATATCTCTCCAGGCATAACACGATTTCCATAATCTGATTCCTATTCCATGCTTCTATTTCCCGCTAAAAACGGAAAAGCATCAAGACACTGCTAGATTTCGACTTCCGAGGATTGTTTCAAAATCGCTTAGAATAAAGCCAGTAAAATATCAATATCTCCTTATAAGAACGTCTACTTTATCACCAATTGCTTCTCCTGATAAAGCTGCATGGCTTGTAAAGGTGAATTTCTGTAGATTAGATACTTCAACTAAATCAGCAAAAGCTACTTGTTTCCTCGCAGAACTAACCCTTCGAATGCATCTTTAACAGCAGTTTCTTCGGAGAAATTCAATTCGTAGCGGAAAAGCTACCCTTCCTATTGAGTTTCTACGATTTTCAGTAGCAATTCCTCAAGGTAACTGTAGGTATTTGAGTGGTTACCATCGTTTCTTGTGGGTAGATTAAAAGATCGGATATTCATTGCTAGAGTGATTGCTTAAGGGATTTTATCGAACTTCAAGTAAATATTGATCAACACATGAATCCAAGTAGAATTGCTACTATTATTACTATCTCCCAGCCAGTTGATTGCATTCCCTAAAGCTCTAATCAGCATGAATGTATCGGTCATTTCCCCTGTGGCAGCAACTGAAGCTACAATATTCACTAGGATATTCTCAGGGAGATTTCTTGCGAGAACTTAACTGTTTGTGAGAACTTACTGCAAGCTCTGAGTACTTATGATGGAGTCATCACTGCAGACATGTTCAGCTGCGATGATCGTTTAAATTAATTTCAGAGAGTCTGATTGATTTCTGGAAATATCCGGGAGAATCTTAATGAAATGCTCGAGTTCATTATTCAAAGACAACAACTAAAGTACACGGTAGACAGCTAAGCACTACGCATTCAAGGATAGTTTGGGATTAGTTAACTCACAAACAGAATCATCATGCTCTTCTGAAAGAATATTCAGTAAAGAGAATTCCGAATCAAATCCAGCTTCTTTCATGATTAAATCAATTAAAAGAGTTGGAAGATCTTCTTCATAGGATGATGAGAAATTGTACTTCTTCTCCAGTATTTGATCACGCTTCTAGAGTCTGAATGAAAGGATACAAGAGAAATGTACAATGAATAACAAAAAACCAAACTAATAATTTATTTTGTTTGTTTGTTTTACTTTTCCTTCATAGCAAGTTTCTTATTTGTTAATATCTCCTTAAGCTTCTTTAATCCTGGACTGTCCTTTCTGAAGACCTAAGCAATCAGCTACGAATTATCAGCTAATTCCTGAGAAGAAGAAGACTAAATAATCCATCCAGCAATTTTGATTCTTGTAAAATATGAATTTATCGACTTTAGAGTATTTTCCGCTTCGTTTATAGCTGCTTGATGTTCATGACTGTAGCACTGTAGTTATCTCTCGCGCATATCTTCGAATGCTTCACGTCTCTTTCTGACTAGAATCGCACTGAAGATCTCACTGATGATCTAAACCATCGCGTAGAATTCAGTATATTCCTAGTTGGATAATTCTGAGAATGCCGTCTTGCGAATGCTTTCGAGGACAGAACTATGGAAAAGCAAATACCTCAACTCGTTCTCGAGTCCTTCAACATTCACTATCATGAACTCACAGGCATCTTAGTTCTCTATGTAAAAAAGTAAATAAGTATTACAGAATAAATTAATGAGAGAAATAAATTCCTGACTCTTCAAAATCGTCCTCGTTGTGATGATATCTGTGATGAGCAGATGATGTCTATTAAGAATCAGCAAATACAGAAATGAAAGGCTATCTTTGTCGTAGAATATTTCCCTATGATTGCTGGCAGTTTTACTGGATTTCTTCTTTTTACTAGCAAATCCATCTTTTTCTTCATCTTTGTGAAGATGATAATTATTACATTCAAGTACATACTACGGTATCCTTGATTCTTACATGGCTATATACTACTCTAGCTGCTCGTTCGGTCTTATAAGCACATGGTTCTTATCATAAAGTTAGAATTTATTTTCAGCTAGTTGTTAAAAAACTGCATTGACTTTCTCTTAGAATTACAGTGGATTTTCATTCCCAGTTATGTTACTAATCGCAATACTGTCAACGACAATTTCCTAGACTGAAATGGTCCTAACTGTCCCTTGCATGCTGCGAATGTAAACACCCAGTTAAATTCTGCTACCTCGCTTGGGGAAAACGGTTTTTCTCAGTTAAACACATTCTACACTACCTGGAGCTTGCTCTGTAGCACATAAGTGAATATGATTCGTTATTAGCTTATTATTCGATTCTTAAACGACAACAGATCTGATTTAGCTGTCTGAGGAAAGGTAGGAGATCAAAAATCTAGGTGTAGTTTGGTTCTTTTATCTGATGATTTAACCACGAATTTAGAATACACCTTTTTCAAGTTAGATCCCTTCGAATCTATCAAACGTCAAGCTACCTGAAGACGTCGAAGCTGCAAGAAAACAAGGTATCTATTAAGGGCACGCGAGGATACCGTATACGCGATTATTTAATACATCAAAATCTAATATTTCATCTGTTTTTTAGTCAACTTCGATGCAACCTTGGAGATCACAATGACCAGCAGTAAGTTTAGCCAAATATATGCGATGCCCATGGGATTCCATTAGATAAAGGTATCTCGCAGAGTCTCGCTCTTCATAGCGCTGAGGAAGGTAAAAGAATAAAGAATTAATCATAGGATAATATATTGAAAATACATTGCAAAATTACTCATAGAATCATAAAAAATAAATATTATTTTATTTTACAATTTTCTTGAGTTTATCCTCAGAAGAGAGCTCACTCTTCGCTTTGATATCAAGCAATAAAGAGATTCTTAACTAAGGTTGTGAGCATACGTATGGATCCACTTCAGGCTCTTCGATCCCAGAGTGCTTGAAGAATTAAAAATAATAAATTACCCTTATAAAAGACCATAAAATGAATGAAAACCATCTCTCTTTTGGCATAATTTTCAAGATTCTCCCTTTCACCAAACATGAGAAATAGCTCTTTTACCCATGAGAGATTGAAGATTTGCAGATCCTTGGTGATGAGCACTATCGCATGTTAAGCGACATGCAAAGCAGCGAGAACAGGTGAAGGTATAGCAATCTTCCTTGGATCTGTGCTTAGAGCTGAAGAAAAGCTACTTAATGTCCGCACAACAACTTGATAGCTTCCTTAGCTTAAATGTAATGTTTAGATTATCATCGCATCCGATACACACACACTCACGCAACGACCTACCTAAAAAGCAAAAAAATAATTGAGTAGGTGAGTTTTAAGTTGAAATTCAATATGTTATGTGTGACTTCTTACGTGCTCTGGGATAGAAGCGTTGATTTTCGACGAGGTGTCAGCATTGTTGATTAGACTATTCAGATCATTAATAGGGGTTCATTAGAATAATTGAAAAAGAAATGAAAATTGTAGTATTAAAAAATTGTTGATTTATCTCATTTTTGAGAGCCTTTTCTTACCTTAGTGAATGAGCTGTCCATTCTATGGTATATTTGAGATCATCAGTGACAAATGAATTAATAGTTTCCATTTTTGTAGAAGGTATTAATCTCTCTCTCTCTTACTTCTTGCTTCTTTTAGTTTGTCTTGTACTTTAGATTTGATTGATTTAGGCCGCCAAAAGAGATCGCTTCCAGAGTACAAGAAAATTAAAGATAAGTCACACAATTATTGATCTTTGATTTGCTAAGCATCTCTAAGGCAGCTTGCTAGGCTAGAAATCAGCGATCTTGATGAGGATTTTCATTATTTTTTTGAATGTCTTGAATTTCATTATGAAAAAATTAAGAAAACTAGAAAAACAAATATCCAAGTTAAATATTGTACTAAAAAGAAGACAAACACCCTACAGATTGTTTGTGCTTTAGCTATCCTCATTCTTTAGAAAATCATTTTTTATTTACCTTAAAGCATTTTTAAAGTTAAGTCAATCATATTCTCAAATCTTTTAGGAAATTCAAATAAGTTTCTTTTCTTTAGTAATCCGCTTTTGATTAACCTATGGGAGAAACTATAAACAATAATCAAGCAAGTAATTTCATTTAATTGATGGATATTGTACATGGTAATATTTTTCTGGAGATTGCTTGAGTACATTATTGTTAATTTTTCTTAGGTTTAATATGCTCTTAATGGAAGAATAAGCTTGATTTTCAAGCACATATGAAGTTATTATTACGAAAAAATATGAATTTCCATAATTCTCTTAAAAATATCATATCTGTGAATCAAACAAATATGAAAAAGTCTATTACTTAATCACAATGAGTTTTTTGTAATATCATTTTTACATTTATACATATTAGCTAATAACTATTCATTAACTATTCCTTTTGAAATTGCTAGTTATCACTTAAATAGACAAAAAAATAAATGGGTAAAGAATTAAACAAATGAAGGTTAAAAATTTGAAAAGTTTAATTAAGACAAAGCAAACATTTTGGTCCTCATTTCTTGAGAATTCACTTACAAAATAATACTGAGTAAGCATCAGTCAACTCTTTTAAAAGAGAAAGATACTGAAATAATAATTTCAAGAACTAAATGCCTGAGTTCAAAACACACAGAAATCTTCTCCTTCATCAATTTAGCAAGCAAAGAGCCAATTTTTTTTGCTCTTTTTGTTCTTTCTAAAAACACCCAACACCTTCTTTCATTTCTTCATTCAAATTGGGTGAAATTAATGAACAAAAAATTACTAAATTAGTGATACTGGTTGTAAATCAATATCACCTAATTTGTTTAGCTGCCATAAGTACAAAATAATTTCAGGTAATAATTTCCCAAAAACTAGAAGAAAAATATCAAATAACAGCAGGGTGAATGCAAATTATCATAGGAACTAAAGAACTATGAGATTAGGCAGGTTCTCTTGAAAAATTGCTAACCTAAAATAAGAAATCAAATGTACATCTCAGCTTACTGAAGATACTTGTAAGACGCCAAGAATTACACATCGCAATGTGTTAATGTGTTAATTTGTGCGTCGAGATGTTTTTTTGTATTTTTCGCATGTAATAGAATGATAAAAGTCATCAATCTCTGTGGGAGAAAAGAAAGAGGGGGGAGATTTCGATGTGAACTTTTGTATTTTATTCGAGATTGGATGAATGTAATAATAATATCTTGTATGTGTCTTTTTATTTCTGCGTTAGTAGAATTGTAGTATCGTAGATCACTAATAAACCAATTGAAATTACTTGAAGAAACAAAAATCACACACACACATATAGACTAGGTTTTGAGAAGAGTTAGAATCCAACAAACAAGAAGGTGAACAAAAAGAGAAAGAAAAAAAGACATTTTTCTTTTCGCGAATTTTCGATGAAAAAATTTCTGAAAAAGCGAGTCGATGTGAAGTTCAAATAAGTGGAGTTTTCAGATGATACCCTCACGAAAGGATTGAACATGCTGTCTTATGGAACTTACGCTGCGAAACACTTCAAGAAAGGTAAAAAAAAACACCTGCGTTTCTTCTACATTCTCGAGGACGACACGAGATTCCTTCAATGGATATCACCTAGAAAACCTTTCACTAAATCGCGGATCCATCTAGGGGAAGTCAAGGATTTCTCAACAGAAGTGCATTGGTCAGCATTGAATAAGTCAAATGCCCATTTTCTGCGTATCCAAACTAATCTTCAAGAACTTGTTTTGGAGTTCGATACAACACAAAAAAGAGACGAATTCTATGCGGCTGCGTAATATTTCGCTTTGAACTCAGCTGAATCAGATTTTCTGTAAGAAATAATGTTTGTTTTTCAAAGTGCCTTTGAGAGAAAGTACAAATCAGATTTAAGATATGATGAATTGTTCCAAAATTATAACAAATTAACCATGTTTTGTTTGTTTATTGGTTCTTTCTAAAATTTCAGAGAAAAGCGATAAGATCAAGTGAAGCATCTAGCTTAAAATCTCTTTATCAGCGCTGACAAAGATGGTAGCAAGTAACTTAACATCGAAGAAACCAAGCGATTACTTTAAGAACTCCATATCAACATTGACAGGAAGTACCTTACCAAGCTCTTCGACAAATACGATATCAACAAAAATGGCTAAATCGATTAATCAGAATTCTTGAGTATCATTTAAGATATCAGCAGAAAGGAAGAATTAGCTTAAGTCTTCAAGAAGTACTGTGGAGAATACACAGCTAACTCGAATAACGACTAAGCATCCATCATGACAATAACATAGTTTCAAACTTTCCAAAGAAACGAGCAACATTAGATATTTACAACCCAAGAAATAGCTGATATATTCTCGTTTATATCCATGAAGTCTGCAGATAAGAATCAAAAACCAGAGTAGATTTCGAATCCAATCAGAAAAATCTCCTCGAATTTCAGTAAGGAGACACTCAAAGGCATGAAAATATCATTTTATGAATTTTCGAATTACATATTCAGCTAAGAAAATAGCATCTTCGATCCATAAGCTGAAGAATTACATTAAGTAACAAAAAATAATTAATACTTTTCTCGTTTTTTGTTTTGGGAGCTTATTTTCCTAATCCAAAACACAGAACATGGATCAACCACTGTCAGATTATTACGTGAACTCTTCGCATAATACCTATTTGATGGCAAATCAACTTACAAGTGATTCCTCCTGCTAAGCGTACATCAACGCGTTTCTTAATGGTTGCAGGTGCGTCGAGATTGATTGCTGGGTAAATCAGAGAAAAATAAGAAAACAAAAAGCCCATGAATTTACCCATTTTATTGCTTTAGGATGGTGAAAACGGTGAGCCTATTGTGTATCACGGTCATACATTGACGTCTAAGATCATGTTTAAAGATGTAATCGAGACAATTAATGAATATGCATTTAGAATCTCGCTGTTTCCAGTGGTTTTATCATTTGAGAATCACTGTTCCCTTGAATAAACCAAAAGAATGGCGATGTATATGAAGGATATCTTCTAAGATAAACTCTTAATTGTCCCATCAGATTATGCAGATCTGGAATATTATCTTTCACCTAACTAATTAGAAGGGAAAATCATCGCGAAAAGTAAAGGAACTGTGGATAAAGCAGTCCATGAAGATCTTGAAATGGGATATATCAGTGAAAGTGACGAAGATGAGGAGACGGAGAGTCAAAGTGATTTAGAAATATACGAAGACATCAAGAATATTATGCCGGATTTTACATAAAACGAATAATTTGTGAAAAATTAAGAAAATGGGAAGAAAAAATCAACTTTTCTTATGAAAGATTGTGATGAACAGAAACAAATCTTGTAATTACTCTCCTCAAGGATAAATACAGACAGAGAGAGAGTAGTACATTCGATGAAAAATAGTGTTATGGAGAAATCCTAGAATTTCTACAGTAATAATAATGGAATCGGGAGTGCTAGTGGGATTTCAAATGGGTAGCACGCAATTAGATCACAAGGATCATTTGTGAAGTCCGTTAATTAAGATGATCAGCTTTCTAATGGCGATTATTAAGACATAACAAAGGAGATTTTCTCTGAAAGAGCATAAGGTAAGGTACTAGAACATCTGAACTCCGCTGGGCTGTTTGTGCCGGCTGCTCGAAATCAAGGAAATGTAGAGGAAAATTGGAATGAGAATTCAGTTGAGATAATTGAAAATCTTCAGAGTTTTGTTGAGAATTTAAATGAGTAAAAAATAGACTTATATCAACAAGAAGAGGTGATTTTTGAAGCTCAAAACAATAAAGAGACCATCATCATCGTGGATCCTTAGTTAGAGAAGGAAGCATATGGGTAGATTTTGATTGAAAAGTTGTAAAGAGAGCAAAGAGCGAATAATATTATTAAAGAGGCAATGCAATTAGAAGCAAATTTGGTAGCCTAATTCACAAATCGACCTAAGGCACAATCGAAATGTAATCCGCAGATTCAATAAACATAAGGAGATGCTGAATCTATTGAGGACTATTCTCCAGAGACACCTCTGATGATGGATACTCTCAAAACGGAGTCGAAGGTAAAATATTCTAAGACTAATGAAACTAAAGATGTTTCAGCGCAGAACTAGCAACAACAACATAAGGAGAATCAAAACTAATAAGAAAAGGGTTTCCTTACTAGTATCTTACGCAAAACAGATAGCAAT
>Ga0302271_10003675_pt1 | contig 12790 bp, 9 predicted proteins | sample III_Bog_N1_1_FD_198767 | JGI IMG/M metagenome (GOLD analysis project Ga0302271, IMG submission 198767) | Peat permafrost microbial communities from Stordalen Mire near Abisko, Sweden - III_Bog_N1_1 | ecosystem: Environmental > Terrestrial > Soil > Wetlands > Peat | place: Sweden: Abisko... | reverse complement strand
GGAAAATTTGGCCTAACGTTACTGAAAAAGTTATCGCATTCAAAATGGGTAAGGGATATCTACTTCAAAATTGTGGCGCTTGAAGACGAGATTAACCATATTCCCAAGAAATACAACACCATAAAGTATCTCACATATGCGCTGAAAGTTCTTAAAGAACATGACGTTGTAATCCTGGGTCATACCCACAAATTAGAGGCACACCATACCTATTATCTGAATAAGAAAAAAAGATATCTCAATAGCGGAGCATGTTCACTTGGTCGTTTTCAATGTATAATAATGGATACAGAAACTCTCAAGTACGAATTGATTAAAGAAAGCAGGGAAGCTATTAAGGACATGTACTTAAAGAGAATTGCGATTTAAATAGTTGCCTGGCCCTGTGAAATAGCACAAAACCTACGCTTAAGCATTGTTTCACAGGGCTGGGTGCTAGATAGTTGGTTGTAGTTGTTTTTAAAACTAAAATCCCAGAAACAAATACCCAGTACCCAGTACCCAGTACCCAGTACCCAGTACCAAGAACCCAGAACCAGGGACCAGGAAACTAGTTGCTCTTGATCATGGTAAGCACCATCTTGAATTTCTCAACTGCATTGACTGCATGAGTAATATTTGCAGGCATGATGATGGTTTGTCCTGCTGTGAGAATAAATGATTTTCCTCCTATTATTACCTCTCCTTTCCCGTCAACTACTGTAATCACAGCATCAAACGGCGCAGTATGTTCACTGAGCGCTTCTCCTTTTGCAAAAGAGAAGAGTGGAATATTCCCAGTCTGTTTCTTAAGAACAGTTTTACTTACAATACCTCCTTCAGAATATTCTACGGATTCATCAAAACTGAAGACCTTTGAATTTTCAAATTCATTGTTACTCATATTGACAGAGTTATTTTTTTGTCATCCCGCTGCACTTGGAATGATCGCAATTTTTCATACCTGATTTCATACCGGTACAGCCGGCTTTACACTTTGCAGTGTCGCATTTCATCTCTTTGCATTTTGCAGGATCGCAGGTTTTCATGTCGCATGTTTTGGATGCTGAGGGACATTTTCCGCAATCCATTTTTTTCTCTGTAACAGCTTTCTTAACCTCCTGAGGAGATGTCTGTGCATTTGCAATTTTTATTCCGATAACAGCAACTAGTACTAAAGCACAGAGAGTAGTGAGAAGTTTTTTCATATAATATAATTTTTATTGCTTTTTAATATTAGGTAATTCCAGGCCGTAACCTTTCTTTTTATCTTCCGCCTTAAGCAGTATAGCAAAAACAAGAGCCAGCACACCGAATGCGGTGAAGATCAGCATCGGCAGGGTGTAATTATAATTTGATACCGGCACACCGTCCAGCAGACGCGTTCCTGTAATACAATATTTATTGAGAACCCAGCCAATCAAAGCCGGAACCAGTGACAGGCCTATATTCTGAATCAGGAAAATCATTCCATAAGCAGTTCCTAATTGTTTTTCAGGAATAATCTTTGGTACAGATGGCCACATAGCAGAAGGAACCAGGGACAGGGCAACACCAAGAAGCATTATCATTGCAATTGCAAGAGGAGTTGCTGTTAAAAATGGAATTGAATATACTGCATGAACCAGGATCAGAAGCACGGCACCAATTATCATAATGGTTGCACCCTTCCCTTTCCTGTCATAAATATTACCGAAAAGAGGTGTTAACAGAATAGTTCCGAAAGGAAGAAGCGCAGGGATATCACCGGCAATTTTCTCACCTACATGAAATTTATTTACCATCAGGTCGGTCGCGTACTTAATAAATGGGAAAACAGCAGAATAGAACAATACACAAAGTATTGCAATATACCACCATCCTTTGTTTTTTAAGATCAGCCATATATGAGCTACCTTGAACGATTCTTCATCATCAACTGAACCTGATCTTAATGCTTCATCAGCAACTGATTTGTCAAGTTTTTTATCCATTGTTGCATAGAAGAAAAAAGCAACCATACCTATGCAAAGCATGATCAGACAAACAAGAATTGGTTTTGATACACCATGCAGTGCAGTAGCAATTGGAATTGAAGTTGCCATTGCAAGTGTGGTACCCAATCTGGCAGTTGCCATCTCGAGACCCATGGCAAGTGCAAGCTCTTTGCCTTTAAACCATTTAACGATTATTTTGGAAACCGTAATACCCGCAACCTCCACTCCTACTCCGAAGGTAGCAAAACCAAGACCTGCAATCATTACCTGAGCCTTCCATCCCAGAATAGTATGTCCATCGAGAGCGTGTGTTGATATTGCCCAATATTTAATCGCAGTACCAATAACCATGATTATTGTTGCCATCTTCCCGGTAAACCTGACACCCATTTTATCGAGTATTATACCCCCGAATATGAGCATGAGCAGGAAAACATTGAACCAGCCATAGGCGCTGGTAAAGAATCCATAATCAGCAGAATTCCAGAGAAGTTCCTTCTCAAGCATCGGCTTTAAAGGAGCCATAACATCGGTCAGGTAATATCCGCATAACATGGTGAAAGCCACAACAGCCAGGGCAGTCCAGCGTGCAGCTTTGGAGTCACGCAACGTATTTGTAATTGTTTCCATATAATTATATAAGATAAAAATTTACGACCGGTAAATGTAAAAAATAAATTCAAAGAATAAACTTAAATAAAAAAGTTATCACGAAACATACTGTGGCATAATTGTTGTCAGATGAGAATTGAAATGATTGTGTATATCAGTTTTAAAAGATTTTCTGTTATTTTGCACAATCTTTACAATTCAAACTTCAATATATAAAAATGAAAAAGAACTTAATATTTACATTACTGACAATTATAGGTATTTCTGCGGGAGCACAGAATCCGGCTCCAATCGAGAATTCATCTGTAAAATGGTACACTGTACAAGAGGCAGAAAAACTCACCAAACAGGATCCACGGCCTCTGTTCATCGATACCTATACTGACTGGTGCGGATGGTGCAAGAAGATGGACAAAGACACCTTTACAAATCCGGTTATCTCCGATATACTTAATAATAAATATTACCCGGTTAAATTCAATGCCGAGGGGAATGAAAGTATAACTTTTTTTGGACAGACTTTCGTAAATGACGGTAAATCAGGGAAAGCCCATCAGCTTGCTGTTGCACTTCTTCAGGGACAACTGTCATATCCGACTGTAGTATTCCTTATTCCTCAGAAAGACGGCAAAATTCATACATCCCCGGTTCCCGGCTACAGGGCTCCAAAAGACATGGAAATTTTGTTAAGCTTCTTTGCTGACGGGGCCTATGATAAACAGTCATTCGAAGAGTACCAGAAGACTTTTCAGGGAAAGGTGAAGTAAATCTTGGTGCTGGTTACTGGTTACTGGGTACTTGGTGCTGGTTACTCGGTGCTTTACTCCTTCCTTCAGTTTTTTACCCCTAAATCCCCCAAGGGGGACTTTTAAGACGTTCATTGACAATTGTTTCAATTTTACAAATCACTTTCTCAAGTCCAGTCTCAACTTCAGAATTTGTAACCCTTAGTACCAGTATTCCAAATTTTTCCATCACAGCTGACCTACCATCATCATAATCTGTTTTGTCGTTATGGATCTCACCATCGACTTCGACTACAAGCTTTGCTTCATGACAATAAAAATCAGCAATAAAAAACATGATAGGATGTTGTCTTCTGAAACGGACTCCGTATATCTGTTTGCCTTTTAGACTTTCCCATAACAAGTTTTCGTGATAAGTCATGTTGTTCCTAAGCATTTTAGCTGTTTCAATTGTGACAGCCTTTGCTCCGAAATACATATTTTTATCTAGCTCCTTCATAATGATCCATTCAAAAAACTCACAATGAATATACGGATTTCAAGCCCCCCTTGGGGGGTTTGGGGGTCTCCAACCCGGGATTGATAAGAAGGACTACTTCCCAATAATATAATTTGCCGGAAGCTGAATGACTTCACCGAACTGATAGATCAGTTTTCTTGAATCGAAAAGTTTTTGTGATCCATAGAGTATTTTAATGCCAACGACATCCGGGACCCTGTAAAATAACTTATCAAATTTCTTGGTTTCTGATTTGGCCTGAGCCCTGTTGATGACAGTTATATTTTTGGTTTTCTTTTCAGGATTAAATTCTATTGTTATGGGGGTTCCTCCCTTCGCTGCACCTGCGACCGGGCCGGTGCGGTCAGAGAAGTCAAACAAAGTCACCGGTTTGCCTGTCATTGACTTTGATGGGATAATCTGATATGAAAAAGTAAATGAATCATTGAGAGTTTTCCCGGTAAATAGTTCCGTATATTCCTTTTCAAGCTTGTTAATCTCATTAATGGCAGCATCGCTCTGAGGAAAAACAGTCGCCTCGCCGGTAAGGATAAGATGTTTCCCGTCTCGCAGCTCCATCAGTCTTTTAGCTGCTTTTTCAGCCAGCTGATCAATTGTAAGCTTTTTTTTCTTTTCAACAATATATGGTATCCTGGCGAAAGTCGAATCAACATTCATCCTTCTATATGCTGTATCTCTCTGAAGCTGAAAGTATTCATCTGATCCGAGATCAAAGGAATGATACTGGAGGTTTCCACTTTCGTTCATATCAGTCTGTTTTTCAGTATTGAGGAATATAGCAGGATTAAGATCAAGAATGAGTCCCTCCTTCCTGAGTGCCAGAACGTTTGTCTGGAACAATGTGGTGCTTGAAATTGTATAAAACTGATCAGGATCCAGCTCATCATGAGCCTTTATCGTGATTCCCCTGATTGACCATGTTTCATTTTCAGTGCGTATTATATCAGTCAGTCCGAGCAGATCACCAGCATATTGTGCATAAGGACCAGGTTTATCAATAGATCTTTCCATATCAACCATCACAGTAAAAACTGTCCTGGGAAGACCATAAACTATACTAGCGTCCCTCAGTGCCGAAGAATCGGAAAGAGGCAATATGACACTATTTGAATTAGCCATCTGTTTCCCTGAATAACAGGAAGAGGTTATAAATATTATAATAGCCAGAAGAACGGATAATCTAATTGTAGTTTTCATATAATTAATTGTTTGTTCAGTTTTCTATCTTTTTTTGTATGCCACTTGATGCTTGGTGCTTGGTACTTGGTGTTTGGTGAAATGCAATCTGAAAGTTGTTTACTCATTACTCATTATTCATTATTCATTATTCATTATTCATTACTCATTACTGACCTTCCCTCAGCTTGTTAAACGCTTTTGATATATTATTAATTATGTCGGTCGCAATTATAGATTCATATGATGATTCTACAACCGCTATGTCGCCGGCCAGACCATGAATATAAACTCCCAGAATTGCAGCCTCTTCAGGTTTATAACCCTGGGATAGCAAAGATAGTATAATTCCGGTCAGTGCGTCTCCACTGCCTGCTTTGGCCATACCCGGATTACCTGTGCTGTTAAAAAACACCCTGCCATCAGGTGTAGCCACTGAAGTATTAGCTCCTTTCAGAATTACAATACACCGGTGGTCTTTTGCAAACTCAATCTGCTTAGTCAGCCTTTGGTAACTATCAGCTGATTTTCCTGCAAGTCTCTCAAATTCTTTTGGGTGTGGTGTTAGTATTGTTCCCTCCGGAAGAAAGGCAAGCCATGTTGGATTTAATGACAGAATATTTAATCCGTCCGCATCTATTACCATTGGTTTTTTGCATTCTTTAAGAAGGTCGTGAATTGCTCTTTGTGTTTCGGGTTCCGTTCCTATTCCGGGTCCTGCTCCTACTGCGCTGTAAGAGTCTGTGGTACCAACCTGTGAAATATGTTTTTCATTCTGATCAGATATAACCATTGCTTCCGGTATTGAAGGCTGTAATACCGCAACACCGCAATATGGAACGTGACAAGTAATAAGTCCTATACCTGTCCTGAGAGCAGCTTCTGCTCCAATAACTGCTGCTCCCATTTTTCCATAGGATCCGGAGACAAGCAAGCCATGCCCAAAAATGCCTTTGTGATCAAATTTGTTTCTTTTCCGCAGAATCCCAGCAACATCATTTTTCTCCAGAAATACAAATGGAGAAAGGGTGTTCCTTACCGCATTCTGGTTGAGTCCGATCGGAAGTATTATCCATTCTCCGAGGTAAGGTGCATTTTCTGCAAACATAAATGAGAGCTTCGGGAACTGGAAACTCAATGTGAAATCAGCTGAAATAATAGTTTCATAATTATTGGAAGAATTATCTTCTCCAAACAATCCCGAAGGAATATCAACAGATATTATTGCTGCTCTGGATAGATTAATAAATCTTATGACATCTCCCGCAAGACCCCCTGCTGGACGTGTTAATCCTGTTCCGAATATTGCATCTATAATAACATCACTGTTGGAAATAACAGGAATCTGGTCCGTACCTTTTACATATACTATCTCAACGTTTGATTCTTTATTAAGACGCAGCAGGTTCGTTTTCCAGTCCTCAGTGGTCTTTTCAGTAAATTCGATGTAACAGACCACCGGCTCATACCTGTTTGATTTCAGCATCCGTGCGAGAGCAAGGCCATCGCCTCCATTATTACCTGGTCCGGCAAAAATAAAAATACGTTTTGATCTGTCAAATCGCTGAATATACCATATCAGTATCTGGCCCGCAGCCCTTTCCATCAAATCAATTGAGGCAACCGGCTCTTCGTTTATGGTATGCTCATCAATTTGTTTTATCTGATCGCTTCTGAAGAGTTTCATCCTTAGAATATTTCAACGGACAAATTTACACTCTTCGGACATGAATTAAAAGTATGCAAGCAAATTAGAGCGAAAAAGAGCCTTAGAATCTGCTTTTTACTTTCAAAAAGATTGATATATTTGTTTTACGGCCCACGACACAGAATGCACGGCTTAAGGAAGGTCGTGCATCGTGTGTCGTTTGAAATATTTATAAAATTTATATAAAATAACTGGCAACATGCTAAAGAATCACCCTAAGGGACTGCTGGTAGCTTTCTTTTCCAATATGGGAGAAAGGTTCGGCTTTTATACGATGATGGCTATTCTGGTCCTTTTTTTGCAGGCCAAGTTCGGGTTATCTGCTGAAAAAGCAGGAGACATCTATAGCTGGTTCTATTTCAGCATATATGCTTTAGCGCTACTTGGTGGTATACTGGCCGACGCAACAAAGAAGTATAAACTGGTCATACTTGCCGGTATAATAATCATGTTTGCCGGATATATCATTATGGCAGTTCCCGGAATGACCCTAACTATAACAATGATCGGGCTTTTTACCATAGCCCTCGGGAACGGACTGTTCAAAGGAAACCTGCAGGCGGTTGTCGGCCAGATGTATGACGACCCAAAATATTCAAAATTGCGCGATTCCGCTTTTATGATTTTTTATATGGGTATCAATGTCGGTGCTCTATTTGCCCCTTTTGCTGCAACAGGTATGCGAAACTGGTGGCTTAAAATAAATGGATTCACACATGATGGAAATCTTCCATCACTCTGTCATCAATTTATCAACGGAACCTTATCCGACAAATCAATATTTCAACAGCTGGCTGATAAAGCTAATCTGAGCGGTCATGTTACTGATCTTTCTTCATTTGCACATAATTACCTGGAGGTTTTTTCAAGAGGTTATAATTACGCATTCGGAATTGCCGCATTCACTATGGTAATTTCCCTGCTGGTATTTATTATTTTCAATAAACATCTACCGAATAAAGAGAAGAAAGCTGCTGAACTCTCTGAAAAAGTTGAGTTCAACATAATTACCCTGTTAGCATCTGTTGCTGCGATGGGGATCACTGCCTTTGCACTGCATTTCATAAAACAGGTTGGATGGACAGCAGGTTTCGCCTTTGGTCTGTTCGCAGCATTTGTTACATGGATAATTCTTACGGCAAAAAGAGAAGAGAAGTCAAGAATTGTAGCTCTGATCCTAGTATTTATCGTAGTTATATTTTTCTGGATGTCATTCCATCAGAACGGACTTACACTCACACTATTTGCCCGTGATTACAGCGCCAAGATTGTCAACCCTTATACGTTTCTTTTTTTCAATGTAATCTCACTTCTGGCTGTATGTGGGTCTGTCGGAGGATTGGTTTTGCTTTTTAAGAAAGGAGTTGAGAATAAAACAAGGATATTCGGAGCACTTCTTTTTGCAGCTGCACTTATTGTTGCCTATTTAAAAGTTGTTAATGCCGGGAGTATGAATGCAATATCACCGGAAATATTTCAATCATTCAATCCCCTATTTGTTGTTGCCCTGACTTTGCCTGTAATGGGCTTTTTTGCATGGCTTAACAAAAAGAATATTGAGCCTTCCGTTCCGAAGAAGATAGGCTTCGGGATGATAATTGCGGCATTGGGGTTTGGCATACTTCTTATCTGCTCATTAAATCTGACTTCTCCTCTGGTTCTAAAGGGATCACCGGTTCCTGATTCTGAAAGAGTTTCATCCTACTGGCTCATCAGCATATATCTTGTTCTTACTGTTGCTGAGCTATTCCTCAGTCCGATGGGATTATCATTCGTGTCAAAGGTTGCACCTTCACGGTTTCAGGGTTTGATGCAAGGAGGATGGCTTCTGGCGACAGCTGTTGGGAATAAATTGCTTTTCATCGGTACTTTGCTCTGGGATAAGGTAGCCTTAAGTATACTCTGGCTGGTATTTATAGTTTGTTGTCTGGTTTCTGCGACATTTATATTTTCAATGCTTAAGAGGCTGGAAAAAGAGGGAAACGGATAGGAGGAATTGACCCCTGAATCCCCTGGTGGGGTCTTTAAAATCCAAAGTCAGAACATTTGAACAAACGAATGCCGAAGGCAGAAGTTATTATTTTAGCCCGATATCTATTATTAACAACATTATCCTTTTTGCTAAACCTTTTTACGTATTTACACCCATTTCAGTTAATAATTTTAAATTGTCCCTCGCTATTTCACTAATTATGTTATTTTTGTATCAGATATCATGCATCTTACGAGATGCATTTTCATTTTATATAGCTTTGTATAATGAAAGTTTTAAAGTTTGGTGGTACATCGGTTGGATCTCCTGAGCGGATAAGGGGAGTAAAGAAAATTATAAAATCGCAGGTCAGCCCCTGCGTTATTGTCGTATCGGCATTTCAGGGTGTTACCGATGACTTGAAACAGATGAGTGAACTTGCCGCAAACCGGGATGATTCTTATGAGATCATGCTTGAAAAGCTTATTCTCAAACATGTGGAATTCACCAAACAACTGATTGTCAAAACCAAACAGAACAGTCTTCTTGAAGACATAAAAAATATTACTGATGATCTGAGAGAGACTCTAAGCGGAATTTATCTTCTTCGGGAACTCAGCAAGCATACTCTTGATCAGACACTCGGCACCGGAGAAATCCTGTCCTCACTGATATTAAGCAAAATAATAGATGATTGTCATCTGATTGATGCCAGGAAGTTCATCAAGACTGACAGCAACTTTGGCTTTGCAAATGTTGATTTCGTCAAGACCGATGCCCTAATAGTAAAGAGTCTTACCGGAATAAGGAAACACACTTTAGTGCCAGGGTTTATTTCGAGCAATGAAAGAGGCGAAATAACCACATTGGGAAGAGGAGGTTCAGATTATACCGCCTCTATTTTTGCAGCGGCTCTTGATGCTGAGGTTCTTGAGATCTGGACAGATGTTGACGGATTTATGACTGCTGATCCAAAAAAAGTCGAAAAAGCCTATGCAATTGAAAGCCTCACTTATTCTGAAGCAATTGAGTTATCTCATTTTGGTGCCAAGGTAATTTACACCCCTACCCTTCGGCCTGTTTATAAGAAAAACATCCCGATTGTTGTTCTGAATACCTTCAGCCCTGAATCAAAAGGAACGATAATAACCAATAAATCAGATGGCAATCAGATAAGTCCGATCAAAGGCATCTCTTCAATTGATCATATCGATCTTATTACTCTTTTGGGAACAGGTATGGTAGGAGTTACGGGGACGTCAATGAGACTTTTCGGTGCACTTGCAAGAAAGAACATCAATATAGTACTCATAACTCAAGCCTCCTCAGAGTATTCAATAACCTTCGCTGTAACTCCCGCCGATTCAACTAATGCCTCCGATGCAATAACTGAGGAGTTCAATGTTGAAATAAATATTAATAAGGAACTAAAGATCCTTGTTGAAAAAAACCTTTCGATTATCGCAATTGTAGGCGAAAGGATGAAGAATACTCCCGGGATATCAGCTACCCTCTTCAGATCCCTTGGCAGAAACGGGATAAATGTTATTGCAACGGCACAAGGCTCTTCTGAACTTAATATTTCTGTAGTAATAAAGAATGAGAGTCTAAAAAAAGCTCTCAATGTTATCCACGACGGTTTCTTTCTTTCACGTTTCAAAGAGATGTATCTATTTATAGCAGGTACAGGATTGGTGGGCACAAGTCTAATGAAACAACTTCAGAAACAGTATTCAACACTTATCAGCGAACATAACCTGAAGATTAATCTTATTGGTGTTACAAACTCCAGGAAAATGCTGATAGACAAGAGGGGAATTTCCCTGGAATGTTACAAGGAAGTTCTTAAAACTTCCGGTGAAAAAAGTGATATTTCAATATTCATTCAGCAGATGACCAAACTGAATCTCCGGAATTCAGTGTTTATCGATTGCACAGCAGATGAAGACGTTGCATCACGGTATGCTGATATCCTCTCAAAATACGTATCGATAGTTGCTGCCAATAAAATTGCCTGCTCCTCGGCTCAGAGTTATTATCAGCAACTTAAGAGCATTGCAAATGAACGCGGTGTGAAATTTATGTATGAAACAACGGTAGGCGCTGGTTTACCTATAATCAAAACTATAAATGACCTTGTGCTGACGGGAGATAAAATACTAAAAGTGGAAGCTGTACTTTCAGGAACCATGAATTTCATATTTAATGAACTCAGTCCGGAAATGCCATTAAGCTATGCCATAAAGAAGGCCCGAGAAAAAGGCTATTCGGAACCTGATCCTCGAGTTGATCTTAGCGGAACAGACGTAGTCAGAAAAATATTGATCCTTTCCAGGGAAGCAGGATATTCAATAGAAAAAGAGGATGTCATTGTTAATAAATTTATTCCGGAAGAGTGTTTTAAGGGTGATCTTAACGATTTCTTTGAAAAAGTAAAAGAGTACGATGCTGAGTTCGAGCAAAAAAGGATAGAATTAACAAAACAGAACCGGAAGTGGCGTTTTTTTGCCACTATGGAACTTGGTAAGGCAAAGGTAGAACTTATCACAATAGGATCGGAACATCCCTCTTTTAATCTTGAAGGAAGTAACAATATTATTCTCCTTACTACTGACAGATATAAGGAGCTGCCGATGGTGATCAAAGGATATGGTGCAGGAGCTGAAGTTACCGCTGCAGGTGTTTTTGCTGATCTCATGAGAGTAGTAAATGTGTGAAAGAGGCTCAAAGGCTCAAAGGCTCAACGGCGTAACAGCGCAAAGGTAAAAAGAAGGGAATGGGGGGTAAAAAAAGATGGAGTTAAAATCAGGTAATTATATTGAAAAGAGGACCGGTAAAATATTATTCTACGAACCTGAAGTCACCCGAGGTTACGTTTAAAGAGGCGCTTCTGGCAGGGCTCGCGCCTGATGGTGGATTGTACCTACCATCTTCATTTCCTTTATTTTCTCAAAGAGAGCTTACAAGCTTTTCGAGCAAAAAGTATCATCAGATAGCTTTTTCTGTTCTCCATAAATTAATTGGCGATGAGATAGATAAAGAAGAACTTCGTAAAATTTGTGCTGAAAGCTATAATTTCGAAGTACCCCTTGAAAAAGTTCATGACCGTAAATATATTATGCGTCTGGATCAGGGACCTACAGCCTCATTCAAAGACTTTGCGGCAAGAATGATGAGTCGCCTGATGCAATATTACCTGTCTGTGAACAATCAACATCTTACTATCCTTACAGCTACATCAGGAGATACAGGAAGTGCCGTGGCCAATGCATTTTACGGCTTAAAAAATATAAATGCCATAATCCTGTTTCCTGCCGGTGAAGTCACACTGATGCAGAGGAAACAGATGACAACGCTTCAAAACAATATAAGTGTTATAGCTATTGATGGAAAATTTGACGATTGCCAGCGCCTGGTGAAGACAGCTTTTCTGGATCCCGCACTTTCAGATATTCCACTTACATCCGCAAATTCTATTAATATCGGAAGATTACTTCCTCAATCGATATACTATTTTTATGCATATTCAAAGCTTGCATCGAATCTTGAGGAGGCTATATTCAGTGTTCCATCGGGTAATTTCGGCAACCTGATGGGAGGCCTGATTGCAAAGAAGATTGGACTTCCGGTTCAAAAGTTCATTATCTCAACCAATGAGAATAACGAAGTCCCGGAGTACCTACGCACAGGCAATTATGAACCTGTAAATCCATCAAAAAACTCAATTTCCAGCGCGATGAATGTTGGCCATCCCAGCAATCTGGCAAGAATTGTAGCATTATACAAAGGTACAATGGATGAAACAGGCCATATATCAAAAATACCCGATATTTTGAAAATGCGTGAAGATCTCTTTGCTGTCAGCGTTACAGATGAAGAGACCAAAAATACCGTTGAGAATGTTTATAGAAAATATGGTATATTGCTCGAACCTCATGGAGCCGTGGCCTGGGAAGGAACAAAGAAGTATTCAGGATTGGATAATAATACAAAGCCCGGAAAACCGCTTTGTATTTCGCTTGAAACCGCTCATCCGGCAAAATTTCCGGAAGAGATACGGCAAATTTTAAATTTCGAACCTCCCCTTCCTATCTCCATGGA
>Ga0302271_10003674_pt1 | contig 12790 bp, 10 predicted proteins | sample III_Bog_N1_1_FD_198767 | JGI IMG/M metagenome (GOLD analysis project Ga0302271, IMG submission 198767) | Peat permafrost microbial communities from Stordalen Mire near Abisko, Sweden - III_Bog_N1_1 | ecosystem: Environmental > Terrestrial > Soil > Wetlands > Peat | place: Sweden: Abisko... | reverse complement strand
AATTTTAACTCCCCCCCCCCCCCCCCAAAAACAGAATGCATATGCGATTAGTAGTTTGCAATTAAAGATGAAAAAAGGCTTATTTATAATAGGAAATTAAAAATAAACAAAGTCTATTTTAAAAAATATTTGTAAGAAAATCTATTCGAAAATTAATTGTGAATAAAATAATTCTGAAAATTTCATGGAAATCTGCTTGATTATTCTTGAAGACTCTAACGGAAATTAAAAAGATTTTTTTTTTCAAATTCAAAGAATCCATAATTAAGATAGAAGTGCAAAATAGATGGTTTTAAATATATTGGTTGTATAAAATGATGTAAACCTTTTTTCTAAATATTTACATAATAATACAAGAATTGTTTGCTTTTAAAAGCTAAAAAAATTCATACAATTAATCTTTAATTTGGTTAATATTCTTTTCAATATTGATATCTATAAAATCACTTTAATTTATTATTCTTCAAGTTATTAAATTAAGTTTCATCTTACAATCTTCCTCCCCCTTGCAAAACCTACTTATTATTATTACTATTTTTATTCTGATTCTTTTGTTTTCCTTCCTAAGAGCTACGAATAATGATTAAGAACTTCAGTGTACAGATGGCATCTTGGTTAATAAAACTAATACTTCTCCTTAATATTAATATTACTCTTTATGCCTTTTGTAGCTTTATTGTTGCTTGAAAATGCTCGAGTGAATTCCTCTGAGTTTATTTATTTCTAATGAGCATCAACTGTTAGATTACGATCTATCTTTTGTGTGAACGATAGATTAGAATATAATTTCGCATATCCTTGCTAAACTTGATGGGATTGCTATTGTTAAGTTGACGAATTAGAAGATTGTTATTATAACTACTGGAATGAATGTCTCTTTGAAGTAGCTGCAGTTGATCCTGGAGCTTCTGAAGGTTATTGCTATGAACAATTCCTAGATGGATATTATGATGGTTGTTATCCGAAATGTTAATTTAGCTATTTGCTATTTTTTCTGTTGTCATTCTTGGAAAGCTAGAAAGTTGAATTAAAACTAGAAGATAATGAAGAATCTTTGAGAAAGGAATTGATATTCTAATTCCCAAAGTTCTTAGGAAGTGTCTATGAATGAGATGGCAGGGGAGATTGTCTTTGCTTTGAGAAGATAGGAATAGCTTCAGTATCGAGCTGAAATTGATTGACTGTTGTAGAATTCATAAACAAAATTGAATTAAAAAAATAAATAATTTCACTGCTAAAATAAAAAGATTTTTTACTTGAAACTTATGTGAGAGGTGTGAGTGTTCCATTAGTTTTATCATACTTAAACAGAATGTCATCGCTGTTGAGCTTAGAAGATATAGGTTGGTATTGTCCATCGATTTAATGCAGTAATGGAGAGTTACTTAATTAATAGCTATTTACACTTGTAAAAAGCTATTTTTACTGCTTCAGAATTGTATTTTTACTGTTATTATCCTTATTAGAATTTGATTTTTTAGCTCCTTTCATCATCCCTTGCGGGTTTGTTGTTGAAGATAAAAACACTGACGAATAAGAGTGAATTTAATCACTTTTATTCTTAGTTTTGATATTTCCTCCTGCAGGTACATCAATAATATCATCTTGTTCACAGTTTTCAGTGAGAAATCTTTTTTCAGGGCCAAAGGAAATATGATCTTTAGCGAATTCTCTTGGCGAATCAGCTAATTCAGTTACTTCTTCTCGTGAATCTAGTGTTTAGGTGTTGCCTTCGCAGTCATAGTCGAAATCTTCAAGTAGTGATAATTCTGGGAATCCTTTTTATTCACTGTTTTTAGGAAGTCTTTGGATCTTATGATGGATTCTAGAATTAACTTTTGTCTCTTCTTCTTAAGATTTGTTGAAATTGCCACAAATAGGATATTTCTTGTTAAATTGTTGATCTTTGAATTGTTTTATCTTCTCTGAGATATTTGAAGGTTCATTAGTCTTCAATGGTTGTGCTTAATCCACTTTAATTTAACCTATTTGCAGGTTATCTAGTTGTTATTCACAGTGAGGCTTTGAGAAATTTTTCATTGGTGTCAAATTTACTAATGCATTCTCAGTTTCGCAGGATGTAGCAGAAGACGAAGATATTTATTCAGGAAAATGCAATGAAACATGAATCAGATCGAGTGGAATTTCAATCTTTTTGAATTCTTTTTATCCTTGATCTTGATAATCATCCTCTTCTTCTTCAGTTTTAGTTAACTGAAACTCAAGAGTTGTCTGATTAATATGCTGTTATGGACTGTCTGGAGCCATAGAAGTTGCTCCTTCTTTTAAATCAAAATGGTTATTTTGAGAATTCTGTAAATCAATATTGTCTTCATCAATGGGGTTTTAGCCTTATTCTTCATTTTCATTGTTTCTCTCCCCAGAAGTTTAAGAAGAAGGATGTGATTCTTCACCCTCAACTGCAATACAACTATTCTGATGACTGATATTGTTAATTTATTCTTTAGAATGATTCTCATAGAGACATCTAGAAGAGGAACCAACAGATGCAGTTTTCTCTTCTGTGATCGCTTAACAACCTGAATAATGTACTCCTGCATCACCATGCATTGGAACAGGAGCTTAAGTCAAATATGTTCCTCTGTTGCTTCGAAGTGAGTTTATTATCCTTGGATTGTTGTTACTTGTTGAAGATATATTTTAGATATTTTATCCTTAAGTTGTCTGTAGACTTGCAGCCAAAATATCCTTCGAAAGTGGTCTAGTTTATGCTTCAATATTCTTTTAAACACTTTGTTGAACTTAAATAGGCTTAGTAGAATATTATCCTGGCAACATAATCGTATTTTAAATAGATTTTATTTGGCTTGACTAAGGGAATGAATCTTGTTTCGTGGAGATCAACGCGTAGAGCTAAGTTTGATTGATAAAATGATGGTTATTAGTGCTAGGTTGCTGTGAAAATGGAAAATTCGAAGTGAACGTGGAAACAGCTGGGAGAGTTCTGTAGATATAAGGAGTCTACTGTAGAGAGTCATTTATTATCAGAGAAGATTAATGACTTATATCAACTTGCTGTGATTATTTCTCATGAGAAGTTAAGTTACTTCCCAGCTAAATCGTGTTAGTATTCATGCTACCTTAGATTATTTTAGGATTGCAGCTGGAATTTGCACTTGAAACTTAATCTCGAATGACTACCTTCTACTTTTATGAAGAAATTAACGCAGAAGAAGGAGGTTATGATGATTGCTATTCGTGCTTTAGTTTCTCAGGATCTTCTCGGATTGAAGAATCGATTGATTAATAGGAGTATTATTGTTTAGGATATTGCACTTGCTAGAATACTTGTGGGGGGATTATCTCAGAAATGCAGGGAGTTTTTGATAAAGTATCTTTGGAGATGTTATTTTAAGTCAAAAAGGTAATGTTTTGAAGGTAAGTAGTTGGATGATTCAACGGGGTAATCAATTAGTGTGCACTGGGGATATCAGGTTTTTAGGAAGCGGAATTTGTAGTTGTAGCACCAGAAGCAGAAATTTTGGTTGTAGAATTTGTAGATTATTTACTGTTAATAGTATTTGAGTTAATTTTTGGAATGTTTTAGCAGGGCAGATTTTATTGTGCTTGCTACTAATCCTAAAAACTGCCATTGCTAATCTATCTCCACCCTAATCTATTAACTTACTTGATGTATTACTCCTGGCTATTGTTGTTATTTTGTGATTCCTTATTGACATCTTTGGTGATTTCGAAGCTAATATTCTCTTTGTTATTCTAAGTTCTCTTTTACTTTGCAAGTTCTTCATTATTAGCTTTGGAATTCTAGCTCTAAGCTGCTGAATAGTATACCTTCGAAGCTGGAAGAACACCTTTCAATTAGTTCTATAAGTTTAAGTTGATTGCTGATGCCTTGAAGTTCTTTAAGGTTGCTGCGTGCTATTATGAATTTGGTTCACTTATCAGCTGTCTTATCCCAACTGTTTAACTACGTTGAGATCGATCAGTGAAATCTTTTTCGTAGCTTGAACTCAATCTACTCGTTCCTCTGGAGTTAGTATTACACACAAAAAAACATTAATAAATTGGGAATAATTCTACAAAACTAATGTGAATTGTATTTTGTGATTACTTTTATGGAAGTGACTGTGATCGAGTGTCATGTTGTTGTTGCTGCTCTTCAGACCGCTTAGAGGGAGATGCACCCATGATGAATGTGTTCTTATTGAGTAGATAATAATAAAATAACACCAACCAATCAGTTAATCTTTTTTTTTGAGACAATACCTTTTAATTAATCTAACAACTCTTTTGGTATGCTTGTTTGTTTGTTTTTCTACCGTTTAGATTTTTTTTCTTATTTTAGTATTTTCAACGATTTTAAGGATTTTAAGTAGAAAACACTTAGATATTTAGATGGCTCATATATCAACATTTCAAAGGCTATTCAATTAAGAATGCTAAAATGTCTTGTAATTGTAGCATATTTCGTTTTGTTTTGATTTAATTAGGTTGTTCTTAATTGTTGAAGGCAACTTTGAATTAGAAAAAATAGATTGATTTGATATTTAACTGAGAATAAAATGAAAAAAATAATTAAAAATTAATGCTACTTGAAAATTCCTTTTATTTGTTCTAACCATTTGCATGATCATCGTTGAAAAGTAAAGTCGATCTGTTATTAAAAGAACTTTTACTCTTTTTTCATCGTTGAACTGCTGCGGAACATTTGGGTGAAATTATGACTCTAAAAGAGAGAGAGAATAGAGATACACAAGCGAGCGTAGCTGGGAATAAGAAGGACAAAAAGTACCAAAATAAGGAAATATAAATCAATAAATTAGATAACAGAGAAGGAACAAAAAAAGGGAAATGCAGATTTTCGTCAAGACCCTCACCGGCAAGACTATCACTCTTGACGTCGAGGCCTCCGATACCATCGATAACGTGAAGGCTAAGATCCAAGATAAGGAAGGAATTCCTCCTGATCAATAGAGACTCATCTTCGCTGGAAAACAGCTCGAAGATGGACGCACTCTTTCCGATTACAACATCCAGAAGGAATCTACTCTCCACCTTGTTCTCAGACTTAGAGGTGGTGGTATGGAACCCACTATTGCAGCTCTTGCTAAGAAATACAACTGCGAGAAGAAGGTTTGCAGAGATTGCTACGCCAGACTTCCTCCCAAGGCTACCAACTGCAGAAAGAGAAAGTGCGGTCACTCCAACAATCTCAGAATCAAGAAGAAACCCAAGGAATGATTCTAGCGGAAGCTGCCTTATATTCGCACAAAGCTTAATAGTCTGTGTTTATGTATGGAACAAAAGTATTCTTTTTGCTATTTAAATCCAAGATAATTTTACTCTGCTTATTCTGGCATTACTTACCATTTTTAGCTGTTTAAAATATTCATAACAAGGGAGTAAATCTTAATGAGGGATAGATAGCACACACATACACAAGCATTTATATTTATTCAATTCTTTATCCTAAAATGCATGATAAAAATGGATTCGTAGGAAATATGAGCAAGAATTATTTTAAAACCACTCAGTTAATCTTTTAATGGTTTTGGTGTAGAGAAGTTTGACATGAAAATGATTTGTTCATTTGAACAAAAAGCAATCTCCCGTTGGGTGAGCGTTCTTCTTGAAAATTCAATAAAATTACCTTCAATTTGATAAGAGAAAGAGAAGGAGATTAAAAAAATACTTTTTGAATTCAAAAAGAAAAAAAAATGATTGATGGTTCAAGTGTTGGTACAAAGGACAAACCTATTGATAGTTTGCTCTTTTCTGAAACCATCCCAGGAAAAGGTGACAGGATGAATACCCAAGAAGGATGTGAGGATGGTATTCCTGCTACAGCTGGTTGCTCTGAGTCCGGCAGTCTTGGGTTGGGTGTTTCAGAGATTTAAGGAGTTGATAAGACCAAAGCTAGAGGATTGAAAAAGCATTAGTTCTTGAAGCAGCTGGGCTCAAGTGGAAAATAATCCCTTTATTTTGGGAACAAAACAGCAGATGATCTGTAGGAAATCATAGAAGGCATTCCTTATCCTGATTAGTTCTCCATGACATCAATTTCTAACTCTACCCATTCGCATCGTAATTCTACTCCGCAGAGAAAAGAATTTGATAGGCTAAAGTAGTCGAAAAAGTAACTTAAATGCACGGATAACTCTGCTAAGGTTATGGATACTTAAGAATCAGAAGAAGGTGGGAGCAGTAGTGCTTTTCATTGGTCGAAAACAAACATGGTTCCTGGAAATTCAACCAATGTTTTCCCATAAGTAAGGATTCAAACAATTATCAGAAACAATTAGTCAAAGGCTTTTTTGCTTTATTTTAGGTATTTGCTCCTTCAATAGAGTTATCAAATGAGAACTCAATTCTTCTTAGAATGGGTTAGACTGGTGAAGGGAGAAAACTTGGTCTTGCGACGTTTGGAGGGATATATCACAGACCTTCAGACTCCGATGATTCAGACAACAAATACTCAATAAAAAAAGGCAAAGAAACCCATCCCAAACGATTCAATAATACTCAAGAATCTCGATTCTTTAAAACTGGAACATCCAACGATATGCAAGAAGACAACTTCGGAGCATACAAAGGATAAATAACTGAAGATGGTGGTGAGGAAATCTACACGACGAGCAGAAATGTCTCCCCTAACGAGTATTAAGTTGCATATGCATCCTGGAGACATGGCGGAGAGTAGAAATCACAAATAAGCAATAACAGTGCGCTAGAAGGGTTTTCAAATAGGCAGAGTAGGCTATTAGGCATGAATAATTTTCATAGCAACAGCAATATCAAAAGTAACAGTGATATGAGCAGCAATTTAAAATTCTAAGATTAAAGTCATAGAAACTAGCAGCACTATGGAGGAAATATATCATAGGCATATTCAGATCAAGAGAACTCGATGATTCTAAGCAATTTAGGGGATAATAATTAGAATAATCATAGTAGCATTTCACAAAGAAGTTAATTGGAGAACTATTATAATTATCCATAAAATGGATAGGATGGATACAGTGAAGAAGTATTAAACCTTTACAAGGAGAGAGATTGTCTAGCTTAAGAATTGAAGTATACAGTGTCGTAAGTGAGATTTTTAGAGCAAGAAAACAACAACTAAGTTTAGTAAATCGAAGATCTAAATCAGAATCTTAGACTTTTTTAAGTAAAATTTAGAAATTAAATTGAGATTTGGTTTCTTCTGATCCTTTAATTGAATATGCTAATTCTACTTTTCTTGTTCTAAGTAGCACAAGGACAACGGAGATATTCGGAAACTACGCGGGAAGGAGTTGGAAAGGGAGAAAATGAACTCCAAAAGGTTACAGTAATCGATTGTTTAGAAGAATGAAAAGATCCAGTAGCTTCTAGAGGAAATGGTGAAGATTGAGAATAATAGATAGGTTCTGAGAAATGAAGTGGAAGAGATGAAGAATTATGAGAAGTTCATGCAAGGCTAGGCTTAATCTTAGAATTATGCATTAGCTACAGATGTGTTTCATAAAAATGAAGTTCAAAAGTTGTAGAAATAAATTGAAGAGTTAAAAATTAAAAAAGATAATAATTTCATCTAGAGGGCTGGAGCTCAAGCAGGAAACTAAAATGCTCCGAAAGATAGCGAAACTGATGTGATAAGAAGAATGATTACGGAGAATATCTCAGTGCATATACCAGATTAAACAAAATTCTTGAATGCTGATCTACCGACAATGGTGGAGATGATTAGAAGCCAGTAACAACTTTTAAAACACTTCATTAGAATAATGACTATTTCTTTAAGTGAATTGCCAAGTTTCATATTGATTTTTGTTTGTTTATTAGGTTCAGTGAGTTGATTTACTAGATTGAGGGGTATCAAGTAGCTTCGAAATCAAATGGGAAGGAAGTCATCGAGAGAGTAAGTACTATTCATAGACTGAAGAGTGAGAACTCTAAGCTGAAAGAAGACATTCTTAATCTTTCCATGCAACCTACCGACGAAGATAAATTAACGCTGTCTCATTTTAACAGCACATATGGATAGGATCAATTTAAATCTCGAAATGAACTCCAACGATAATTAGTTGAAATCTCCAAAGAAAGGGAGTAGCTAGCGAAACAAAGACAAAGCTTGGCACATGAGAGAGAGTAACTGACTAACGAGGTACAGATCAAATTGCAAGATGCACAAGAAATAATTGAATAAACGAAATTGTCAAATGGGTAATTATTAACTGAAAAGCAATAACTTGAAGAAGAACTACAGAAGTTGGTAAGTTAGCTTGGAAATGCAAATGAGTTGAAAGAAGAGAATTAAAAGTTGAAATAGGTGATCGAAGAAAGCAAAGATACAATTAAAGAATTAGAAAGTAAATTGTTGTAGTTTCAAGAGAATTTATCAAGTAGAAGGAACAATCGTAGTAGCCTTGAAAGGCAGTAAGTGAACACTCATCAGCAAAAGTAATAACTAACTCTTAATTTAAGTAACTCTGATGATTAAGCGTTCCAAAAAAAGTCCAGAATTGGCGATGGATTTGAGAGAATTAGCTAAGAAGGAAAATGTATGAAATGCAGGTAATTTGAGATAAGATAAATGGAAGCGTTGAAGATAGAGACACAAGTAGAAGCCAATGGGAGAGAACTATGTGCAATTAAGGAGAAATTCCTCAAAGAGTAGGAGTTATTAGAAGATAGGAAGAGAAAATTAGATGAAGAGAATCTTAATAATAAAGTGATAATTGAGTAATTGAAAGGGGAGTTGAGAAAAGCGAAGGAGGATATTTTGAATCTTAGGATTACTCCTGAAATGCTGTCTAACGAAGAGAGTTTATCGCTTGTTTAGGAGATTCTTAGTAAAGCTGTTCATAGCTAGGAAATACAAAAATTATTGCTGCTGCATTCAGCTGAGAATGATCTCATAGCTCTCATGTAGCAGCTGTTGTCTTTGCTGTCTAGCAACGCCCAGCAACCTCAAAATCAAAGCATATCATTTCCAAATAATGGGTACTCAAATAATAATTTCCACCAAAACAACCTCACAGACAACACTAACTATTGTAATACCCACCATTAACTCAATACGAATAGCAACTTCCCGTAGCATTCTGAAGCGAACTACACTTAGTATTACTTTTAGACTCAACATGAAACCCAAGATTCACCTAAAACTTTCACTAAGCGCACTAATAATTTATCATAACACATTCAACAGCAGCAGCAATAACTTGGAAAGGCGAGTAACTCAATAATAGAGAACAACAGTTCGATAGCTACTTTCCCAACGAACAGAACTTATTTATATCAAGGGTAACAATCAACATACTTGCCATAATACTCGAACAATCTTCATAGCTAATCGTTCACAAATAGCACTGATTATTAGGTAGTGAGCTAATAATAAAAACAGAGGCAATCATCGCTGCTTTCGTGCTAGCCATCATCATCGTAATAGTAGATTATTCGACATTAGAGTATTCATTCATAATCATCCCCTTTAAGCCAACAAAATCAGCATTCTTCTTTGCATCAAAAGTAGCAATCTTCTAGAATAGCATCGCCATTTAATCAACCAGGCAATTAACATTCTGTAAGCAGTTTAAATAGAGTGCTCAATACTATTAGCCATCAGCAGCCATCTGAAGGAAACAAATACAACAGCAGGAAAGCAAGGATGCCTTAAACATAGGCTTCAATATCTAATTACTAAGGGTATTTCCCTTAATTCTAACAAAATACAAGCTCTCAAAGTAACAATGAACTGCAGAATTTCAAACAAATGGATGCTTAAACTTCACAAATTTCTCCTAAGAAAGCAGCCAAATACCACTTTCTATCTCTCGATTAGCCACTTCTTCACTGATAAAATATATTCTTTTCCTTTTTTCCTTGTTAAGAATGAGGAATAATCCCATTTTTTGTGTGATTTGTAAATACTATTTCATCCTTTTAAACTCTAACTCTCAATCTTAAATAAGTTAACAACTCCTTTCAAATCCCTCCCTCCCTTTTTATCTTTCCAATTGTCTAAAATAATCTATTATCTAAGATTATCATTAAATCAAGTGGACTAAATGACTAGATTGTTGTAATATACACATCTAAACACAGCTAACATCGAATGCATCTTTAGGAAATAGTTATTGGTTGTTGTGCTCTTTGGGTATTATCGCTTTGCAGAAAAAGAAAAGGAAAGAGATTCCTCGAGTTAGCTTATGATAAGAGTGAATATGGTTCCTCTCAACGATCGGTGATCTTTCTAAAAGCAGAGTTGACATCTTCGACGTATTTGCTGAAATACTGCGAGAACTCAGCCTTGGATTGCTTAGGGGTCTTTGAAAATGGAAAAAAAGAAGAAAAGAAAATGAGATATGGTTTTGTTCAAAAAAAGTGATAAAATATTGAAAAAGTTAGTCTTTTAGAGTTAATTTGTTGATTTATTATTATTACCATGAATTTCATCTGAGTGAGCTCAGTGAAGAGAGGTTTGGTTTGGAAGTGGATATCGTTCCAGTTGATCTTGGTTTCACTGGAAGATTCGACGATGGCCTTACGAGCACCTTCATAGTAAGTGACAATCGCTCTCATCATACCAATAGTCTTCTCGAGAGGGCACATGTAATCGTACTCTGAGAAAGCGTTCTATTGTAGGAAATCTTCTCTAATGATTCTAGCTACTTCGAGGGATAACTTTTGATCTTCGGAAAGAGAGTCCTTACCGACCAATTGAACGATTTCGTTGAGTTCAGTTTCTTCGTGGAGAATCTCCTTGAGTTGAGTACGCAAGTGAGAGAAGTCAGGATCGAAGTCATTGAAGTAAGGGTCGAGTTGTCTAGAATCAAGAAGAAAAGAAATTAATTAGATTTTAGAGGAAATTAATGATACTTTAATCGTTTAAAAAAGACTATTTTGATAATACCTCTCATAGTTAGAAGTAGAGATATTCCAGTTGACTGATGGGAAATGCTTACGTTGAGCGAGTTTCTTATCAAGACCCCAGAAGACTTGCACAATCGAAAGGGTAGCAACTGTGACGGGATCGGTGAAATCACCACCGGGAGGAGACACTGCACCGACGATGGAAATGGAACCTTCTCTGTTGGGAGAACCATAGCACTTCACACGTCCTGCTCTTTCGTAGAAGAAAGCGAGCTTGTTAGCAAGATAAGCAGGGTAACCTTGTTCTGCGGGCATCTAAGCCAGACGACCAGAGATTTCTCTGAGTGCTTCTGCCCATCTGGAGGTTGAGTCAGCCATCATGGACACATTATAACCCATATCTCTGAAGTACTCTGCTAACGTAATACCAGTGTAAATCGATGCTTCTCTAGCTGCAACAGGCATGTTCGAGGTATTGGCGACAAGGCAAGTACGTTGCATGATAGATTCCTCCTTGCCGTTGATAATAGTAGTCAAAGCAGGGAAATCAGTGAGCACTTCAGCCATTTCATTTCCACGTTCTCCGCATCCTACGTAGACAATAACCTCCGAGTTAGAATATTTGGAGAGGGCTTGGGAGATACAAGTTTTTCCACAGCCGAAAGCTCCTGGAATAGCACAAGTTCCACCAAGTACTGAAGGGAAAAGAGCATCAAGCACTCTCTGACCAGTCAACAGAGGTACGTTGCTGTTTTATTAAAAAAAAGATTTCACATTTAAGTTGATTAATTTGTGTGTCTGCTTACCCCTGAAGTCTTTCTTAGACTGGACGAGCTTAACGCACAGGCCAGAAGTGGGACATATTGTAAGAGTGTTTCTTGCCATCATACTCGAGTTCGAGAATCTTCTCGTGAATATTGTATTCTCCCTCCAAAGCGATGTAGGTAACTTTACCCTTTCCTTTAGGTGGTACCATGAGATTGTGCTTCGAGAACAAGTTGTTTTCCTTGACATACCCGTAGATATCACCACCTGTGAGCTTAGAATCAACCTTAACAGATGTGCTGGGAATGAAATGCCATAATTTAGATGCATCAAGAGCAGGCACATCAACACCTCTTGGAATGAACACACTCTTTGATTCTCTAGCAATTGACTAAAGAGGTCTCTGGATACCATCGAAAATTTCCGTGAGAATACCAGGTCCCAATTCGACAGACAATGGTTCCTTTGTTCTCATAACTGGATCACCAACAGTCAAACCATCTTTTGTTTACAAACATAAGACATTAATTCATAATAATTAGCAAGAATAAAGCCTTTTTTGGTAATAAAAAGAGCTGTTATTCAGTTAAATTGCTTACAAGTATCTTCGTAGCATTGAATTGAAGCAGTGTCACCATCGAGCTTAATTATTTCACCGACGAGCTTGTTCCAACCAACCTTAACCTAATTATATTTTTCATCATAAATCAATCATATCTCCTTCAAATCATTAATAATCTTACCAGTTCGTACATCTTTGCACCAGTCATTTGTTCGGCGACGACCACTAAAATCCCCCAACAAAACACAATCAGACCATTTATATTTTAAACAAGTAAATCAATTGATCTTTTTCTGTAAATCAAGTGGTTTGCATATTATCTTCTCCTCCTTTTTAGCATTTTATTCTTTCTCAAACCATTTAAATCTCAAAAATACGTGTTCTGTTTCCTAATAACTCCCTCTTAAAATATCAAATGCTAGCCTCAACACTAGTCTATTTTCAAAGCTTATTGCATTACATGGTCCGGCGACCTTGAAGACTTTTCCAAAGTTGGACTCCTTTTCTGCTATCTCTTCGAGAGCTGTTTTTCGTTAAGCCATGTTGATTTAATCTCTGTGTGAGGAGAGTGATTCTTCTGGATTTTTATTTATTTATATCTTTTTGTACTCCTGCTCCTTGGCT
>Ga0302271_10003673_pt1 | contig 12791 bp, 11 predicted proteins | sample III_Bog_N1_1_FD_198767 | JGI IMG/M metagenome (GOLD analysis project Ga0302271, IMG submission 198767) | Peat permafrost microbial communities from Stordalen Mire near Abisko, Sweden - III_Bog_N1_1 | ecosystem: Environmental > Terrestrial > Soil > Wetlands > Peat | place: Sweden: Abisko... | reverse complement strand
TAAAGAGAAAGAATACTATTTAATCAATTATTAATTGTTTGTTTATCTGTTTAGGAAGTAGTCAAATCAACACGCAGATTTAATTCGCAATTTCAGAGAGCTTTTGAGTGCCTGCGAGAAACTATCTGTCGGATTCTGATCAAAGAATAATAGTTTTACTGGTAGACGCTAAAATACCTTTGATTCTATCAATGTATTATCTACTTTATCTGAAAAAATTTATTCAGAGATTTATGCCAAAAAAACAGCTTTGTTTGACTGAAGTCCATATTTTAGCATGGTTTAAAAGAAAAAGAGAGAAGTATCTTCAACAATAAACAATCCACAAAGCCATTGAAACTTTGACAACCTCTTTTTCAAAGAATAAACTAGGAGATTTTTAGTTTTGTTTCAAGGAACAACTCAAATGGCAAGTAAATACAAAGAGCAATATCTACTCAACACCGAAACCAAAATCTTAAAATTTTTCAATGCAAAAGTCTCAATCTTTCGATAGCCAATAAGAATTATTAAGAACTTTGGGATTGACCAAGTCAAAAAACGACATAAATACCTTCGGAATATATTTCTTCGCAGATGAAATAGAAAAATAATGCGAGATTAAGAAGCAGGGTATAGAAGAATTAAGTTGATTTGAACTTTTTGTCACTGCAAATTAATAGTAATTTCGATTATTGAACAAAGAACCAAGTGGGAAACTTAGTGGAAATTAATAATTTTGAACAAAAAAATACACTGAACAAACATAATTTCAATTAAATAACTCTTAAATGCAAAAAATGCAAAGAGTGATTAAATACATACACTAATCAAATCTTTTCCATGTTTTCCCTTTTCAATTGCTGAATTCTGCAGTATTTCCTCCAGGTCTGTAGTGCGTATAAGCCGGCATTCCCCCGCGCATATTTGGAATATTTTATGGTATTTTCTATGCCTAAACAACAACGACAGAATTTGATTGTTTTTTCGCAGAGTTCTAGCTAAATTATCTATTATTGCTTGTACTGTTAGGTTAATTGTATTTACTATTATTATTTTGTTATTATTGACTATTACTGCTAGTATTAGTTTCATCTTTAGTTTTAGCCTGTTACTATTATTGTCTTGGTTGTTATTATTACTACTACATTTGTGTGTTTTTTTAAAATGAGATCATTTCTTCATTTTATCGTTATCCTTCTCCTATTTACTTCTACGGTAGAGTTTCTCCAAAAGCAGTCAGAAGAGTTTCAAGGATTCTTTTTGCTTTTTCTTCAATATAAAAGGGGAGGCTTAGAATATCTTTAATGTTGCTCAACAACGCAGGAAGTTGATTCTGCTTATCACCGAATTCTTCCATGATTTGTTCAGCTGTGAAATTGTTGCTTAAGGCGTATGCAGTGATCCTACAGCAAATGAAATAAAAAGAGTGTTTTTATTTCCAAAATTATTTGTTTTTTATTATTTTAAATATCTCAAGATATTCTCTTACTTTCTGACAGTCTCGTTGGCGTCCCTCAAGCCGAATAGTAAAGCTCTCACGTTCTACACGCCCATAACCCCAAGTCCTTTAGCACATTCTTATCTAACGATAGGACTCTAATCCTTTGTTAATCCTTCGATGAACATCAACTCTGCTTAAGGGCCAAAGCTAGAGATACTCTCCAGAGCCAGCTAAGAAGATTTCCAAAATAAAACAAGTAAATAAGTTAAACTTTCATGGCTAACAGACATCCATTATCTCAAAATTAAACTTTTGCATAATTTTTGCTTTAAATTTTACAGCTCTGATTTCATTGGAGGTATCTTGCAAGAAGAAGTAAAACAACGGGAGGACATTTCTTGATTTTAAATAAGTAATATTCGAATCTAATGCTCGATTTCTTAAAATCTCCAAAGTCTGCAAGCAGGCCCTCCTTACATCGATCATGGAATCACTTTAAAAAAAACCCAAAATTTAAGAAAAATGTTTACTCATTCTTTTTTACGTAGCATTTTTGAAGAGTTCCTCGATAACAAAATCGATTGTTGGATTTGTAACATTCGCCAATTCAAACGCTTAGATAATCGCTGTCTTAAGCTTAAAATTGCTTTGCGGTGTAGCTTTCAGTAAATCCAAGAGAATTTACTCACCATAAGAACCTAAACGCACTAATGTCTCACAGACAGTCACTCGATTAATACTTCCGTCTCGCAGAACCTGCAAATTTACAACAACAAAAATTTTATACCTACCTAACCTATCTATTCCCTCATTTTTACCTTTGTCAATGGTGGGAATGCTAATTCTGCAATTACAGGTCCAAGTGATCCAAGAGAAACACAAGCAGCTGTTCGTACCTTCCAGTAATTATCCCTAAGCAATTCAATAAGTTTCTTAGCTACTTTCTGCTGTTAACTGTGTTCTCCTAGTCTACCAAGACACCATGCACTCATCGCTCGGACTTAGCTGTCTTCATCGGATAAAGTTTTTAACAGCGGCTAGATTGCTTGAAGTGCTTCCGGTACACCTATCAATCCTAGAGTGCTCACTGCAGTCTCTCTAACTTAGCTGTCAGAGTCTAAAAGTAGATTACATAGTGCTTTGATTACAGAAGGAGAAATATGCGGTGCTATTTTGGATGCTCCAGATGTGTCTGGGTGATTATTGTTGGTGTATTCCTCTATCGCAGCAGGATCAATGAGTTTGATAAGAGTGAATTCTTTTAGGAAATGGGTTTACTACAAGCGATGTAGATTATGATTGTTTTTAATTTGATCTTCAGATGTATGACCAGTGAATTTCTCATATTTCACAGCTAGCAATCTTTACAATGCAGCTAAGAAATCTCTACTGTTGATTTCGATGTGATCATCGCTTTATACCCCTTCAGCCTCCTCAACAAACGCTAAAGGTGTTAAATCTCCTTAATACACACACATTGTCCCTGGATTTACATTGTAGTGCTACGCCATGTTATATGGGACAATTACAATTTTCATCCGATTTTGTTCGTTTCTGTGGACTCTCCAACTCAAAACGGTGGTAATAGCCATTTTTATCTTGCTATTCGCTGTTGTACGAAGAATCCTTAGTAATGTCTACTCACCTATTTCACCACTTGCTCGGATTGTTGATACAATTAACTACCTATCTATGGTCCCTTCGTTCAGCAGGCTCACCAGTAAAGGCAAGGCATCTTGGACAAAACAAACAAACAATTCAGATTAAAAAATACATGAACATTGATGGAAATGAGAGCTACTAAAAAGATAATAAATTTGATTTTTCATTTTTGTTTTACTTGCTTTCCAGATAAGTCCATGCATTCTATTGAGCGCACACAGCGATGCTATTTTTTTCTTTGGGTCTCCTGTTGTAATGTCATTCAGCAAAGAAGGAACCACTGTAGACAGTAAGATATCTTCAGTTTATGCAAATTTATTCAGTAAATAAATCGGAATATCGTTGAAATCTTTGTTAGCGATATCCAGTAACGCATAGAACCCTGGGTAATCAAAAGCAAACAAAGCGAGAAATGCTTTATCTTAGAGAATCGGGAGGGCCTCATCGATGAGAATGGAAGCTAGTAATTTTATGTTTTGAAATGATATGCTATGTGGGCCTACTAAAGCGAGTATTTCTAATGCACAGTAGACCATGTAGAAATCTTGGTTATTGTAATAAAGTTGAATATCATTGTAGATCTGCGAGAGAATTGAAGATATCGCGGAGGCTGTTAAGGATTCCCTGAAATTGTAGATCAATTCGAAGATGAAAATCAACGATCCTAAACGAAAATCAGCAGATTCATCGTGAGTGAACTCTAGTAAAATTTGTATCTTATCTTCGTAGCAAGCATCGACGAAAGTTTAATCACCAGCGATTCTCTGCAGGAAGGTTTTGTAGCTTTTATCGAGGACATCTAGTTCGACTGTAGTTGTTGTGGTTGTTTATCCTTCTTCATCTTGATTTTCATCGCTTCCTTCTGGGTTTTCTTTTCTTTCATAATTTTATTAGTTTTAGAATGAAGATTGATTGTCTTATTGACCTTATCCGCTCAGTGAAATCTTTGATAGATTCTAAGCAATAGTGCTCATGATATTTTGATTCTGAGAATTATTATGATAAGCCTCACCATCAAAGACATGCTGCATTACTTCTTATGAACTCTTGCTTGGTGAGACTACTTTCTGTTCTTTTTAAACCCCATGAAGAAGGATTTAAGGAGGATACAGTTAACTGCGAGGATGATGATGGAAAGCATTCTGGACAATTTTTTAAGAATTTAACGAAATATGATGCTGATCTTCATCAGTTCTAAAAGGGTTTTGAGGGAGCTATCGATGCTGTTACTACTAGTGACTCTAATCATAGTTTTATTTTAAATGAGCAGTTATTTGATTTGATTGTATTTTTTGATCACTTTCAAGATATTCATTTTCATCCTCAAAATGTTGTTAAAATGTCTCACCATGGACTTCTTCTCCTTATTGCTAATACTAATCCCCACCATCAGCATATTCCTCTTCACCCCCACTATGCCCTTCTTATTGCTAATGATAATCGTGGTTGTTGTCTTCTTCACTGCTCATTCCTTAGAAGCTTCAAATTTATTTTTATTTTTTTTTTTCAAACTTAGCAAACTGCCAAAAGAGCTATGAGAACAAACCTTTTAGATTTTCTTTTTTATTTTTCTTTTATCTTCTAGCATTTTCAATCACACATGCACATAGTGAGTATGTTAATTAGCTAACCACTTAATAATTAATAAGCCAATCGAATCTTTTTTTTATCTTTCCTCCTTTTGAAAAACCAAACGAATATCCAAATCATTTATTTTTTGTACAATTATTGTTTTGCATATTTCAAATACTTTTTCTATTCTTCTCCATCCCTAACGATAATCTGCTGGAGAATAATATCTATTTAATTTGTGAAAATAACACAATCATTAGATTGAATATTCATGAGATTAAAAAAAATACAAGAAATTATTTTATAAAATGAATGTAATTGCATTTTGCATCTACTTTTTTCTTCATTTCTCAAGCTTATTAACCTAAAATAATATAAATATGTCTCTCTTTCTTTCTGTTGGATTCATTGTGCTTTTTCAAGAAAGAAGAGAAAAGAATAGTTTTGTTTGAAGCTGCTAAAAAAAGAACATTATTGTCGAGTTAAAAGAAAAAGAAGAAATCAAGAGGCAAAAATTAAGAAAGAAAAAAGAATAATATCTAATACATTTGCATTATTCATCTAGCATCTTTCATAGAGAGAAATATTTTGTTCATAAAATGTTCCAGCCAGAAAGTACAACATTGGAGTCCGTGCTGAGCCTTCTCGAGCAAGGAAAGATCGCAGATAACACCCAATAAAAGCTTGTGTATGAGAAAATCGAAGAATTCTCCCGATCTCATGAGTTCTACAATTACCTTGGATATATTCTTGCTTCTAAGCACTTGAACATTTCAGTTAGACACATGGCTGGAGTTACATTAAAATCTCTTGTTGAGCGTAATTTCGAGCACCTTCCACAGGAATCTCTTGATTTCGTTAAAAGTGCTTTATTCAGTACATTTGAGGATTCCTCCTCCGCGGTGTGCAGTACTGTCAGCACTTTGATTACAATGATTGTCTACAAAGGTGGTTTTTAGAAATGGCCTGGATTACTGGAGTTTCTCAGTGAAAAGCTTAAAAGTAGTGATGCATCAGCTGTCTAAAATGCTATTGAGTGCTTAGCGAAGATCATAGAAGACCTCCGAGTGAACAGTGAAAATTACGCGTTCTTGGATTCATCCAAAGGAGGATCACAGTTAAATTCTCTAATAAGTAGGTTGTTTGTTTTCTGTGAACCATCACCTTCAACTAAGCTTTAGTTAGTTGCTTTGCGTACATTGAATACCTGTGTGCATCCAATGCCAGGTGCATTAGCTGAACAAATCGATTTGTATTTGAGTCTTCTGTTGAAAAATGCAGTTTCTAGTGATAAAGATATTCGTTAATGCGCATTTTAAGGTATCCTAGCGCTAACAGAAACTAATCGTAATGTGATTATGGCAAGGCATGCATAAATAATTGAAGCTGTGATTTAAGGAATCAGTGATCCAGAGTATGTAGTGGCTAAATCTGCATGCAATTTCTGGTTAGAATATCTCACAGAGGACTCACAAGATGACTAGCAATATCATCTCACAATGAATACACTTAAACCTTATTTACATAAGTAAGACAAAAACACATGCTGAAAATGCACAGAAATTAATCCTTGTTTTTGTTAGATTATTGCCAGGAATATTGAAAGGCTTAAAGTTTACTAACGAGGACTTAATGAACATCCTTCCAAGTACTTAGAATATTAGCAACAGATCAGATATCGGTAGTGAATTGGAGTTCATGGATGAGAGTGGGCTTGATGATTATGAAGGCAACAATAATAGCAATAGTGATAATCAAATTGAATTGGATAATGAATCTGACTCTAAAGATGGCAATTTCCATAGCGACCAAGGAGAATACACCCTTAGAAAAATATGTGGAAGATCTCTTGAGAAACTCTCAAGATATTTCAGAGACGAAGTGTATTTGATTTGCTAGCCTCTAATTGACGAATGTTTCTTCTCATAAGATTGGAAAATTTAGTAAAAAATTGTTTTTATCCAAGAAATATCTCCAAAATTTTTATTAATAATTATTAATATTTTCTTATTTTTCAGAGAGATAGGGATAATTTGTCTTGGAGACATCGCTGAGGGAAGCCGCACTGGCGTGCAGTCTCATCTGAGTAGTATCGTCCCGATGTTACTATAAAAGTTTGAAGAAAATGCCAGCCATTATTTACTTCGCAGCTCGATTTTGTGGACAATCTGCTAGTATACAAATTGGCTAGTTGAGAATTCAACTTCCCTCAATGAGATTATCAAAAAATACCTTCAATGTCTGGTTAAAGGGATCACACAAGAAAAACAATATCTTTAAGAATCAGCGTGCCATTGTCTGAAGGAATTTGCTGATCAAGGATCTATGATCCTAAAGCCTTACCTTACTGATTTTATTCAAGTAAATTATCTATTCAGGATGGGTGAGAGGGAGGCTAAATTTAGTAATTAGAATCCTACTTTTTTTAACAATTAATTTTCAACTTTTTCATTAACAAAATTAGGTGATTGTAGTCGCTATTGGAGTCTACTAAGGAGTTAGCTTAAGCATGATGTTAGATGCGGTGTGTACTTTAATCGACACTATGAAGGAGGAAGTGAATCGCCCTGAAATATTGAGTTCTTTGATTCCTCCAATTTTACAGAAATGGAGTGGACTGAAATCATCTGATATGAGCATAAGACCAATTGCAGAGTGTCTCTCATAAATCGCTTAAGAGACTGAGACTAATTTCTAACCTTACATTGAAACTGTATTCCCAAAATGTTCTGAAATGATGAATAATTACATTGTAGCGATTTAAACTGATATCAAGGATAGAAAGCATATTTTCTAGAAAAAACAGTTATTCCTAATATCCGTTGATCTTATGAGTAGCATAGTCTTCTGTGCCAAAGATAAATTCTCGCTATTGCCTGGATCATAAGAGATCCATACAGTTCTACAGCACACAGTCGATGTAAATTAGAAATAATTTCATTTTTTTTATTTCCCAATAAAAGAATTTACTCAAAATCTGAAATTTTCTTTTAATATGTACTTTAAACTGATTTCTCTTGTTTTTAGTCTTAAGATAGCGAAGTTCGATCATTTGTATTTAGTCTACTAGCAGAATTAGCTCATAACTGTCCATTATTTTTACAAGACACTCTCCTCTAATATTGCTCCATTATCTCAACAAATGTGGTTATTTTCCCATCTAATCTCGACCCTGGAAACACATACATGAATACTTGTAACAATGCCATCATGTGTTTGAATCAATTCTGCTAATCATTCCCTGGAATTATGCAGTCATATGCTTACGAAATTGCTCTCAAAATCATTAGCATTCTTGAAAACTTCAAGCAAGTAAAAATACTCTTTTTAATACCATTTGCACCTAATTATCTAAATCACTTTTAATTCAATTTTCTTTAGGCCAACAAGATTTTCGCCAGAAATTTGTGTGTAGCTCTAGGATCCATAGCGTTACTTGATCTCCAAAGAATCAGTAGTCATTTAGAGAGTTTTATTAAGAAATTCTGCCTGTGTCTAAGACAATACCCTTCAGATAAATAAGATAAAAGAACAGCTTTTGAGTAAACTAAAAAAAATGCTTTTTCTTTCTTTTCCCTTCTTGTTTTTATTTCTTCAAATTTCAAATTCTCTAACTAACTTTTAACTAATTAATAAAATATTTTTCTTTAAAATTCAACAGAGGCTTGTTCAGAATGTGCTTTACTAACCCTTCTGGAGTCTTGAAGAATATGAGCTACGTCGTGGATGCATTCATGAACTATAGCAATCCTCCTGAGAACTTAAAAGCATTGTTCAAATCACTCCTCAACGAGTTTCAGCGATCTCTTTCCCCCGAAGAATGGCAGTTCTTCTTAAACAACAGTGGTTTCCAATAAATTGTTATTAAGAATATTCTTGCCTTATATCCTGCGTAATGAGAAAGTTTATCTCATATTCTTAGGTTATGCAGCAAATGTTGTTTAAAATCTTCATTTACTCGCTTACCATCATCGATCTTTCTCATTTTCTTGTATTCTCTTTGTGTTTCTTTTCTGTTTCTTGTAGTAGTTTAGTGGACAATATCAGTTCGTCTTTATCAATAGTTCATGATTAATGTTATTGTTATTAATTTGGATTTTTTGTGACAAAGAATCACTTGAAATGCAGAAATTTGAAAAAAAGAAACCACAAACATATTATTATTATTATTATTATTATAATATTCACATATTTATATCACAATATGAATACCACACTGAGGAAGGTAATATAAATAATTTTAAATTCAAATCTTTGATCATTATCGATTCTTAGAAAGAATCACATTCAATATATTTCCCTAAGTAGCTCAGCTGGACTCTCATGCAGCTTATATTACTTATATTTGAAGAGATTTTTAATCGTTGGTCTCACATCGTCTAACTCAGCTAGGGAATACAACAAACTAGCTAACGATTTTAATTGAGTATCTGATTTATCATCATAATACGGCACAATCGGTATCCCATTGCTGACATTATGTATAAACGAATTGCAACAATTATCAACTAGAATAATATCCTTGAGTTATCTATTGCGGAATATCCTCAGATCCTTCACGTAGACTTTCCCTTTTTGGACACAATTTTCACGGAAAAGACTTTTCGTGACATACAACCCAACAGGATCGATTTTCTCAATCACGGGATTCGCATAGACACCTTAGCTAGCAGTAAAAATGACAATTTCAAATTTCTTAGACATTTCTTCTAGAAATACTCCTGCATAAGGACGGATGTTGATACTAGTTTAGATAGGCTCTGGAGCTTCCTCAAGATTTATATCGATAATGCAATCAGAAGGGATGTCGAGAGATTCATTGCAGTGCATCAATGTTTCGTCAAGATCAAGAATTAAGGTTTTTTTCTTGAATCCTTAAGGTTAAACTGGGAGGATAACAGCACGTTCTTGAATTTCCTAAAGTGAGGATATTTGTAGTGTTGAAGCACAATGAAATGCATGAAAACTGTGAAGAAAATGCTCACGAAATAAACAACTTATATTGTCTCTAAGTTCGAGGTTCACGGACTTCAACAATGGCTTGACGTAGTAATCACAGAGATCAGATTTTTTGAGGAGGAGTTTCTCATTAAAAATCTCTAGTTTAGTTGTAGCATCGGGTGAAAGATTTTTCTCTTTAGTCGATGTTTTATCTTACACTTCAGGAATCTACTCTTCAGTGCAACCACACAAAGCTATTTTGCCTGCTCCTTTTTAATTCACAACCACTTGAGATGTAGCTGTCTCTGTTCAATTCATAAAAGAAAATAAATTTTTGTCACACAACGATTTCAGATAAAAATGCAATAATTATCCTTACAACTAAGTTTAAAGAAGAGAGGTTATTCAACATTCCTTTTGACGAACTCTTTGCTGATAGCTTTCTATTAGATAGAGAAGTGTCTCTTAATATTTCTATCGAATTATGCTCTCTTCACATTTGAAGCTAAACTTTGAATCATCTTCGTATCTCTCGCTGAGACTGACATCGCTTTATGTGGTTCCTAAATTAGCAGTTACAAAAAAAAGAACTTATTTATTCCATATCGATCTCCTTGGATTATTCTTAAGAAATGAATAAGAAATTCTAAAAAAAATGATATTTACCTCAAATACACTGCTGTCATTTTTAGAGGCAACGTGCTGTCTTGGATCCATTGTGAAGGCCTTGATGAATAGCAAAGGAATATTGTATTAAAAGATAATTGCGTCTGGTATGATTGTTGATAAATATGAAAAAAAAGAGAAACTACATATTTTATTATTATTTTTTTTTTACAAACTCTAATAAATCCTCTCAAATAACTTAGAAGTACTATCCCGTTTAATTAATAGATCATTTGAGGTAATTTCTTTACCGTTTTAAGAGGTGGAAGTGACGGAAGGGAAGGAGAAGCAGGCAGAACATCAATCGATTTACTAACTTATCCGCGAATCTCCATTGGATTGGAAAATAATAATTTATCCTAACAATTCATTATTGTTTACCAAAAAAAACATGCAAAATTATATAAAAATACTTATAAATATGATAGTATTCTTGAGTTGTTAAGATTAAAAATATATTTGCGTTCTAAATATCTGCTACATCTTTATCGAAGGAGTCATTGAGTTGAGGTTCTTGATCACCTGAGTGCTTACTGAAGATCGACACATGATCGAGCTTAGAATGCATGGATAGACTATCATGCATGTTAGATTTTGGTTCTTCATAATTCACTTGGCCATGTGGAGGATCTATTTGTCGCATATTAACATTTTCAATATTATTGGCTTATGGAATGCCACTCGCTGACATGATCTTTTTCGATTTAAAGTATTTAGCTTTATCACATTCAATGTGACAATTCTCATCTTCACTATCTGCATAGTTAGCACAAACAAACGTCATCATGACAGGTAATAAATCCAAAATAAACATTGAGAATATGAAAAGCCTTTCCAAAAGATATCAGATTTAATATCTAACAATGTACTTACCTAGGAGCTCAAAATTGCCATCGTCATCTGGTTTTGTTACCATTGATGAAGCCATTTTTCAAGTAATGCCAATGAAAGGGTTTTTTGGAATTAGTTCGCAAGCAGAAAAATATTCAATTGCTACTTGTTTTCTTGGCTTTTATATTTACCGATTGGTTTTCAATCAAAGAAAAGCGTAATTATCTTCTGTAAACCTATTAGTTTCTAGTTCTTATCTCTTTTTTTTTTAGTTGCCTTCAGACAAGAACTAATGATAGGAATAAAAAAGCAATTGATTATTATAAATCTAGCTAATATGTGAGATAATCATAAGTAACTCGAAAAACTAATAAGTCTATTTGATGTAAGCAAATTATGAACTATTCTCGAAAAAAAACAAAAAAAAATAATACAAAACTTAGAGGATTATCTTTCGAAAATCAACACATATTTTCAACCCTCTACAATTATTCATTCACTGATTTTCTCAGGCAATAAAAAAACAATTTAGGCTTCTGTAGCTCTTTGAAAAAATACCAAGGAGCCTAAGATCGCTTATCACATAAATTGTATTGTCTCCATTTATTTATTATAAAATATGAAGTCTCTTTTATTTCCGCCATAGCTTTATTTGTTCTCCATAGGCTTTGATTTGAGTGTGAATACACTTATTAATCGTCTTTAGATCCCTTTCCTGCTATTCGAAAGACACAACACAACAGGCTCACTCTAATTTGGTTCTAGATATTTCAATCTAAATAAAAAATAAAAAAATTCTGGAATGTTGTGATCTTGGCAGAATGTGACTTTGGAGGATTCTGAGAAATACTCTAGCTAGATTGATACGAGATTTTATGTTTGTTATGGCTGAGATAGGAGCATTTGAAGTGGAGAGATTAGAAAGAGAATGAACGAGCAAGCATTTCTGAAGATGGTTTAGGACTAACAAGTATTTGTTTTTCTATTTCATGGATTAGCTTATTAATAATTTGAAAAACCATGATCTGATCAGAAGGAAATCGGCTCTCATAAGAAAATAACTAATAGATAATAATTCACAGTTCAAGGGCATTTTCTACTTGTTGAATTTCATTCTTTGACAGATTCACAGGCAGATCCTTTTGGTTTAAAAATCTAGGATAATATTAGGTTCATTTTCTTCAGCAAAACCCAAGCGAAATGCATAATTGAAAAGAACAAATTAATTGAAAACTTACCTTTTTTTAATTTTTGCATTATCTTTTAGCTAAAATGCTACTCTACTAAATTATTACTGACCCAAAATAAAAAACAAAACAAAATAAAGGATTTTTCCTAAAATACTCATATCTTTCAATACAAATTAAGCTTGTTATTGGACTCTTATTTCCAGGTCTAAAAAATTGTTTTGAAAGTCTATGCATAGTGCCTTGAGTTATTCGTCGATTCATGATAAAACCTTTTAATAAAATCGTCACCAACGTTGATTATCTACTTGATATTTAATCTGGGATCATCAACATCTTCATCTTTTGTGTTGTATTCTTTAGATAATTCTGTAAATAAATAAATGAAAAAACAATATTTATTAACTAATCTTTCCTTGTATTAAAAATCTATTCTTTCACTCTACTTAATTCCCCCCTTTCTTACCAATATATGTTTCAACATTCCATTTTTCTTTCATTAACGCTTT